>Ga0155828_103_pt2 | contig 18020 bp, 15 predicted proteins | sample RifCSPlowO2_01_FD_107482 | JGI IMG/M metagenome (GOLD analysis project Ga0155828, IMG submission 107482) | Candidatus Peribacteria bacterium RIFCSPLOWO2_01_FULL_51_18
GGCGGTGAGCCGCCGCTTAAAAAAGCAGAACCGCCGCTTAAAAAGTCCGAGCCTCCGCTAGAAAAAACGGAACCGCCGTTATAAACCGCTCAGTTCGACCAGAGAGTTTCAGACTGGCTCCGTTCCCCATCCCCGAATCTTACCGCCGCATGGATTTCCGGCTCGGTTTTCCAGTCGCTTGGCATTCCGACCTCAAAGGTGCCGGCCTTTGCCTGCTCCGGAGTCGGCTTGAAAGTTTTCGGATTCGGTTTACCCGGCACACCGACAACAAACACAGGCTTTTCATTCTTTGGGAAAGTGAAAATCAGCCTCCCGTTTTCGCAAGTGATCTCGCCAGCCTTACCATCCACTGAAACCTCAGCGTTGTGGCTGCCCGCGGAATAATCAATACTGGTTCGCCTGTCAGGCTTGTTGACTCTTTTTTTGATCGCAGACGGCTTTTTTGGCGGTCCCCAGGTCTCTTCCTGACCCTGTTTATCCTTCAGCCCTTCGGCATGCCCACCCTTGAAAAGCATATGGTCAGCGGTGCCGCCGGTCAGCATACCGGCAAGAAACAGCTCGATAATTTTTGCTTTCGTCGATTTCAATCTTGCCGGTATGCGGCTCGTCACCGGCTTCACGGCATTCCGCTTTAACCAGCCTTCTTTTGTCAGATTCTTAAAATGATGATCCATGTCATCAACCAGAATTTCCAAGCCAGATCGCAATGCCGGCAAGTTGTTCAGGATTTCCGCTTCCGGACGGATGCCGATCATTCCGGCAAGCCTCCGGGTAAGTGTCCATAATTCATTGGCTCTGGTTTTCGCTTCCGGCGATTGTCCCCAGAACTTTTTGTTCTTACTGATCGCCGACAGCAGCGTGCCTATCTCAGTCAGAATCGGCTTCAATTCTCTGGCTTCTGCCTGCTCGGGTTCCCCTGTTTCAAGCTGATGAGTTACTTCGGCAAGCTGGTCACCTAGCCCCTCCAGTTGGCGGTCTAAAATCTCTAAATATTGATCAATCTGAACAGGGTTTCCCGGGCCGTTTCCGCTTTCCAGAGAATCCAGATTATCCTGATACTTTTTTGCCAATTTCTTGGCCTGGGAACGGACAGGACCGGATTCATCTCCGCAGCGTTCACTCTCGGCAATGTGATTCAGGTCGGCAATGACTGCCTTAAGAATGGTTTTCAGTTCCTCGATATGCTCCTCAAACCACTGTCGAGCTTCGGTCGGGTCCGAATCATGTAGAGCCTGAACGTTTCCGTAAAAATTTTCGAGATTTTCCAAATCCCTTCGCAGGGTTCTGAACATCGCTGGAAGTTCGCGAAGATCAGTCTGAATTTGCCGCTGCATAACCCTTAGCTGGGCATGTGTCGGCCCAGTAGTAGGGGTGGCGCTAGCAGTACCGGCAATCCTTGTTTCCAGCTCTTCCCGGAGCTGCCTCAATCGAGCCAACTGTCTGGAAGCTTCAGTTTTTTCCTTTGAGGAAATTTTCGGTGCCGATTCCTTTTTTTCGCCGGCCGACGATCCTTCTGCAGAATTTGACATATACGTATATTATATCACTATATTATTTGAATGCAAGTAATATTTTTTGGGTTTATTCACAGCAAAAACAACCGGCATCGCACAGGGCGACACCGGTTGAACAGCCAGCTCCCGAATCAACGTGAGCGAAGGACTAGCGGTTTTTCAGGGGAGCACCTTGACCTTCCTGAGGTACTTTCCCCCCTTGTACCAGGCGACGTAAACATCCGTATCGACTGGGATCTCCGTGGACTCCGTCAGAAATTCGGTCGGAGCATCTCCGATTTTGACGGAGAGCTTGTAGCCTTTTGGCGGGGTCTTCTCATCCTTCGGGGCAACTGTCCAGGGATCCCCGGTGGAATCGACGACAACGAAGCTTTTGGGGCTGGGCAGTTCTTTCCCCACCGAGCCCGCCGTCTGCCACGTTTCGGGCAGAACCGTCTCTTCCGCAGCGTCATAGACGCCGTGGAACCACACCCAGTGCTTGTACGCAAAAGGTCCGAAGACCAAAAGCGTCAGCAGGAAGAGGGCCACAGGCGCCCATCCGAACTCCGCGTTGGTGGTCGGACGCGACCGCACGAAGTACCCGATGACCGTGACGACTAGCACCACCACGAGAGACAGAAACACGTTGGCCGTACCGGTTAGGTTTTGTTCCATGGCAATTTTATCCTTTCTTAGGTTGCCGGTTTGGAACTTGTCCTTCGCATCTACGCTGATTTGAAGGAACTGACCAATATTCATAATAATACTTTATTCTACTTCTGTCAATGTTGACATCCGTAACCCGTAGCTCTGCGCTCGTTGCCGGCTTCACCACCTCACTCCCTTCGCCACGCTAAGAGGAATGTTCGGACTCTCGGGATTGGCAATAACCGACCGTTTCGCCGGACTCACCACGAGATCCATATCCTCCATCGGTACCGCCCCGAGCAAAACCTCGTCACCCAGAATGACCGCTCCGGTATAGCAGCTTCGGCCGTCGTAAGTGATTTCCACCGGGCCGACGTATGGACACAACATCTTCTTCCCGTCGGCGGTCACCACTTCCCGTTTCTGCAATTCTTCGAGTTTGAGCTGAAGGGCGACGTGGCTCGGCACACATAAATGCAGCGCTCCCGTGTCAACAAGTGATCGCACCGTGATCGGCAGTAAATCGGGCAGCCTGGGATTACTCAACTGGAGTGTGGCATACGCGAGACCCATGACAGCAGGATACGCTTCGCCAGGTATTTTCTCCAGAGGAAAATCAATATAAGAGCGGCTTCCGAGCCACGGTCTACAGCTGCTTATTTGCGGAAATTTTTCTATTCCGCCAATACGTAAACACCACTTGCACCGCGCCGAACGAACACAGGCCGGCCAGGAAAGAAAATATTATCGCCGCTTGATTGCTCGATGAAGCTTCTCTCCACATTGCATTTTCATCCCCTTTCTCCCCCGCCGCCCTCACATCCTCCATGTACGAATCCGCATACTTTAGTGTGTTAGCAAGTTTCCTTTTTTGCCCCGATGTAAGCGATGTCACCGCGACCGGGCATCTGCCTTCGGCTCCGGGTGATGGTGTTTTGGTAATGCAGGGCATCAAACTGCCGGTTTCACTTAAGTAAGAGGAGCCATTTGAGACCTTCGGGTAGCGGATAAACTGGCGGTAAGATCCGTCCGGTGAACGCAGCGCTATTTCCCCTCCGGCATTGGGCAGCCGGAGCCCCAGTGTCTGCGCACTTAGCACCAAATATCCCATCGGTTCGATATAAAGACTTTTATTTAAGACTGAGGTTTTTTTTCCTATCGTTACCCCCCATCTGTAAAGTGAAATTTTATTGTCATAAGGATTATGCAGTTCGATCCATTCGGTGTCCAGTATCGCTCCGCTTTTTGCGCTGCCCTTCGGGCTGGGATGGGGAGCCGGATAGACTTCCGTCAGCGTAACCTTTGGGTAAGGCCTGTCCGATTTGCCGTTTCTCAGAGCGATCAGCGTCACCTCCTCAGAATCGGCTTCGGATAGGGCTAAAGTCCCGGTACTTGTGACCCACTCCACCGACCACTGCCCGATTTTTTGGTTTTTCGCCCAGCCTTCGTCGCCGAGGTAATCATTCTTTTTTGAATAGTCATACTTTCTGTAAACCTCGGCCAGCCCGGCTCTGAGTAGCTCGCGCTGAACCGAGCGGCCGTCCGGCAAATAAACATAAGCTAAAAGCCGACCGTAGGCGTCCCACACTTCATTGTCCATCAGCATCAGCACTTCCTTTCCCTGAACAAGATCCTTCAGGAAAGCGCTTGCCTCTGGGCCAAATGGCTCAACTGTCTTACCCGGATAAACTGTTTCCGGGGTATCGATGCCAAGTAAGCGCACCGTGATTTTTTCCTCGTTTACCAACCGGAAAGAAGGGCTGCCCAGGGCCAGCTTGAAGGTATCCCCGTCTATCACTTCGATAACCGTGCCTTTCAGCTCTTCGTGACGGAAGTTGTCCGGCTTATAGACCCGCCCTTCCTCCGCCTCTTCCCAGGAAATCGTCGAAACCGTGACTCCGTCGGGGTTAACAAGTCCTATTTTCCCGCGTGTATTGGCCAAAGTCAGCTTGGTTTCCGACTGGTAAAGTCTGGAGGCGGCATTCCCCGGGATACTGGTGATCGCTTTAATGGGATAATTTCGCGGCGAATCGGTCCCGATTGCAATCATCCAGCCCGAAAGATTTACCTCCCGATTCTCCAGATTCTTTATCTCAAACCATTCTTTGTCCTTGTCAGTCGCGGGCGCATTTGGCATCGCTCCGGACAGCGCCAGTCGGCTGCCGTCGAAGTAAACATGCGGAAGCGGATTTTGATCATCATAATCATCAAAAACTTCAACTTTTTGCTCCAGTACCAACGTATTACCACATTGGTTTGTAACATTAGATTGAGCAATATAAGACCCCGGTATGCCATAACTCTTTTCCGGAGGATTGCAACTCGATGAACCTGTCCCGTCACCGAATTGGAAGGCGCAAGTCGCATGCAGAAGTGACCCTGAAACTGCGATCACTTGCATGTTTATCGTCACCTTCCCGATACCGGTAGGTGAACCGGATTGGATGATGAGCTGGGGAATCATGGAGTCTGAACAGGATGACGAAGCAGACGACCCCACTTCGCCCTCCGGGCTTCGCGGGGCAAGAGAAACCGAGGAGTCCGAAGAAACCGATGAACTGGAAGCCAAGGCCTCTGAGTTGGGATAACCCGGGGTACCGAAAACGTTGGCTCCTTCATCGAACCCGAGGGAAACGGTTGCAGTCTGCCAATTTGATTCATCGGAACCGGATGCTTCCGGATCTATTCGTTCCATGCTGGCTCTGCCGGCTCCGCCACTCGGATTTGATCCGGCAAAAGGCGTTCCTGAACCGGCGTTGACTTCATCGATTATCAGACCGGATGCGTCCTTGAGCTTCAGATTCAGTCCGGTATTCAAAAGAGACACGGCCGATGAGACAAAGCCGGGGTCGCTTAAAAGACGCGAAGAATCGGCATGGTAGCGGCCGACTACAATCGGTTCACCTGCTTCCAGAACCGTCCCCGTAGCGAAAGTTATGATCGTTTTTTCCTGGCTGGAGCTATTTACATAAGACAATTTCCAGCCCGAAATATCCGAAGACTCGGTGCAGGTAATCTCCACCCATTCGTCGGACGAACTCAAGTCACTCCCCGCCCACATGACCTCGTTTATCACAGGCATCGCCCCGGTTTTCAAAGGAAACAAGCCGGTTAAGCCGACAATAAGCCAAAGCACTGGATGCCGCCGGTACAGGTGATGCATACCTATACATAAGCGGCTGTCTCAGGCGAATAAAATAGTGGAATTATTAATCTTTTTGATGAAGCCGGATTATGGGCTTAAGAAAAGGCTAAAAGAGGTTCCGAGGAGGGATGGAACGGCACCTTGTCTGAACCTTGATTCACATGATTAAAGGATTACCATGATTTTCCGGGTAATCGTAATCATGGAAATCCTGTAATCCTTTTAATCATGGTTCAGACAATTTGTCTAGTCCTCTTTTTGGCTATGAAGCTATGCAAGGGCTTATTTAAAACACAATTCCGCTCTCGCATATGATATATTGATAGGATACAATAGACGCATAAACCACTGCGATCTTGTGATTTTTCCTGATGTACGCCTTTTTCCCCTTTGACTCCGGCACTTATGCGTCTTATTTGAAAAGAATTTTCGCGTATCCGATACAAACTGCCTGAGAAAAATTATCAGGAACTTAGGATCATTGATCACAGTGGCAACTCTATCAAAGCTTGCCAATCTTCATTATGATCCCATCAATATCACCCGAGCTCTCGACGGTAATAATCTTCCTGGCATTACTCGCCGGTGTTTGTCTGGGGCTGCTCACCGGCTGGTTCTGGTTTTCTAAAGGAAAAAAAATCAGCATGGCCATACAGACCCAGATCGCCCAGAAAGAACACGAGCTGAATGAACTGAGCATCAAAGCCGTCGAGGCGAAAAGCGCGCTTCGGACACAGGAAGCCGAAGCCAAAGCCCAGGCCAAAGAACTGATCTCATCGGCCAAGATCGAAGCTCAGGAAATGATGCGGAAAATCGAAAAGGATGCCGCGCGGGCCGAGGAAAAGGAAAAGAGTCTGGACAAAAAAGTACTGGAACTGGACGCCCAGCTCAAGCGCGTTGAAAACCACGAAAAAGATGTGAAAACGATGCAGGACGAATTGAAGGAGTCCACCGCCCGACACCGTGAAGCTCTGGAAAAAGTCGCGGGACTCTCCACTGATCAGGCCAAGAAACAGCTGTGGACCGAGCTTGAAAAAGAATTTTCCGGCTTCTTTGCCGGCCAGGTGAAGGAGCTCCGGAAGAAATACGAGGAAGACGCCGAAGCCTCCGCGAAAAATCTGATCGCGGAAGCGATCCAGCGTTACGGTTCGGAAGTCGCCACCGAGTCCACCACCACCGTGGTGCAGCTGCCTTCCGACGACATCAAAGGACGGATAATAGGAAAGGAAGGCCGGAATATCGTGGCCTTCGAGAGCGCGACGGGCGTGGATGTGATAATCGATGACACTCCCGGGGCCGTGGTCATTTCCGGTTTCGATCTGGTCCGCCGCTACGTCGCCAAACTGGCGCTCGAAAAACTGGTGGAAGACGGGCGGATACAGCCGGCCCGGATCGAGGAAGTGGTGAACAAGGTGAAAGAGGAAGTAGGCAAGATGATGCTGGAGTTCGGCAAACGGGCGGTGGAGGAGCTCGGCATCACGGGATATTCAAATGACTTACTGAAAATAATCGGACGTCTCCGTTTCCGCACAAGTTACGGGCAAAACATACTGAAACATTCGGTGGAGATGGCGCAGATGGGAAAAATGATGGCCGAAGAAGCCGGCGCTGACGCGACCATCGTGGCCGAAGGATGCCTGCTGCACGACATCGGCAAGGCGCTGGATCACGAGGTGGCGGGCACGCACGTCCAGATAGGCACGGAAATATGCAAGCGGTTCAAAGTCCGGCCGGAAGTAATCCATTGTGTCGCCGCCCATCATGAGGACATTCCGATACAAACGGCTGAGGCTTTTATTGTCGCCGCTGCGGATGCCATTTCCGGCTCACGCCCGGGGGCGCGCCGGGAATCGATGGAAGCGTATATCAAGCGCCTAACTGAACTGGAAACGACCGCCCGCAGCTTCGAAGGAATATCGCGCGCCTACGCCATCTCGGCCGGCAGGGAAATCCGGGTCTTCGTGGATGCCGGAAAGATCGACGACCTGACCCAGGAAAAGCTGGCCAAGGACATCGCCAAAAAAATCGAAGGCGAACTCACTTATCCGGGAACGATAAAGGTGAATGTCATAAGAGAAAGGCGGGTGGAGGAAATAGCGAAATAGGAGAAGGTAAGGTAGGTAAGGTAGGTAAGGTAGGTAAGGTAGGTAACGAAGCAAATAAAAAACGGGTACCTTCCTTACTTTCCTTACTTTCCTGACCTGCCTGACCTTTTGTCATGTTGACCCTCACCATTTCTTCCCCTAGACTTTCCCGGCTTAAATCGTTACGATCTCGCAAAGAGAGATCTTACATTCCCCTCTCACATCTTTCCCCTACCTTTATGGCAGATCAGAAGAAGTTCGATCGCAGCAAGACTCACGTTAACGTCGGAACCATCGGTCACGTCGACCATGGCAAGACCACGCTGACCGCTGCCCTTTCGCTGAATTTCTCCCCTTTGGGCGAGAAGAAAGGCTATGACCAGATCGACAATGCCCCGGAAGAAAAAGCGCGCGGCATCACCATCAACACCGCCCACGTCGAATACGAGTCGGACAAGCGTCACTACGCCCACGTCGACTGTCCCGGTCACGCCGACTACGTGAAAAACATGATCACCGGCGCTGCACAGATGGACGCCGCGATCCTGGTCGTATCCGCCGCCGACGGCCCGATGCCCCAGACCCGCGAGCATATTCTGCTCGCCCGGCAGGTGAACGTCCCCTATATCGTCGTTTATCTCAACAAGATCGACATGGTGAAGGACAAAGAACTGATCGACCTGGTGGAGATGGAAGTCCGCGAGCTTCTCACCAAGTACGGTTTCCCGGGGGACAAAACTCCGATCATAAAAGGATCGGCTTTGAAAGCCATGGAAGGCGACAAAGACCAGATCGCCGTATTGAAGGAACTCTTGAATACCCTCGACACCTACATCCCCGAGCCCAAGCGCGACTTGGACAAGCCCTTCCTGATGTCAGTCGAGGACGTCTTCTCGATCAAAGGCCGCGGCACGGTGGCCACCGGACGTATCGAACAGGGCAAAGTGAAGGTCAATGAGGAAGTCGAAATCGTCGGCATAAAAGAAACCCGCAAGACCGTCGTTACCGGAGTCGAAATGTTCCACAAGCTGCTTGATGAGGGTCTCGCCGGCGACAACGTAGGTCTCCTGCTCCGCGGCATTGAACGAACCGACATCGAACGCGGGCAGGTACTGGCCAAGCCGGGTTCGATAAAGCCGCACATAGAATTTGAAGCCGAAGTTTATATTTTGACCAAAGAGGAAGGCGGGCGGCACACTCCGTTCTTCAAGGGTTACAAGCCGCAATTCTATTTCCGGACCACGGACGTGACCGGTGAAGTGCAGCTGCCGACAGGCGTGGAGATGGTCATGCCGGGCGACAACATCAAATTCATCGTGGCTCTCGGCGCACCGGTCGCCATCGATCTCGGCACGCGTTTCGCCATCCGCGAAGGAGGACGCACGGTCGGCTCGGGCGTCGTCACCAAAGTCAACAAATAAGGCTCGCTCTTTTTAACGCTATTTATGCCTCCAAAGAAGAAGAAACCGGCTGCGTCACGGTCGCTCAAGAGCGCCGCGGCTGCTCCGAAAAAGAAAGCGGCGGCAATAAAAAAAGCCGTGCCCGCCAGGAAAGAGGCGACCAAGGACTCCGCGAAAAAAACAATTCATGCTGAAAAACCGAAGAAAGGGACGGTAAAAGCGCCGAAACCTTCCGTCGCCGCTTCAAAACAGGCTCAAGCCCAGCCGACAGAGCCCGCCGGAGCTTCGAAAATGAGGGGTATCCGCATACGACTGAGTGCTTTCGACCATACCGTGCTGGATGAATCTTCGCTCAAGATCGTCGATACGGCCGTCAGAACCGGCGCCGTGGTTCACGGTCCCATCCCGCTGCCAACGAAGATAAAAAAATTCACGGTCAACCGCTCCACCTTCGTGCACAAAGACGCCAGGGACCAGTTCGAGATGCGTACGCACCGCCGCCTGATCGACTTGTCTGAAACGACATTCAAGACGGTGGATGCCTTGCAAAATCTGAGCCTGCCGAGCGGGGTGGATATCGAGATAAGGATGGGTTAGGGATCGGATTAAGGTTGTGGAAGGAAAATGTTAAATTGTTAAATTGTATGCATGCAACAACGTTAATTGTTCATTTTGCAGTTACATGCGTTCCGCTTGCGAACAATTTAGCAATATAACAATTTAGCAATTTAAATTCGGTTTTTGTGTTATAATGGCCAGATTATGTCCTCTCAGCTGGCCATGTTCGGTAAGTGGTATTTCCTCGAGAAACCAACTGGAATCATCAAGTCATATTCGGAGTACTTTAGCGCCCTCTTTGAGATCGTGCCATTCGGCTACCTGATGCGGACGCTGCTCTCGCCCTGGAAAAACATCATAGACCGCACTCCGCGCCGGGGAATAAATATCTCGCTCATTTTCGAAGCTTTTTGTCTGAGTCTTCTCGCCCGGGGAGTGGGCATGACAATCAGAATCATTACGATTTTTATCGGCATCCTTCTGCATATTCTTCTTTTGAGCTTTTCCGTCATTTACCTGATGACTTGGTTCTTTTTCCCGTTTCTGACGGTTTTAAGCATCGCCGTTTTGACCGCATCCATCTGATGTCTCTCACCTTTCACGAAATCCGGCAGACGCCCGCTTACCTCGCGGTCCGGCTGAATAAAATATTTTTCAGCCGATTGTCCGTGTTGCTGTATCTGTTTCTTATAGCCCCGCTGCTGGCAAATGAAGCTTTCAAGCAAGATTCAAAACCGCTGGCTTTAGCCGGCGTTTTGATTTTGGGTTGGCTGTGGATTTTGCACAGATTCATAGAAGACAAACTTTCTGTTCCGCCTAAGGAAAATCAGAATTTATCTTTTGCGAGGCGGCTCTCGTACCACATGGTGCAGCACCTGTCGGCGAAAACGGAGATTTCCCCGATAGCGCTTCTGGAAGCCGCGATGGAAAGCGATCGCGGACTCTTTGTGCTGCATCAGATCGATTTGGGACAGGAAGCGATACTCGAGGCTCTGCAGGTGAGTCCGCTTGATTGTTCTCTGGAAACGGCTCTCGGATGGATTCAGGAAGCGGTAAATGGCCTGCAAACCGAGCGCACTGATTCGACTGCGACCATTTATGCTTTTCTCATCCATGTGCCGGCGCTGCAGGCACTGGTGTATAAAACGGATTTGAGCCTGGATGATCTGAAGGACGTTCTCCGGGCGGAAGCGTTTCATTTTTACCTGCAGGAACGGAAACGTGACCGGCTGAACCCCGAGCGAATAGTGAAAACGATGGGGTCGATCGGGCGATCCTGGGTGCTGGGCTACAATACCGCGCTCGAACGGCTGACAAATAATATTTCCGGAACCGTCCTTAGCCACGAACGTTCGATAATGATCCACCGCGACTCGCTGAAAACGATGGAAGAAATATTCACCGGACAAAATACCGTGTCGTTCGGGCATGAAAGCGGACGGGGGGCGAACCTGCTCTTACTAGGAAATACCGGCACCGGCAAAAGGACGCTGATCCGGAATCTGGCTTACATACTCCGCCGGGAGGAAATCAGCCGGGGCGAACCGTTTACCAATGTGCTGCTTCTGAAAACCGCACTGCTTTTGTCCGGTTCGGCCCAGAGTGACCGGGATTTTTTGAAAGCCGTGGACGATACTTCCGAGGGCGGACGATTCATACTGGTCATCGAAGACACGTCCATGTTCCTGAAAGCGGCTGATCCGCGGCTCAAAGAAATCCTGCTCAATCTGCTGCAAAGCAAAAACGTGCGCGTGGCCGCCGTAGCCAACATCGCCGATTATCACACGCTTATTAAAACCGATCCTCTGATCGACAATCTGTTTAAAATTATATATCTGGAGGATTCAACCGACCGGGAATCCATGGCGGTGCTGCTCGAGGAATATTTCGGCATGGAAGGAAAAAGACGCCTGCGCATGTCCTACCGCGCGCTGAAGATCCTGCTGGATCTCTGCAAACAATTTATCGGCCGGGGCGGGCTGCCCGGCAAAGCCGTGGACGTCCTCCGCGAAACCGTCGTCCGACTCCGCGGCAGCGGTCGAAACACGGTTACCGAAGATGACGTGCGGGAAACGATATCGGAGCGCACGCGGATGGATGTCCGCACGCTTACCGGGCGGGGAAAAGACATGCTTCTGAGTCTGGAAGAACGCCTGCAGGAACATATCGTCGGCCAGCGGCAGGCGATTTCGAGCCTGGTAGCCGCACTAAAGCGTGGCCGGTTGAATCTGCAGGTACGCAAAAGACCGATAGGCACTTTCCTGTTTCTCGGCCAAACGGGGGTCGGGAAGACCGAAACGGCCAAAGCGCTGGCGACGGAATATTTCGGCAGCGCCACGTCGCTCGCGAGCGACGGTGGCAGCCCCGCGAGCTTCATACGGGTGGATATGAACGAGCTTTCCGATGAAAGCGGCATACATTCCCTGATCGGCGGACAGGGCACCAGTGGCTTCACCGAGGGTTTCCTGACCAAACGGGTGCTGGACCGGCCTTTTTCACTGGTGCTCTTCGACGAAATCGAAAAAGCCCATCCCAAAGTGCTCAATGTCCTGCTGCAGATGCTGGACGAGGGAACGCTCATCGACGGCCAGGGCGTGAAAACGGATTTCAAAAATACGATCATCATCGCCACTTCCAATGCCGGAGTTCACTGGCTGAAGGATCACGTCATGCCCCAAAAACCGGATGACCGGGACGGTTACCGCGGCGCGCTTTTGGACGCGATAATCGCCGAACACGTTTTCTCGCCCGAATTCGTAAACCGCTTCGACGAGGTGATACTCTTCTCCCCGCCCACTCCGGATGAAGTCCGCCGTCTCGCCATACTGATGCTGGACGGGATCATAAAGGACGTCCGGTCGCAAAAAGGCATCGAAATAACGGTGGATACGGACATAATCGACCTTTTGGCTGTCCGCGGCTTCAATCCCGACTACGGCGCACGGGAAATGCGCCGCATCATCACCCAGACGATCGAAAATTATCTGGCGGATTATCTCTTGAGCCACACGGTAAAGCGCGGAGACAGGATTGAGATAAAAAGTAGCGATTTAAAGAATTGATAATTGATACCACTTCGCGTTTAAAACGTTCTTAATCAGACGCGCTGGCGGTATGGAGTTCTTGGCTTGAGTAAACGCTACGCGGTACGAGATGATGCCGTTACGAATGACCGATTAGTTATGTTTTAAATGCAAAATGGTATCAGATGTTGTATTCGCCTCACCTCCACCCCTTAACTTTCAACGCATCCATTGCCGCTTGCTGCTCGGCTTTTTGCTTCGTATTCCCCTGTCCGACCGCGACTTTTTCGTCGCCGATGTAGACCGCGCAGGTGAAATTTTTCAGATGATCGGGGCCGGTTTCAGACAGGGCCTGATAAGTGGGCGTGATGCCGGTTTTTTCCTGAGCCAGCTCCTGAAATATGCTTTTCTCGTCGCGATGCCGGCCGGTGGCGATCAGCTGCTTCAAATGAGTGAGAATGAAGGTGTGGATGAATTGCCGGGTGGTTTCCAGTCCCTGATCCAGAAACAAAGCGCCGATAAACGCTTCGAGTGCGTTCGCCAGCGTCGATTTTTTGCTCCGGCCGCCGGAGGCTTCTTCGCCGCGGCTTAAAAACAGATAATCACCGAGGTGCAGTTCGGACGCCACTTCACAGAGATGGTTGCCTTGCACCAGCGCCGAGCGCCAGTTGGTCAGCTCGCCCTCGGGTTTGTCGGTGAGCTGGAAGAGATACTCGGTGGTAACTAGCTGCAAAACGGCGTCACCGAGGAATTCCAGCCTTTCATTGTGTCCGTGGCGCGCCCTTTCGTGAACCGCGGATCGGTGCGTCATGGCCTGATACAGTAGCTCCTTGTTTCGGAAACGGACGCCGACGACTCTTTCAAGGCCAGCCAGGGAAGTGGGGTTAGGCATAATCCAACTCGAGGATATTGTTAAATTGTTAAATTGTTAAATTGTTATGGAGATTAATCATCGGTTTCGCTTGCGAACAATTTAGCAATTTAGCAATTTAGCAATTTAGCAATTCATCCCACCTGTTTTCCGTCATCCCTGTGCGCCAGCGCATTCAGTACACCATTAACGAACTTCGCGCTTTCCTCGGTGCCGTATTCCTTCGCAACCTCGATTGCTTCGTTCATAACCACGGCGGGAGGGGCGTCTTTCGCAAAGAGCAGTTCGTAAGCCCCCAGCATCAAAATTGACCGCGTGATGGTATCCATCCTCTCGAGCGGCCACTCGGGGGCATGGGACTCGATCGAAGTGCGTATTTTTTCCCAGTTTTCCTTTACGCCCTGGAAAAGCTTCCCGGCAAACGGGCTGTCCACCTGCCCGGCTCCGCCGAATTCATCGATATTCCGCTGAAGCGAGCTTTCGGCCTCTATCGGCCGCATCTGCATTTCGAAAACCGTCTGCATCACGGCTACTCTGGCGAGACGGCGGCGGGAAGGCATTCGTGGGAGATATAAGATATAAGAAAACATCTTACATCTTACATCTTTTTCGTCAGGCCTTCACTCTGGTTATTTTCTTCAGCGCCTTTCCGCTTCGGTCCTTCTTGGTAGCAGGCCCTGCGTATGGGGATGAAGAAAAATTCTTCAAGCGGCGTATCTCACCTTTCAGATAAACCGAGTGCCTGTTGCGGCCGCGGTCTTTACTCAGCCTTTTCTTTGGCGTTGGTTTCTTAGACATCTAGAAATTGAGAATTTAAATTCTAAGATTCTTTTGTGACCGCCATTGTCAATTGTCAACTTTCAATTGTCAATTGATTTATCTTCGTCTCCCCGAAACCGCGAGCATGAACCGTAATACATACAGAAACAGATTGAAGATATCCAAATAGAGCGACAGCGCGAGAAGAAACGGCGATTCACCCATTGCCGTGCCGCGCCTCAAACGCTGGATGTCGTAAGCCAGAAACATGCCGAAAACCACGATGCCAACCGCGGAAACGATCATTTCCATGCCGGGACCCCGGAGGCCCGGGACAAAAAGCTGCAAAAGCCCGAAGATGATCAAGCCTATCAGCGCGTTGAACATGAATCTTCCCGCGACGCTGCCGATGTCCCGCGTGATGAAATTCGTCGAAACCGCAGCCACTCCGGTGAGCAGAGTGGTCGTGATCACGGCATTCAGCAGTATCGCCGCGCCATTTACGTAACCGGCCAGGACGGACATGATGAGCGGAGTCAAAGTAAGTCCGGACAAAAGCGGAAACACGGCGAAGAGAACGTAATTGAGCGGGTAAGACTTCGACCAGATGCGGGCGGAGAAAATCAAAGCTATTTCACCGATGAACAAAACAAAAACCCAGCCGGACGAGAGAAGCGGCAGAGCAAAACCGATCCCGAAAAAAACGCCGGCCACCGTCAGGGCCAGAGCCAGAGTCAGCAGAAAATAGGCCGAAGAAACCTGCCGGACCGAGAGCGGCACGGATGACACGGGTTTGGCCGAGATGAAACGTTGTTCCATGGGAATAATGTTACTCCAGGAGAAGCAGGAATGAAAATAAAGGTCAGGAAAGTAAGGGAGGTAAGGGAGGTAAGGGAGGTGACGAAGCGAGAAAAACAAGTACCTTCCTTACTTTCCTTACTTTCCTGACCTTCCTTACCTTATCCTTTGTCTGTATTCCTAGCCTTTTTTCTGCTATAATAATATGATTTATGCGCAAATATTTGCTGCGTATACCTGGCTCGATCGCTCTGACCGGAATGTTGCTTGCAATACCGGAGCTGTGCTTTGCCGGACCGGGCGCGGTCATCATTTCAGACTTCATTCAACTCCATATCATCAATCAGGCGCTTATTGCCTTTTGGGGCATAGCCGCTGCCGCCGTTTTTTATTACGGCGTAAGAATGATCATCACGTCCCCGGCGGAGGGCACCTATGCGGAAATAAGCAATTCCTTCATTCACATGTTCTCGGGATTCGCGGTGATCGCCTGCACCGGAGCCATAGTATCGGCGCTTTATCATCCCGGTGGCGACATAACTCCGGTTGATCTCACGCTCGGACTCGGCACTGTAAGCAAATTCATTTTCAACGGTTCTTTCGGGATATTCACACTGATGGCGACAATAGCCGGCATCGGGATGGTAACCTCGGGGGATGAGAGCGGGTTCGGAAAATGGCGAAAAATAGTCACCGGAAATGTGATCGGCATAGTTATCATGCTACTTGCGAACGTGATCGTCACGGCGATACTGACTTCCAATGCTTCCCTGGTAACAACCGAATTGGCCGGAATGGTCAGCTTTATGCTTACCATCGTCGGATTCGTGGCCGTATTGGCTTTGATCGTGGCCGGCATACTGCTGATAGTGTCCATCGACGAGTCGCTTAAGGAACGCGCCAAAAAAATCATCACAGGCACTTTGATAGCCATCGCCCTCGTCGTCGCGTCATTTTCACTTATAAGAGTGTTTGTCTCATGATGAAAAAAAACTTTAACTACGGGCTTTTGACGGCAGTGCTTGCCTTCGCCATTCCGATGAGCGCGCATGCCACCGGACTGGATATCTCCAATATGCTTCTGTTTCTGATAGACGCTTTTGCGACCATTCTTTTGCCGACCGCCGTATTGGTGGTCACGATCAGCGGTTTCGTATTGATGGTGTCGACCGATGAAAACAATATTTCCAAGGCGCGAAGCGCATTGGTCGCGGCCATGATCGGCGGAATAGTCGCAACGATTTTGCTTTTCTACCCCGGGGGGCCAGCGGGTTTTATCGGGATAATGTACAACTCACTTCCATTTTCACCCTCAAGCCGGCTGTTTTTAATCGACACTTCAGCCAGTCTCGGAACGGAAGCCGGAGGCGTATCGACTTGGCTCGCTGAGATGACGGTGATGTTCGGCCTCTTCACGGTGATAATCTCGGTCTTCCGTGCAGTCGCCAGCTTCGGCGGAGACGAGGCCGCTTATGGCGCGGTCAAGACATCGATATTGCATGTCATACTGGGGCTGATATTGATAGCCAGCGTAAAAGTGATAAGAGACGTATTTTTCGATATCCACGATCCTTTGCCGCTGATAAACATTCTGGCCAGCAAAGCGTTTTTGGTCATGAATCTGATTACGACCGTGGCAGTCGGAATACTGGTATATGCCGGACTAAGGATGGTTATCAGTTACGGCAAAGAGGATGAATTCACCGCCGCAAAATCGCTTGCCATCAGGGTGGTGGTAGGTTTGATAGTTGTGCTTTTGAGCTATGTGATGGTGTTTACTGTATGGAAATTATTTAATCCTTAGGGAACCTCTGATACCACTTCGCGTTTAAAACGTTCTTAATCAGACGCGCTGGCGGTATGGAGTTCTTGGCTTGAGTAAACGCTACGCGGTACGAGATGATGCCGTTACGAATGACCGATTAGTTATGTTTTAAATGCAAAATGGTATGAGAAATTGTTAAATTGCTAAATTGTTAAGAATGCACGAAATGTGCGTCGCGCTTGCTTGCCGACCGTAGCCTTGGCGAAGCCTGGCGAACAATTGAGCAATTTAACAATTTAGCAATTTAGCTGAACATATCATCCACGCCGCCGCTATCGCGCGCTTGGTGGCCGCCACGTCATGTGTCCGGATCAATCTGGCTCCGTTCAGGACGGCGATCACCGTAACCGCAAGAGTCGCCGGCAACCGCTCGGCGGCGAGATCATTTCTGGGTCCTGCCAGGAAAGATTTACGCGAAGGACTCAGGAAAACCGGCCCCAGATCCGTAAATTCCTTCAGACGTTTTATCACTTCAAACGAATATTTCGTATCGGAGGAAAGGAAATGGCCGAGGCCCGGATCGATGATTATCTGAGATTCTTTCACGCCGGCAGCCACGGCTTCGGCTTTCCTTTTGATGAGAAATGATTTAACGGTTTCAACGACATCGGAATATTGACGCGGGCTCACCGTCGTACGAGGCGTCGGGTCTTTTGAATACATGATCACATAAGGACAGCCGGCCCCGGCTATCACGCTGAACATTTCCGGGTCATGTTGTCCGGCCGTGACGTCGTTCACCATATCCGCACCGGCCAGAAGCGCCTCTTTGGCGACTGCGGACTTGTTTGTGTCGACCGAAATCCAAACATCGGGAAAAGCTTCCCGCACTTTTTTTACCGCAGGTATGACCCGGCCAAGCTCTTCCCCAGGCGAGACATCTGTTGATCCTGGCCCCGTGGATTCGCCCCCGATTTCAATGACGTCGGCGCCTTCCTCAGTCAGTGTCCGCACCCGGCCGACTATTTCCTCCGGTCCCGAGATCCGGCTTTCGGGAAAATACGAATCGGGAGTGACGTTTACCACTCCGACAACCGCTACGCCGAAACTCAGATCCAATTTGCGGTGCTGAGAACGGAAAAGCATGAATGGAGAATACTACGGATTTGGCATCTTACTTAGGGAAGCTCTGAACAATGTTAAAACAAACGATCAGCAGCAGGCCTCCGTGCCTGCGGAGTCCGAGGAATTGGCTACAGGCATATTGCCGCGCCCACGGAGGGGCGCTGCTGATGTATGAGAATATGGTGTGGCGATATGAATCGATCAGTTTTTCAGGGCTTCCTTAGGGAAGCTCTGATTAACTGCTTTTTATTGTTACCCTGACATAATTGTTAAATTGTTAAATGGCTAAATTGTTCGCCCGTTCGATTAACTCAGGGCGACCTTATCTGGCACAATCATCTGTGTCATTCC
>Ga0155828_113_pt2 | contig 17751 bp, 20 predicted proteins | sample RifCSPlowO2_01_FD_107482 | JGI IMG/M metagenome (GOLD analysis project Ga0155828, IMG submission 107482) | Candidatus Peribacteria bacterium RIFCSPLOWO2_01_FULL_51_18
AGAAAATAAAATCGAAGCACCACCGATAAAAAAATTATTACGCCCAATACTGCAAGAAATCGATATTTGGAGATTTTTTTGGAAAGCATCGAAATTCAAAATTAAACAGGTTGATTGTTATATTGCTATATTGTCATATTGCTTGCATGCACGAACGTGTGTTTTTGCCTGCTGACAATATAGCAATATGACCATATAACATTTTTTTAAATCAAAGAACATAAGGAATAAATCTCCATGGCACTTTCCTGCAGTACTCCTGATAATCCGGGTCGGCGATCAGATGCCGTTCTTCGGTCAGCGCCCGGAAAAAATAGATCGTCGTCCAGAGGCAAAGCGAGAGGAAGCCGAGCAGGAAATTGCCGGGACGCAGAAGGAACGGGATCGAAGTCACCCACCATCCCAGCAGCTTGCCGGTATAGGCCGGATGGCGGATGACGGAATATGGGCCGGAAGTGACTATGCCGCGGTTGGTGAGGTTCGATGCTTTTGTGCCGAGCGAGAAAGTCGGCCACAAATACAAAATCATGAATACCAGCCCGGCGATCTGGAGCGCGTAAGTCGCAGACAGCGAAGGCAGCGACGCATTGGAGTCGGCGGACCATACGGCGTAATTGCCGATCATCCCGTTGAACGGGGGATAACAAAGAAGGGCGATGAACCAGCCGAAAAAAGTCGGCTCGACCGACCGGATTTCATTCCTGAACCCCGGATATTCGATGGCATAACCGAAGGTGTAAATGATTGTGTCGAGGAAAAAGAACAAGGCGATGGTGAAGGGGAAAATCGAATTGAGCAGTATCTGGTGGATGGTGCCGGCCGGATCATATTTGTTTAAGTTGTACATCATAGAGCCCCAGTTTCCGTAAAAGAAGTTAGTCATCACCGGCAGGTAATAAAACTTCACCAGCAGGAAAAGGACGGCGGTTTTTTCTTTTTTGGTTATGACCGGCGGATCGCTCCGGTGCAGCGGAAATTTGTAAAGATACCGGAAACCGCCGGCCAGATACCGGGTCGCCGCGCGCAGAGCCATAAGGCCTTTGCCCTCGAGCCGGCGTCGCTCTGTCGGCAGCATGAGCTCCAGAGGTATGGCCAAAACCAGATAAAGAGCGAAGAAAACAAGCAGTGTTTTCTGGGTATCGGCGCTGAGAAAATCGACGTAATAACGGCTTTTACGGTAGATGATCAGCGCGAAAGTAAAAAGAAACACATTCACCAGGTAGCTGTGCATGAGCTGCCCGAAATCACGCTGGGAAATACTGCGCATGGATCTTACTTTAGGGACGACTGAAGTTTGTCGCAAGAAATGATCAAACGAGAAAAAGTAAGGAAGGTAATGGAGGTAAGGAAGGTCAGGAAGGTAACGAAGCCAAGGAAAGAAAAACGAGACACCTCCCTTACTTTCCTTACTTTCCTTACTTTCCTTACCTTGCCCTTCTTCAGGATTCCTTCACCTTGCCTTTCTTCCCCCCATCAAATATCTCCAAAAATTCATCGATGCTCATCGTTTCGACTTTCAAAAGCACCTGGGTGATCTCGTCCAGTTTCGTGCGATTTATTTTCAGGAAATTCTTCGCCCGCTCGTACTGCTCGTTTATCGTCCGTTTCACGAATTCGTCGATTTTGCGCGCCACTTCTTCGGAATAATTGCGTCCGAGCGCCACGTCGGAGCCCAAAAATACCGTCCCCTGACGCTCGCCGTAAGCCACGATGCCGAGCTCACCCTCGTCCATACCGTAACGCATCGCCATGCTCCGGGCTATCGCCGACGCCCGTTCGATGTCATTTGAAGCGCCGGTAGTGATCTCGCTAAAAACCAGCTCCTCCGACGCACGGCCGCCGAGAAGTCCGCAGATTTCATCCAGAAACTTCTGCCTGGTGGTGGTGTACTGGTCTTCTTTCGGCAGGAACCATGTAACGCCCAGGGCGAATCCACGGGAAACTATGGAGATCTTGTGCAGTGGGTCCGATTCCTTGCAGAGATGGCCGACTATCGCGTGTCCGGTCTCGTGATAAGCGGTTATCAGCTTGTCGCGCTCCGTCAGTTTGCGCGACCTTTTTTCCGATCCGAGCGTGACTTTTTCCACGGCATCGGTGAGGTCTTTTTGCTGGATTGTTTTTATGCCGCGACGAGCGGCGAAAATGGCGGCCTCATTCATGATGTTTTCCAGATCCGCCCCGGCCAGCCCCACGGTCTGCTTCGCGATGACCTCGAGATCCATGTCTTTTCCCATTTTTTTGTTGCGGGCATGCACTTCCAATATCTGTTTCCGCGCTATGAGATCGGGCTTGTCGATGAAGATCCGCCGGTCGAAACGCCCGGGCCGAAGCAAAGCGACATCCAGCACGTCCGGCCGGTTCGTGGCGGCCATGACGATGATATTGGTGTCTTTGTCAAAGCCGTCCATTTCGGTGAGGATCTGGTTCAGGGTCTGCTCGCGCTCGTCGTGCCCGCCGCCGAAACCGGCCCCGCCGCGCTGCCGGCCGACGGCATCGATCTCATCGATGAAAATGATGCACGGCGCGTTGCGCTTGGCTTTCAGGAAAAGGTCGCGGACCCGGCTGGCGCCGACTCCGACGAACATTTCGACAAACTCCGATCCCGAGATGGAGAAAAACGGCACACCCGCTTCCCCTGCAACCGCCCGGGCGAGAAGCGTCTTGCCCGTGCCCGGCGCCCCGACCAGAAGCGCGCCGCGGGGAATCTTAGCGCCAATCGTGGTGTATTTCTTGGGATTTTTCAGGAAATCGACTATTTCCTTCAGTTCATTCTTCGCCTCGTCGCAGCCGGCAACGTCCTTGAACGTCGTGTGAACCTGGCGGGCATCGGCTATCCTCGCCCGGGATTTGCCGAAAGAAAGCGCCGTTGACTGGCTCCGCGCGATTGACCGGAAAACCCACATGCCGAGTCCTATCAGAAGGACGAAAAATATGATGTCGCCGAGATGTGCTTTGAAGAAATTTTTGATCTCGATATTGTCCACTCTGACGATAGTGGGATTTTTAGGATCGTTCCAGCCCAGCGTCGTGACTGAGTCGCCTATCTCCTTGTAAGACTGGACATACGCGCCGGACATCGTCTCGGAATAAACGTTGCTGCCCCGTATTATTATTTCCTTCAGTTTTTTTTCGTTATAATCCCTGGTTAACCGGCTCAACGGCACTTCGGGCGCCGAGGCGAGCTTCTCATCCTCGTTTCGCGCCGGAGCGGTGATGTAATAAACCGAACTGAGTATCAGGAATAGCAGAAGCAGCGCCGTGAAAAGCTGGCTTGGTCGCCGGCTCTGGGGGAGAAGATTCGAGGCAGGCATACGTCGGCGATTATAGCCTAAAAAAAGGGTTGGGGTTAGGGTTGGGGTTAGGAACGCATTCTTCTTATCAATCCGTTTATGAGTTTATATACCACGAAACTTTCACTTAATAAAACATCACGCAACTCATCGGAAGGTATGTAACCGACACGTCGGGAATAGTGAACGTGTGATTGTAACTCAATCAACTCGCCCCGAGCTTGAACATATTTATGGCTTTTGTCGGCAGCGGTTTGCCTTCCGAATCCTTCCGCTATGTTTGCATGAACCGAAGAGGCACAGTTGCGCATTTGAGAAGTAATGCCATAGATTTCCTCCTTGGGAAATTTTCCTGTTATAGCATGAATCTTTACAGCCAAATCCATTGCCTTTTTCCAAGCCTCCAATTGTGTAAAGTCATACCATTTTGCATTTAAAACATAACTAATCGGTCATTCGTAACGGCATCATCTCGTACCGCGTAGCGTTTACTCAAGCCAAGAACTCCATACCGCCAGCGCGTCTGATTAAGAACGTTTTAAACGCGAAGTGGTATCACTTATCATCAAAACCGTTTCCCAACCCCAACCCTAACCCCAACCCAACCCCTTTATTGCGCCGGTGCCGGGGCTTGGCCCGCGGAAGAGGATGAAGCTGTTTCGGGCTGCAATTGGACCGGAACTACATCCAGAATTATGTCCTTTACGGGGTCGTAGAGGATAGCGCGCGAAGGCGTAACGATCAGATTGTCGCCGTTTTTGGCGTTTTTATAAAACTCATTCCGGGCTTTCAGCGTGTTGGCGTCGATGATTGTGGCGACTGTCGGATCCACGTCCGCCGGGATAACGATGTGCCTCTTGACTTTGTCGACCACCTCCTTGGCGGCAGCCACGTTCTGCGGGGTATTTCCGGTCTGGAGCTGCTCGATCTTGACCGACAATTTTTCAAACTCCTTCGCCAGCTGCACGCGCCTGGTGTAGTTGACATAAGCCAAAACAGCCAATGCGACGATCAGAACAAAAGTGAGGAGTTTTTTAAGCCCTACGGAACCTGAAGAAACTGAATCCATAGAAAATGGGGAATGTGAACGAAAACCTGACCGAGTCTAAAGTATTTAATTAAGAAAATGCAATATGAAAAAAGGGGGGTGGGCTGGTTACGTACCTGACCTTCTTGACCTTCCTTACCAAATTTCGAATCTTTTTGGCTTATTCGTGCTGTTCGGCGTCTTTGGTGATTGGTCGATCCAGATCGTTTTGTCATCCCACCGGGTTTTCGGGCCGTTTACGATTTTCTCCTGCCAGAGATGCCAGCCGTAATACCCCGCCACGCCGGCCAGGATGAGGAAAACCAAAGTTCCGAAAAAGAAGAAAAGTGACCGCAAAACTTTCGGATGCGTCGCCAGATACCGCGCTTTCCGGCTCAGGGCGAAAACGAACAAAATGAGGACGATACCGAGAACTACTTGAGGCATGACAACTTTTATCTTAGAAAACTCTTATGAATTGTTAAATTGCTAAATTGTTAAATTGTTAAACATGCGAAAATTATGCGTCTCGCTTGCGACCTTCGACCAGCTCAGGTCGCCCAGAATGACACACATGATTGTGCCAGATAAGGTCGCCCTGAGTTAATCGAACGGGCGAGCAATTTAGCCATTTAACAATTTAACAATCCGGCTTTGATTAGCGGAAAGAAGACCTTTTCAAAACTGCACCAACGTCGAGGTTTGTGTTTTCCCGTCAATCGATAAATATTCCCGGTATGACCATTTCGGCCATTTGCCGACCACTTTTCCGATGGGCGTGGACAATTTGTAATTGTAGCGGGACAGGGCCTGGTTGTATTGCAGGATCAAATTGCTGGCCTCGCCCTGGTTCGTTGAATTTTTATTCCAATTCGCGTAATTCGCGTCGGCGAGCATCGCCTCGCTCAAGCCGGGTGTAGTGAAGAAGCTGAAAAAACGCTGCTGTATTTTAAGCAGCTGGGCGTATCGGGAACCTATCGCCGCAGTTTTTTCGAAATCACCCAGGCTCCGTGAAATTTCGATGAGCGAAGACTTTTCCGCCTCGGGAATGCCCGGTGCAGAGATGAGCGGGACGATGTCCCGTTTGTTCATCAATGCATAATAATTTGTGACTTCGTTGAATTTGGCTTCCACTTCTCGTTCCAGCCGCACTATTTCCGCCGCGGTCAGCCAAACCCATATCACGAGGGCGGCGACTATTACACCGAGGATGATATATATTCGATACAACATGGAAGAGAAGAAAAAAGTAAGGGAGGTAAGGAAGGTAAGGCAGGTAAGGAAGGTACTGCAGTTATTATAGTAAACATATGTTCTGAAACCACCTACCTTACCTCCTTTACTTTCCTGACCTTCCTTACCTTTCTTTCTTCTTTTTTATTTCAAACCTGCTGAAGAATATCTGCACTAGGAAGGAGGCGCCGAAAATCGCGATTATTGCCAGCAAAACAGGCAAAGCCGGGATCACCCAAAAAGGCGCGCCTATGCGGATATCCGGCTCTCCGCCGACTCCGCTGATCGAAAGCTGCGCGGTGTAATAACCCAGAGCGAACCGCGGCAACCAGACTATCTCCCGGCGCCGCGTGGAACTGCGCAAGACATACCAATCCCGGAGCGGTATCTCGTCCACCGTTATGCCAAACATATTTTTAATCTCGATCTTGCCTCTCGGCACAATATGGACCGTTCCCGTGTTGCGGTATTGGATCAAAAACTGGGCCGGCAAAGCGAAATACACGCGTTTTGAAGTCGAGAATTGCTGCAGCGTTCCCTCGGTCACCGTGTCGCCCCTGACTGTCAGCAATATCAGCGCTCCGACGCGTGAAATCATATTGAACCCCGCCCGAGCGTTTTCTTTTGGAGTGCGCTGAAAAAGCACGACGGAATAATGTTCCCCTACGGCCGCGTTTTTCGGCACCGTGATTTTCACCGATATCGTGGCTTCTTCGCCGTGATCCAGATTGATGGTTGAAATCTCTGGCTGGATCCACGACCTGGCTGAAAAAGGGCCGTTGCCGTTGCCGTAAAACTGCACGCTGTCCGTTCCGTCATCGCTCACAGAGAAATCCTCCACTCCTATTTCGAAATTGCGTTGTTCGCCCTGGCGGCTGAGCAGTTTGACCTGAATAGTGCGCTCCTCGCCGGGATCCATGTCCAGAACGAACCTGGTCGGCCCGACCTGGAAATCTCCGCGGACTTCGATGCCACCATGTTGGTTGATTGTCACTTTTTTCCGCGAGCCGGTCCCGGTTTCAGGCTCGGCCCCGGCGGAAAGCATTGAAGCCGGAACAAGAGCCAGCAAAAGAAATACGGACAGTTTTATCCAAAAAACTCGACGCATGGAGTTCACTTTAATATAAAAGGGCAAGAGGGCAAAATGGCAAGAAGGCAAAAAGTGATAAACCTCTTGCCCTTTTGCCTTTTTTCCTTTTTGCCTTCCTTATAAAGTATGTGCTCAGGAATTGGCTGATATTAGGTAGTGTTCACATATAACTGCAAAACAAAAAATCGCTTCACCTTGCGACTCCGCAGCCACGGAGGGCTGCTGCTGTTTTAAAAAAAATATTTTTCCACTCAGCAGCGCCCCTCCGCGGGCGCGGCAACTGCTCGTTGCCTTCGAATAGTCATTCAGCCAATTCGTGAGTTTATTCATTATAAAGTAACCGCTCACTGACCCTGTAAAACAAGCGCTCAAATGTCGTGGCATGGCCGTCCCGGCCATGGTGGCACGAGCGTCGCGCTCGTGAAAGCTTGCGAGCATGGGCACAAAGCCCATGTCCCCATGCGCAAGATGCGCATGCCACACCAAAATCCGTGCAGAGTCAGTGAGCAGTTACATTATAAATCCTCGACCAAATGCGAATTTTATGTTAGACTTTCCTGATGCCTTCGAAACAAAAAATAAAAAACCAGCACGAGCTCCAAAGCCGTATCGCCACGCTGGCGGTCATCGCTCTGATACTCCTTGGCTTCCTTTACTCGCTTATGAGCGGAAGCGCCGCAGGATCTTTCGTCGGCTTCACGGTGTATCCAAGCTCAGGATCTTCCAGTAGTTCTTCATCGGCCGATACCGGCGGAGGCGGAACGACTGCGCCGACAGGCGGCGGGGGCACACGCCAATGCGAAAGATATCCGATGATCGTCTCCAGACGGAGAGTCGGAAAAGAAATAATCGAAACGGAGCTTCCTCCGGCTGTAGCCCGCCGGGTGGAACGGTGTTATGTGGATGAGCCGGCAGAACTGCATGAGGCGGCGCCGTGGTATCTGGACGTTCCGGACGACGCTTGGTATGGCGAAGCGGTAAAGGAATTCATAAGCCGCGGCATATTGGACTCCACGCAAAAATATTTCCGCGGAAACAATGCAGCGAAGAGAGCGGAAGTCGCGAAGATCCTGACAAAACTCAAAGGTACAGATCCAGAGGAGCCGTCTGCCACTATGATTTTTGACGACGTCGAGCGTGAACAGTGGTACACGCGCTTCGTGGAATACGCCGGCCGGATGAAATGGCTGTCCGGCTACGGCGATTGCGCGGGAACACACCCGTGCCTTGTGAAACCGGCATCCGATATCACCAGAGCGGAATCCGTCGCGATGATCGTCCGGTATTTCAAGCTTAAGCCGATATCGTCCGGCGAAGGAGGAGGTGCTCCGTTTTTCGAGGATGTTTCTCCGGATGCCTGGTACTTCAGAGTAATAAAAACGGCAGCCGACCGCTGTATCGTCCAGGGAGATCCGATACGTCATCTGGTTCGCCCGGGCGCCAGGGTCACGAGGGCGGAGCTTGTGACGATGCTCTTCCGGGCGGAGAAAAAATCGGTTTACGGGCAGGATTGTTCCTGGGGAAAGAAAAATGCCGGCATTGTCGATCCGCCTTTATCTCCCGCCTCTACAAGTAACGAAGGTCAAGAGAGCCCGGTCACGCATCCAGCCGCCAATATAAAGAAGCCGGAAGAAGCGGACTTGTCATCTTCTCTTGCCCCAAGTTTCAGTGAGGTAAAGGCTTCCTCTAATTCGTCGGTTTCCTCGGATTCTTCGGTTTCTTCGGTTTCCTTTGTCTCGTCGGAAAGTGCAAACAAAAACGTGCTTGCCCCGCCTGAGACCGACATGTCTGGCCTGATCGCGGTGACTACGGCTGTCACCGGCTTTATGTTGTTCATTTTACTTAATAAATTTTTATTGTAAAACTCCACAGCTATTTTTTTAAACTAGAGTACAATTATGGATAGTTAATAGCTCTTAACCTAGATAAATAAAAAAATCTATCTCTCTTCGATCCCTGTACATGGAACAAAAGTCTTTACTGTCAACCGAGAGGCGTTCAAGAGTTATAAGCGTCGCTGTCGCCGCTGCGGTTTCACTCTATTTCCTGGTCGTTTTCGTCGCTGAGCCGCTCAGGACACTGGCCGCAACGACAGCATCCACCTGGGTACAGTTCACGGTTACCAGCGTCGCTTCCATTACCTGCGACAGTACGGCGACCATACCGTCCGCTTCAGGGACTTCCGGATCCGCCAGTTCGGGTAACACTATTCTGTCGCTTTGCACGCCGGTTACCAACGATTCACTGGGGTACACGCTGAGCTGGCTTATAAACGTCTCTACCGGAACCACGACCTGCGTCCAGGCCAGCCGGACATCTGGCGGTTGCTACGGAACAGGACATCTTTTGAGCAACAACGTAACCAGCGGGAATCCCGATACCGTCAGATCGATGGAACAGATCGTCACCGGAGCAAACGCGTTCAAAACGCCATACCGGCTGGACGATACGACGAATCCTTCCGCTTCCGGCGCCCGCTGGGGAGCCAGAGTCTCGACCGACAGCACCACCGACGCCGGCGGGGATATCACCTGGGGCACGGATGGGGCTACGGAAACTTATGCACCGGTAGCGACAGGCTCAGCAATCAATATCGTCAAGAGATTTACCGAGACCGCCTCTACCGGAGACCTGGAATACATACGATGGAAAGCGATTATCCCTTCGGGGCTCTTCGTCCCGACCGGTACTTATAAGGCGTATGTGACGTTTACGATCACGAACAACTGACAGGGAAGGCAAAAGGGCACTAAGGCAAAAGGGCAAAATGTTAAACCTCTTGCCCTTTTGCCTTTTTTCCTTTTTGCCTTCTTACAGTTTGTAAGGCCGATAACGGGTTGGTGACTTTTCTGCCTTTTTTAAGGTATATTTCCCCCATGCCCTCCACACCCCTTTCCAAAGAACAATTGCGTCCTTTCCTGTCCACCACGCTTAACTCCACCGACTTCGGAAATATCGGCCAAAAAATCACGGGTAAAGTCCGGGATGTTTATTCCCAGCCGCACCGGACCATCCTGATAGCGACCGACCGGCAATCCGCTTTTGACATAAACTGGTGCACCGTTCCACTGAAAGGACAGGTCTTGAACCAGATAAGCGCGTGGTGGTTCGCGCAGATAAAAGACATAATGCCGACTCACATTCTCGCCGTTCCGGACCCCAATGCGATGGTCGTAAAGCCGCTTCGGATACTGCCAGTTGAGATCGTGGTGCGCGGTTATCTGACCGGCTCGACCGGCACGTCGGCCTGGATGAATTATGCCAAAGGCGTCCGGAATTTTTGCGGAAATGTGCTTCCTGAAGGAATGGTGAAAAACCAGAAGTTCACTGAGCCCATAATCACGCCGACCACCAAGGGGGAACATGACGAGTTGATCGACGCCAAGGGCATAGTTGAAAAAAATCTGGCAACCGAAGAACAGTGGAAAAAAATAACCGAATCCGCATTCGCGCTGTTTAAACGCGGCCAGGAACTGTCGGCCAAACGGGGCTTGATACTGGTGGATACGAAATACGAGATGGGACTCGCGGGGAGCGGCGAGCTCACCATCGGCGACGAAGTTCATACGCCCGATTCATCGCGCTATTGGGTGGCCAAAAGCTATGAAGAGCGAATGTCAAAAGGGCAGGAACCCGAAAGCCTGGACAAAGAATTTTTCCGCCTGTGGCTTAAGGCGCAGGGTTTCGACTATGGCAAGCCCAAGACAGCGATAACCGATGATGTCCGTTTGATGCTGGCGCTAAAGTATATCGATCTTTATGAACGGATCATCGGGGAAAAATTTGAGATACCGGAAGAAGCGGATGTGAAGGGGCGGCTGGAGAAAAACCTCGAGGCGTTTAAGTAAGGGAGGTAAGGAAGGTAAAGCAGGTAAGGAAGGTGACAAAACAAAGGAAAACGAGGCACTTTCCTTACATTCCTTACCTCCCTTACTTTCCTTACCTTTTAAATTGGCCTCGCTATCTTCCTCACCCCCTCCAAGTCCAGCTTCGACCCCACTCCGATGCCGTTCTTTTCCCGGAATCCGGGCGGGGCTTCGATGGCATACATGGTCAATGCCTGGGACGCATATCTCGGGCAAGGGTCGTTTATGCATGGCTGCATCACGGCTGAATTGACGAACAATCCCTCCTGATCGAAGAAAATGATCTCCAGCGGGATTACTGTGTTTTTCATCCAAAAACTCAAAATTTCCGGTTCTTTGAAAACAAAAAGCATACCGGTATCGGGCTTCAGTTCAGTTCGTTCCATCAGCCCGCGGGCGCGCTCAGCCGGGTTGTCCGCTATTTCGACTCTCAGCGAAACTGTTTTCGCGCCATCAGCCGAGATGATGTCCACTTTTGAATTCCCGCAACCGGAAAGCATCAGTGCCAGAGGAAATAAAAATACGAGCGGTTTAAAGTTTCGCATAGCAAGCTATTCTTGTCATGGAGAAAAAAAATGTCAACGTTCATTTCTCAGTCAAACAAAGGGTCAATCCGAAAATGTCGGGAGAAAATGATAACTGCTTCTATGACTCCGCAATTGATTCGGAATAAATTCCGAATAACAAGCACCGTTAACCGCCGATTTAAATCGGCGGTTAACCGAAAGATTAATGGCGAATTTATTCGCCCACCGCGGCCTGAAAGGCCGCTGCTGGATTATATGTTTTGATTCTTTCAAAAATCTCCCGACATTTTCGGATTGATCCCAAACAAACTGCGTTGGCGATAAATATTCGGCACCGAAGGGCGTGCAGCCACCGGGGATCTAAAGTCTGGCAATTGTCAACTTCCTCTCAGGCTCTCGATCGCCGCCTTCCGGTCCGGGGTGCCGAATACAAAGTTTCCCGCGACCAGATTGTTCGCGCCGGCGCGGATGGCGGATTTCGCGGTCTTTGAATCTATGCCGCCATCCATTTGGATCATCAAGCCAGGAAATTTGCTCCTGAGTTGCCGTACTTTTTCCAAAACTTCCGGCATGAATTTTTGCCCGCCGAATCCCGGCACCACCGACATGACTAAAACCAGATCGACCTCTCTCACGACATCTTCGACTTCATCCAGCGGTGTCGCGGGGTTCAGCGCGATACCCGCCGTCGCGCCGGTTTTGCGGATATCTTCGATCAGTTTTTTCCGCGCGGAAGTTTCTTTTACCACTTCGGCATGGAAGGTTATGTTTTTGCAATGTATCGCAGAGAACTCTTTTATCCTTTCCGAGGGATTTGAAACCATTAAGTGCGCATCGAGCGGCAGCTTTGTCTTTATCCATTTCACGACCGGTGCGCCGAAGCTCAGGTTGGGGACAAAATGCCCGTCCATGACATCGAGCTGCAGCCAGTCGGCAAAGGGCTCGATGGAATCGACCTCGGCCTGGAGGCGACCGAAGTCTGCCGAGAGAATTGAGGGTGTGATCAATATTTTCATTTGATCGGAAATTATTGTTATATTGCTAAATTGCTAAATTGTTCGCAAGCGAAACGTGCGTTGTTGCCTGCAAACAATTTAACAATTTAGCCATTTAGCAGTTTGCATCCGGAAACATCTTAAGCCTCTTCGCATGCCTTCCCCCTTCAAATTCAGCAGCAAGAAAGATGTCGACCATCCTGTTTGCCGGCTCCGGTTTCGTCACCCGGCCTCCGAGGCTCATGATCTGGGCATCGTTGTGTTTGCGTCCCATCTCCGCGTCCCACTCGCTCACGCAACGGGCACAGCGGATCCCCGGCACTTTGTTCGCCACCATGGCTTCACCGTTTCCACTGCCGCCGAAGATTATCCCCGGGCAGCCGTATTCCTTTACAGCCGCGGCGGCCTGTTTTATGAATACGGGATAATCGCAGGGTTCCTCGGAAAAAGTCCCGCAATCCACGACGTCGATCCCCTGTCCGATCAAATGTTTTTTCACGGATTCTTTCAGAAGAAAACCGGCATGATCGGTGCCGAGGACGATGCGCTTCACTTTTTCATGAGTCATAGGATGCCTGGAACATCGATACGATAATTGCTAAATTGCTAAATTGCTAAATTGTTTGCATTGCATTTACGCACGTTGTGGCTTGCTAGCAATTTAACAATATAACAATTTAACAATTTACGCGGATTTGTGATAAGCCTACACTCACTCAAGATGAAGCAAGGACGACTCATTATCGCCGCAAATTGGAAAATGAACCGGGCTCCCGAAGGAGCACTGGCCGAAGGTTCGCCATACTTGCCCAACAAAGATATTGATGTGGTGGTTTTCGCAACACTTTTAGATTTACGAAGATGTATCGTTGCCGGGATAATCACCGGAGCCCAATACGGATTCCCGAAGGAAAAAGGGGCCTACACCGGTGAAACCAGCATGCAAATGATATGTGAAGAAGGCGCCCAATATGTCCTTTGCGGGCACAGCGAACGACGAGACCCGCCTCATAATGAAACAGACGAATTCATCGCCGAGCAGGTGGCTTCAGCTCTCAAAGCGGGCATTTATCCCATTCTTTGCATTGGGGAAACGGAAAAAGAACATGACGCTGATTTAACATTCGACGTGATAGACCGACAGCTAAAGAGGGTAACACTTACGCCGAAAGTGACGATTGCCTACGAGCCGCGTTGGGCGATCGGATCAGGAAAAACGCCGACACCAAGTGAAGCCCAGAAAATTCACGCTTTCATCAAAAAAAAGGGAGGGTCGCGGACACTCTACGGCGGATCGATGAATGGAAAAAATGCCAAAGATTTTTTGAAACAGCCGGACATTGATGGCGGACTGATCGGCGGCGCATCGCTGAAACCGAAAGAATTTGCCATGATAGTGGAAGCGGCTCGAGCGATTACAGGGAGAATTACAGGATATGCTTGATGCGCATGAGCGCGCCCGCTCTTCGATGATCCTGGAGAGAGTGGCTCGCGGATCTCCTCTCGAGTTGAGGAATCGGAAGATGCGAATATCGTTAGCTAGCGCTGATCCTCCTCCCGCCTCCAGATCTCCACCCCATGCTCATGCACATGCTGCCGGAGTTCTGTGCTCTTGATGTCGTCGAAAACAAGCAGGTCGAAGAAGTAGGGAAGCAGAGTCTCCTCTTCCAGCGCATCCCTCACCGCGGAGAGTGTGCGCGGCGCTGGCCGGCCGAATAGGACGAGATCCACATCCGACCCTTCCTGCGCCGTGCCGAGCACGCGGGACCCGATCAGCACTACCTTCTCGATGTCGTCGTGACGCGCGGCGATGACCCGTATGGCGTCCAGCTCCGCGGCTGTCAGTTGGACGTTCATTTAAGCAGGGGGAGAAGACGCCGGTGCAAGTCCTCGAGGAGCGGGAAGTACTCGCCGGTAATCCGCGCCGAGACGGCTTTGCTCGTCTCTTCGTCGTAGATGTGCGTCGTATTGTTCCTGTCTTGCAGTGCCCGAAGCCATGCCTCCCCGTTCGCGATTGCGCGGTTCTGGAAGGCCTGCTTGATAACGTCCCGGGGGGAAGGTATCACCTGTCCCTGCATTGCAAGTTCGTCCTTGAGGAGTTTCCAAGCCAGCTCGAACGTCAATTCGAATGCCTGGATGAGCGCGGCGCGTTCGATGTCTGTCTTCGGGGGGAGGGCGACGATGGTACGGAGAAATCCAAAAGCCCTATGGTAATTCTGAAACCGCTGTCGAAAGCGAATATCCTCCTGTGACATGGCTGCATCGTACCACCGGGGGCGATTCGTCGCGGAAGATTCCCCTTTTGATTCAGTGATTAACCATTGACATAGTTTGACAATTACTGCACGCCGTCAGAGATAAATGAATTTTTGTGGAAGAAAAAACAATGAACCAGAGGAGGGCGAAATGTTGATGGAATTCTCAATTCTCAATTATCAATTTCGTACCCATTTTCCCGCGCCCACATTCTTCGCTGCGCCTTTCAGTTCAAGAATCGTCAAAGTCGCGTTTATCATCGCGGCTTCCAGCTTCGTCTTCACGACCAGATCATCGAGCGGTGACGGAAGCGATGTCAGGGCTTTGTAAATCACATCTTCTTCCGGAGATCCGGCGTTGAATTCTTTTTTCTCTGTGGCTCCGGCCACCACTCCGAGCTCGGTCAAAACTTCTTCCGGTGAGGACACGAGTTTCGCCAGTCCCCGGCTGATTATCTGATGACATCCGGCATAATTCGGATCGAAAATCGAGCCGCAGACCGCAAAGACGTCCCGGCCGTAATCGAGCGCCAGGTCGGCGGTTATCAGCGAACCGGAGCCGTCTGCCGCTTCTATGACCAGCGTACCGAGCCCGAGCCCGGCGATGATCCTGTTCCGCGCCGGAAAGGTATATTTGTCCGGGCTGGTATCCAGCGGGAATTCCGAAAGAATCAATCCGCCTTTATCCAGGATTTCTTTCGCCAGCCGCTCGTTGGCTTTGGGATAAATCATGCCAAGCCCGTGACCGAGCACCGCCACCGTCCGCCCTCCGGAGCTCAGGGTCTCGCGGGCGACTTCGGCATCCACGCCGAAAGCCAGACCGCTGACGGTGACCATGCCGGCCTTCACGAAAGCAGGAACGAAATGCCCCGCCGCCCGCCGCCCGTAATCGCTCATCTCTCTGGCGCCGACTACGGAAATAAGCGGTTCTTTCAGAGCATCCAAATCGCCTTTCATATAGAGAAAAACCGGGAAATCCGGCAGCTCTTTGAGTCTCTCCGGATAATCCGGGTCTTCGCAGGTGATGAATTTCAAACTGCGTTTTTTAAGCTCGGCCGAATAATTTTCCGGATCAAATTCATCCATGCGGTTAAGCGCCACCAGTGTGGCATCTTCACGCACGCCCAGGGCTTCCAGAAATTCCTGGCTCCACTGTGCCAGAGCGGTATCCAGATCACCGAACTTTTCCTTCAGGGCCAGATATCGCTTGGTCGTAAGTACATTCGACCATGACCAGCGCAGGGCGGTGTCGATCTGCATAGCGGCTGATTGTAGCACTGTTTTAAAAAAGCTCACCGCCGTTTGATATACTGGCTGCATGTCACCGATACAAATCATCACAAAACCGGTGGATCGGGGGATGCTGAAAACACTGGCAAGCGAGCGTTTTGTGGATATGGTAAAAGCCGTGGTGGATATCGAACGTGAGATAATGGCCATCGGCGGGGAATTGCATGCCGATGCGGAACAGATGCTTTTGGAACAGGGATCGAAGCGGGAAAACCTGTGGGGCGTAAACCTCTATCCGGATACGGAAACCGCGGACTGGCTGGAATTTGATTCGATGATCAATCTGAGGCCGTCGCAAGGAAACCGTTCACGGGGCGTCGACGATCCCGACCTGCGTGAACGCATCCGCACCGTGGTTTCTTCTCTCGTCGCATGACCGATACTATGCATACGGAATTGGCTGCAGGCCGCTGGAAAAGCTTCCCGTTGATGCTGCAGCTCGCCCATGTCGGCAGCGAGGTGTCACGAGCGCAAAATGCGAAGATTGTCGGCAACGATGCCCGCTTGCAGTCGGCTCTTTCCAGGATGCTAGAACTCCTCGATCTGACCATCGCGGATCCGAAAAACAGATTTCGCTTGCGCGAACTTTGCCGGGCGCGGGAGGTGCTCTGCGATTTTCTCGCCGGTGACAATATCTACCATTCGACCGGCGAGTCCTTGAATCGATATTTTTTGCAGTTCGCTGCGGCCTCGAAGAACGAACACATGACAAATTGACAATTGACCCCACTTCGTCCCGTCCAAAAAATGGACTGGACTTCGAGGGGCAGGCAATTGACAATTGATCGGCTGCAAGCCGACGTAGCTCAGCTGGTAGAGCAACGGTATCGTAAACCGTGGGTCACCGGTTCAATTCCGGTCGTCGGCTCCATTAAGTTATGTGTCCAACAACAGTGGTGGCCAGTTAAAACTCCACTCCCAGAGCCGAAAAGTCAGGATCTGGTTCGGTAATTTGTAGATCATACCACTTCGCGTTTAAAACGTTCTTAATCAGACGCGCTGGCGGTATGGAGTTCTTGGCTTGAGTAAACGCTACGCGGTACGAGATGATGCCGTTACGAATGACCGATTAGTTATGTTTTAAATGCAAAATGGTATCAGTTTTTGAAAACAGCTCCTGCAAGCCAATCTTGTCGAGTGCTGTGACGCTCAAAATCTGTAGAATTTCGTACATGCTCCGCTCAATGCGCAACTCTTTCCTGACGATGGCAACGGCGAGGTACGTGCACACCGCCACCCAGATTTGCGCGCGTACCGCGTTCTCCGACTCGCCCCAGAACGCACGGATTTTCAGGTGTCCTTTCATCCATTTGAAGAAGAGCTTTTTCTTACTGGTTTAACCTGACACGAGTGGTGTCCCCCATGTGTGTTGTGTGTTGTTGGCTGTGTGTGTTTACACTCCAGAACTGCTTCACTTCCGCCTCGTTATCCGTGCATCGAACCTTTTGAGAACTTTCTCGAGTACTGCTTTTCGTTGCGGTTGTTTCTTCGATGCCATCTCGATGCGTTTCACCATCCTTTCGCGCATGTTTTCGAGATGTGGCGGAAGATTGGAAGATGCGGGAGGTGAAGTAGCGGGCTTCGTGAAAGTGGGAATTATTGGGGATGGCTGCGTGGTAAGACGTGTGATCGGATCAATCTTACGACGGATGGTTGGATCAATGCTCTGTCTAGGGCTACGGGAGCCAAATCCTCCTCCTCCGGTAGGTGAAGGGATAGAAGAAGAAACAACTTCATGTAACAAAGGGGACGATGTGCTTGCTTTGAAATCTCCTGTTCGCGCGTACGTCGCTGTTAGCGAATGCATGCCCGAACTGAGCCACGATGCCGGCACCAACAGCGTCGCCACCCCGCCGGAGAGCGTGACGGTCCCGAGTCCCCTCGAACTGTCTTGGAAGACGACGCTGCCCGTCGCCGACGGCGTGACGGTAGCCGTGAGAGTGACACTCTGCGATTCCAAGGACGGATTGGGGGATGACGTGAGCACAATGCTCGTGGCGGTGGACAGGTCGAAGTAAGTTACGCGGCTATTACTCAGTTCCGAAACGAACAGACGATTTTGCGTCGTATCGTATGCAACGCCTAAGGGATAGCTCATCCCCGCCTGCGTGGTGGCTGCCGTTGCGCTGGTATACGTTGCCTGTCCGAGCACGCTCACCGCGTTTTCGCCGTCGGTGA
>Ga0155828_109_pt1 | contig 17492 bp, 14 predicted proteins | sample RifCSPlowO2_01_FD_107482 | JGI IMG/M metagenome (GOLD analysis project Ga0155828, IMG submission 107482) | Candidatus Peribacteria bacterium RIFCSPLOWO2_01_FULL_51_18
GAGCTTGTACTTCCCCGGTCGTTCAGTCTCATCTTGCGTGAGAAAGAGGCTATGTGTTCAGTCTCATCTTGTATGAGAGAAGACTTTTACTGGCATGAAAACTTAAATATTCCTATAATCCATCCTTTTATTTCTATAATTGACATAATACGTATTGATTTTCTAATCATAATATGAGATAATAGTAAGAAAACTGAATGGCTTGAATTAATTTTCAATTATCAATTATCAATCCTCAATCCTTAAGTGCCGCTTAGTCCAACCGATCTGAAGGCCGCGACGGATGCGATAAACAAGGCAGAAAGACTGCTGATCGTCCCGCATGCCAATGTCGACCCGGATGGGCTCTCCAGCGCTCTGGCATGTTATTCGGTTTTCCGGGAACTGGGTAAAGACTGCACCGTAATATGCCCCGAGACGCCGCCGGAAAATCTCGATTTTTTGCCGTCTTTTGAGAAGCTTTCTACAAACCTGAGCTCGGAACAGGAATTCATCATTACTCTGGATCTGGCGAATGGAGTCGAAGTCGACAAGCTCCGGTACACGGTCGAAGACCACAAGGTCAATATCGTGGTAGTCCCGAAAAAAGGACGCCTGACCGCGAAAAACGTGACGCTGCTCGAAAGCGGGCTGAATTACGATTTGATCGTAGTCCTGGACAGCGCGGAACTGACGCTTCTCGGCCAGATGTACACCGAAAATATCGATCTGTTCTCGTCTATTCCGGTTTTGAATGTCGATCATCACGTAAGCAACACGCGTTACGGGCAGCTGCAGCTGATCGATCCGACCGCCGCCAGCGCGACGGAAGTGTTATACAGCTGGTTTACGGCCGAGCCGAAATGGAAGGATTGCATCAATCCGGATGTCGCGACGCTGCTCCTCACGGGCCTGATCACGGATACCCGCAGTTTTCAGAATCCGAACACCACACCGAAGTCGCTCGAGGTCGCCGCGAACCTGCTGGACCTGGGTGCGAGGCAGCAGGAGATCATCCAGCATATTTACAAGACCAAACCGCTTTCGACTCTCCGCATCTGGGGCCGGGCATTAAACCGCATCCAGATCGACCCCGAAAGCCGCATCGTATGGTCATGGATCGGCCGCGAAGACTTGGGGGAAATGGGAGCGAAATCACAGGAAACACACGGCCTTTTAGACGAGCTTATTTCCACCGTTCCGGATGCCGATCTGCATATCATGTTCACCGAGGTCGAGGAAGGCGGCATGAAAGCCAGTCTAAGGAGTTCCGTGGCAATCGATGCAAACGTCGCCGCCGGCAAGCTGTTCGGCGGCGGGGGACACAGCCGGGCATCCGGTTTCAGGGTGAAAAATTACGGCAATTTCCAATTGCAGGTCATCGAATGCATCAAGCAATTGAAAGACGAGCTTACCCGCCAGCGGAATATCGCCGATGCGGCATTGCTTCCGCCTGTGACTCCGGTCCAGAAACCTGTCCCGCAGATGAAGCCCGCTAAAAAAGAGGAAGCCAAAAAGCCAGAAAAGACGAAGGGGGTGGATATCGTGCAGACTCTCGGATCGGCCAACGGAAATCAATGACCAAACCCCAATACCCAATGACCAAGTAATGACCAATTTTCAAATGACAAAAACGTTTTAGTCATTTAATCCATTTGGGATCAATACCAAATTGTGTGGGTTTTTGTTTTGACTGAGAAAAAAAGTTCAGGCTCTCCCCGGCTCATGACTAGACTCAGGGTGTTGTAGAGACGCCCCGGCGGGGCGTCTCTACTCGTCGTCCGAAATTTTGTTTAAATAACTATCTCAACATAAATTTGGTATTGATTCTCCATTTGAAAATTAATTGGTCACTTTAAGATTTGATCATTGGTCATTTTTCTCAGGGGCGTTATGTGGTAGTTTAATCGCATGCGTCTGGTTCAGGTTGCAAAAATCTTGGGCATCGGCGGTCAGGAGCTTCGAAAAGAGCTTCTGGAGGTCGACTTTGGCGTCCGGCCTACCGATCGCGAAGTGGCCGATAACCTGGCGATGGGTATCATCCGGTTTGTAGCCCGCAAGAGAAATATAAAGATAGACCTGGAAAACATCGAAGGTTTGAAGGGCGAAAAACCGGATACCGGTGCGGTCGAGGAGGACAAAGAAGCGGAGGCGGAGCCGGCTGACGCAACATCGGAGACGGAAAAAAAATCCAAACCGGAAAACCTGAACGTCCTGCGAAAACTGACGCTTGAGAATGTCCCGAAGGAGGCGATTGACCGGCAGAAGGAAGCGCTCAAGAAGCAAAAACCGAAGACAAGAGAAGAGATGGAACAGCAAAGAGTGGAAAGCAAGATTCTCCAGAAGATAGAAAAAAAATCGCTGTCCGGAAATCAGGAACAGATAAAAACAAAAACCGGCGTAATCGCGTTGCCTCCGCAGATTTCCGTAAAAGAATTTGCGGAGAAATCGGGCATCCAGGTGCCGAAGGTCATATCGGCATTGATGAAAAACGGCGTACTTGCGACGATAAACCAGCAGATCGATTTTGAAACCGCGACGATCGTGGCGATGGAGCTGGGTGTGGCCGTCCAGCGCGAAGCGGGAGCCGTATCGGTCGAGGCGCTGCTTAGAAACGACCTTAAGGAACTGACCATTGAAGACGACCCGTCACATCTATTGCCCCGCGCGCCGATCGTTACGGTGATGGGACATGTCGACCACGGAAAAACCGCGATACTGGACGCCATCCGCCAGACCAACGTGGTGGCGGGCGAAGCGGGCGGGATCACGCAGCACATCGGTGCGTATCAGGTGGTCCACGAGGGCAAGCCGGTGACATTCATCGATACTCCGGGGCATGAGGCGTTTACGGCCATGCGGGCGCGTGGAGCGCAGCTTACGGATATCGCGATACTGGTCGTATCGGCCGAGGAAGGGGTGAAGCCGACGACTATCGAGGCGATAAACCACGCCAAAGATGCCGATGTTCCCATACTGGTGGCGCTCAATAAGATCGACCGGCCGAATGCCGACCTCGAACGGGTGAAGGGCGAACTCGCCGGCCAGGGACTGCAACCCGAGGACTGGGGCGGCAAGGTGCCGATGATTCCCTGTTCCGCGCATACCAAAGCCGGCATTCCGGAATTGGTTGAACATATTCTCCTGATGGCGGAGATGGAGGAGCTGAAAGCCAATCCCGGCCGGCCGGCCATAGCCACGGTTATCGAAAGCCATCTGGACAGGACGAAAGGCCCTCTGGCCACGATCATCGTGAATACCGGCACGTTGCATCACGGCGATCTCATCGGATGCGGCGGATCTTCCGGAAAAGTAAAGGCCATCATGGACTCCGACGGGAAACGGATACCGGATATCGGGCCTTCCGGCCCCGGCGTCATCTCCGGATTCGATGCGCTGCCAGGAGTCGGCGACATTCTCCAGGTTTTCGCTTCCGAAAAAGCTCTCCGTAATTATCTGGAAGCTTTCAAGACGGCCAGGGGAATGCGCGGCAAGCAGACTTTTGCCGATCTCGTGAGCCGGCTCACCGAAGGCAAGCTTTCGCAGCTCAAAATAATACTGAAAACCGATGCACAGGGGTCACTGGAATCCATCCAGGAGGCGCTCAAAAAACTTATTACCGACCAGGTCCAGCCAAAAGTCATCCATGCGGCCATCGGCGACATTACCGAAAGCGACGTGATGATGGCTTCCGCGGGGGGTGCGATAGTCGTTGGTTTCAACGTCGATTCACCGGGACCAGTGATGAAGACGGCTGACCGCGAGGGGGTGAAGATCAAACATTATGACATTATTTACAAACTGCTTGAGGATCTGGAAATGCTGCTCAAAGGGCTCGTTGAGCCGGTTGAAGAAGAGAAGGTGACGGGACACCTGGAGATCCGGGGCGTTTTCTTCACCAAGGGCGGCGAGCAGATCGTGGGAGGCAAAGTGACCGACGGCTCCATGAAGCGGACTCCGTTCCGTCTGATGCGCGGCGGAGCGCTGGCCGGCACCGGCCGCATTACGTCGCTCAAGCATGTTGAAAAAGACATCAAAGAAGCGAAAGAGGGGATGGAATGCGGGATGCGGGTAACGACCTCGGCTCCGATAATGGCGGGAGACGTGATCGAGGGATATACGAAGGAATTCAAGACGGCTTGAAAAGAAGGTAAGGAAGGTAAGGAAGGTAAGGTAGGTAAGGTAGGTAAGGTAGGTGACAAAAACTTTTTACCTTCCTTACATTCCTGACCTGCCTTACCTTCCTTACTTTCATGTTAATTTGTCCCGCGCAATCATAAAATCCCTCAGCGCCTCCCGCTCTTCGCTGGTCCTGCGCTGTCCGAAGGTATTCAAGGCCAGGGTGCGTTTTTCCGGAGACAAACCGGAGAGAATCTTCATCAAAGGTGCGCCGGGATCGCCCGCCACTGCGCCGATCTGGGCCATGGATGGATTTTGCTGCGAGAGCAGAGCTTTCATATCCGGCCACCGGTTTTGCGCGATGTCCTGCAACGCTTCGAAAGCCTTCACTCCCGTGTTTCCTCTGAATGATTTGTTCATCAGGGCGAAGGAGTCTTTGTTAAATACCGTCGATAACCGCTCGATGCTTTTATCGAATCTGCCGGCAAGCAGGTTCGGATTGGCGCAGTAAGCGGACAAGCCCGCCCATGCGGCGATAGGCCAGGTGAATGGTTTCCCTGCGAGGAGGCAATAGCCCGCGCCGATGCCGGAGATGAGCGCGCCAGTGATGCCAAAGAAAACGCGAACTCCGAAATAGTTCGGCTGAAGAACACCCTGGATGACGTCTGTTTGCCACCGATGCAATTGGGTGAGCTGCGGATTGACGCTCTCGATCTGCACGATACCGGCTTCCACGGCGTCGAGTATCGGCTTGATTTCGGGATGAAGAGCCATTGTCGGACTTTCACGAATTTTTTTTATTATATCTCGGGCTTTGGCCACTTTATCAAAGTTCGGGATCAGGGAAGCGCCGCGCTGGTCATAAAAAGTGTTTTTGAGACCGCCTCGCTGGCCGATGAATTCCTTAGGGTTTTGATCCAGGCCGGTCACGATCTTTTTCAGGTCATCCGCGATCGGAGCGAGCATCGGCCGGTCATGCAGCTGGTCGATCCTGGCCTCCAGTGACGACAAAACCGGTTGGTTCGGTTGTAATCCGAGACTGGCGCGCATAGCTTTCCCGACATTTCCATGCGCGGTTTCCCCTCTGATCTGCATCGCCCGCCCATACAATTCACTCAGCTCTTCCATCGACCTTTGCACTATCGGCCAGCCGTTTGGCATATCGAGGGCCATCCTCCACCGCCCCAGCGCCGCTCTGGCTTTGGCCGAAATTTCCTCATATTCCCGATTCTCAGGCGGTATGAATTTGTCCATCGTTTCCCACCGCAGCTCATTTGTTTTCAGAGCTTCATGGGAGCCGAGCGCCAGTTCTGATTTTTGATTGGGCATTTTTTAATTTATTTCGACGGATTGGCTATCTTTCGTTCTTTTTCCAGTTCCGATCGGATCAGATCGCCTTTGTTTCTCAAATCTTCATGCGCGTTGGGATTGCGTGACACTTCATCGAGCAAACTAAGCGTTTCCACATTAGTTTTTCCTATGACCCCCTCTCCCATCGCTTCCTTGATCGCTCGGATTTGATCTGCCCGGTTCGCTCCTCCTCTGAGTTGTTCGAGCGCTTGTTTGACTTTATTGAGATTAGTCGTGTCTTTTAAGCGCTTGGCTATTTCACCGGTTTGGCTTAACCCTATTTGCTCACGGAATGCCTGTTTCAAACTTGGCCTCTCGTCAGGAGGCATGGCAACCAATCTTTGCATCACGCCCGGTGCGGCTCTGGCCAGAGCCAGCCCCTGGCCAAGGCTTACGGATTTTCCTCCCGGAAGCGGAATCGGAGCAAGCAGCGGCAGCTGCGCGGCGCCTTTGCCGATGTAATCGCCGATACCTTTTATTTTGTCGGTAATTCCTCCTACCATCTTGCTTCTCCGCAATGCCGAGAAAGTACCGATCCAGATGATCATTATTGCCGCCAGCATCCATAGCAGAGGCCAGGCTGTTTTGATGTCGCTTATTATCGGCACGGTCCAGTCCGTACCGGCCACTACCATGTCAGGAGGCGTGTACTGAACTGAGGAAGAAAGAAAAATCATGCCGATGACCAGCGGAGCCGCGACTGTGGCCGGCATGAAAGCGGCTTCCAGAAATTCCTTCCAGATATTTATTTCGAAGCCGCCGATATTCGTTCCCAGTTTGCCCTGTAACACGAGCCCCAAAAACGTAAACGGCATCAGTGCTGTAGTCATCCAAAGTATCATTATCCGTATCATGAAACCGACCGCCATGGCGAAGATCGGCAAGACTATCGCGAGTTGGATGATGAACGTAATCAACACGCTCATCAGAGTTTGAAAAGACGTCCAGGCGGCCTGCGCGGGAGTGACGGATCCGATCGAAGCAAAGCTCACGGTTTGGGGGATTTTTGCGAGCGTGGTGATTTTTACGAAGCTGACCGCAAGTCCGTTTAGCATGGCATTGCTCGCAACCATTGTTTGATTTCCAACGGTATTGAAATTTTCCAATTTGTAACAGCCGACATTCTCATAACATGGACAATTTGGGTCTGCCGCCGGTTGAATGCAGCCATTTGCCCCTTTCCAGGCATTTTGTTCGCTTTGCGATCCAAAAATTTTCTTTTTTGTTATGACTTTGCAATCGACTACTGAGAGGCCGTCGGGGCCGAGGGTCTTGCAGCTCCAGTTTGGAAGCAGATGCGGCACCGAGTAAATGGTTGCAGTCAGGACGCTGGAAACGTCGATTATCACCCGCGGGAAAAACCATGAGAAATTCACGAGTATGACTCCCAAGATAAAATGGGAAATCTTATTTTTTATCAGATCGCTTTTCGCGGTGATTATCGTGTATACGGCGACACCGACAAGCATCAGCGCGAATATCAGATTCATTATGTCTCTCGAGAGCTGCCAAATGCTGTTTAGCGCTTCCATCATCGGAGAACTCGTGAAGAAGTCCGCGGAGAGGAAGTATCCCGCCAGATCAAGCGAGATCAGAAGCAGGATATGCAAAAAAGTGTTTATTGTTGCAAGCTTTCCGAGCCAGCTTGTCAGATCTCCCCCCAGGCTTCCGTAAACAGTGGAACCGGCTCCTCCGGCCTGTGCGTAAGCTGCCGGTACCAGTAACCCGAACCCGGACCAAAGTCCGAAAGCGAGAAGTATCAAAGCGCCGACTAAAACGCCGTTTCTGGTGAGAATGTTTTTGTTTTTCATTTAATCTGTTTATTGTAACATTTTTTTATAAATACTTCAATTGTCCGTACAGAAGAAAATGTAGAAGTATTCTGAATGATCAAGCCTTAAGTTGCTTATTCGTATTATTATCAGGACATGATCTAAATATTTAGCTGTATAAATAATTAGTACATAAATATATATTAATAATGTATAAAAAGCTTAGAAATTGGCTAATCTATGCTTAAAACATAAGAACAAATAAATGGAACACATCATTGATCAATAAACTTGCTCTATAAACATGCTTATGAGTAACATTTGTGATCAGAGCTAACCGCTTAATCCCTGAACTCCTACATGGTTCATGTCGCTTTAAAAGCATTGTTCTCTTCCCAGACAAGGGTGAAGTTGCTTTCTGTCTTCCTGCTTCATCCGGAGGAAGAGTATTTCATTCGCCAACTGACGCGGCTATTGAATGAACAGATAAACTCCATCCGGCGTGAGCTCGAGAATCTTCGGCGTATAGGACTCGTCAGGGCCAGGAACAAGAACAGGAAGAAGTTTTACAAGACCGATACAGAGTTTTTGTTTTTTACGGAGCTCAGAAACATGTTCGCAAAAGAAGTGAAAGGAGGGGAGAGCGCTACGGTATCGGCGCTAAAAAACCTTCCCGGGCTGCAGTTTATGGAGCTAGCCGGCAGCTTCGTCGGCACTCACAGCAAAATAGACCTGCTCGTGGTGGGTGATGTGAAAAAGGACGTTATCGAACTGCTTCTGGCCCAGGATCCCACGATGAGAAATGTGAAATACTCGCTTTTCCCGAAGGCTGATTTCCTTTATAGGCTGAGCCTCCGCGACAGGTTTATTCTGGAAATAGTGAACGACCCAAGGCACCTGGTGGTGGTAAATCACATAGTGAAAGAGGTCGAAGAAGCGCGGAAATAAAATTGCCAAATGGCTAAATTGTTAAATTGCTCGCCAGCCTTCGCTCAATCGCGGTTAAAGCCATTGTTGATGAAGAGCTCTGTCCGGCAAGCAAGCGTAACGTGCGTTTTTACATGTAAACAATTTAGAAATTTAGCAATTATTCTGAATCAGAAATTACCTTTACAGATAACGATTTCTCTAATAACCTTTGTCAGCTTTATGACTGGCATAGCGCTCAAAGAACAGGCCGAGAAGATGACGAAGAACCGCCCCGAGATCCGGCCGGGTTTTACGGTTCGCGTTCATCAGAAAGTCCAGGAAGGCGACAAAGAGCGCATACAGATCTTCGAGGGTCTGGTGATAGGAGTCCACCGCGGACACAGTCCGACTGATACCAATTTTACCGTCCGCCGGATTGCCTCCGGCGTCGGCGTGGAACGGGTCTTTCCTTTGCATTCTCCCCTGATAGAAAAGATCGAGGTCAAAAAAGTGGCGGAGGTCCGTCGCGCGAAGCTCAATTTCCTCCGCGGCCGCAGCGGCAAGAGCGCGAGAATAAGCGAAAGGTTCACGAGCTCGGAGGAGTTTTCTATTGCGGCGGCTTCGAAGCCCGTAAAAGAAACGGAAATTGCGGAAGGAGAGGAGGCGAAGAAAAAAGAAGAAACAGAAAAGGAGATACTGCAGAAGGCATAATTGTTATTTGTTAACTCATGTTTACGCGGGTCGGAGACCCGCCCCTATTTATTTATAATAAAGTCTCAGGAGCGCCTCTCCGAGGCGCGTAATAAGGATTGAGGATCTTCGCTTTGTGTTTGTAAGTTATTTCATGATGACAGCCGCCATAGGAGGCTCCTATCATAATGGGCAATGCACGCCTTGCTGATCGGAAACTACGGTGTCGGCAATCTGGGTGATGAAGCCCTGCGCAGATTTTTTCTGGATAATTTTCCCGGGGTAGAATGGACGGTTCTGAGCGCCGATCCGAAAGGTGAAAATGAAGTATGCCGTCTGCCGGCCGGGATACGTTCTTTTTTCAAACCCTGGTGGCGCACGATCTCTGCTTTTCGGCATGCCGATGCGGTCGTATTTGGCGGTGGGACGCTATTTACCGATATCGAATCGGTTTTTGCCTGTTTTCTCTGGTGGTGGCATGCGGCGGTTGCCGGTTTTTTGAGTAAGCCGGTTTATCTGGCGTTTCAGGGGATCGGTCCGTTCAGGACGAGCTGGGGCTTAAGACTTGCCAAACGAGTCGTAGATAAGTCCGCTTTTATAAGCGTACGGGACAAGGCTTCGTTCGAGCGTGTTCAGAGCTGGAATATGAATAAAAAAATAGTACAGACATTTGATCCTGTGTATGTGGTTTTTTCAGGTATCAAAGTCAATCTGACCGAAAGTAATACGATAGTGCTTATCCCGCGAAAAAATTCCGGAGAAAATTTTCTGATTGAGGCGTCGAAAATCATACAGGAACATCAGGGAGATCCGGTGCGGATAATCATCATGCAGCGAGATCATGAACACTTCGTCGTCGACCGGATCAGATCCATGGTTCACGGGCATTTCGAGGTCGTCGAGGCTGTGACCGAAGAAGATCTGGTTCAGGCGATAGAAGACGCGCTTTTAGTCGTCGCCGAGAGGTATCACGGCGCTCTGGCAGCGCTGGCTCTGGGCGTGCCATTGGTGGTATGTCCCCAGGACATCGGCGACAAGCTGGACGTGTTGCAGGAATTGGCGGAGAAAGACGGCAAAAAAGACCGGGAAGAATTCATCAGGTTGATTGGGGAAGGATATCTGGCGTTGAAAGCGGCGTTGGAGTCGATAAAGAATTAGGGATCAAAGGCTTAGGGAATCTCTGAAAAATTGTTAAATTGCTAAATTGTTAAATTGCTAAGAATGTATAAAACGTGCGTTACGCTTGCGACCTTCGGCCAGCTCAGGTCGCCCGGAATGACACACATGATTGTGCCAGATAAGGTCGCCCTGAGTTAATCGAACGGGCGAACAATTTAGCTATTTAACAATTTAACAATTATGTCAGGGTAACAATAAAAAGCAGTTAATCAGAGCTTCCCTCGATGTATGTGATACCATTTTGCATTTAAAACATAACTAATCGGTCATTCGTAACGGCATCATCTCGTACCGCGTAGCGTTTACTCAAGCCAAGAACTCCATACCGCCAGCGCGTCTGATTAAGAACGTTTTAAACGCGAAGTGGTATGACTCATACAGTATGATAAGAATCTCTACCTGGCAGGCTCTTAATAAGCTATAATATTTGCAATGGATGCCATTTATCTGAACGAGGCGGAAAAGAGTTTGTTCGACAAGCTCCCGGAATCGCTAAAGGAGGGTTGGCAGACTGAAGAAGAGAAAGGGACTGCTTACGAGTCCGACGAGGTTTTGAAAATGCGCAGAAAAATGGCTTCATTCGTGGATTTTCCGCAGGTCATTAAAGTTCTTGTTGCGGTGGAGAAGGGAGAAACGCAAGGTCTTTCCTTAGTGGATATACCCGAAGGTATTTTGCCCGAACTTTTTTTCACGATCGGCGCGCGGGGGCTTGAGGTATTGATCATGCGGTTACTGGCCGATGCGAAGACGGACGGAGATCTGGAGGGGCTGGCCGGACTGGCGACCTGCCGGCATGAAATTTTGGAAACAAATTCTTCCGTTTCTCTCGTATGATTTCAAGCCCGAAGGAAGCAGCGGCATCGAAAGAAAAGGTTTTTCCAGTTTTCAAAAACCGCAAAGAAATGGGTGATTTTGGACAGAAACTGGGATTCAGGAAAATCGAAGAATTCGAGTCGGCTTTGGACTCCGTGCAGCAGCGTGAAAAGCTGGTTGAAGCATTGCGCAAAAGCGATCCGAAATTAAACGGCCAGGTGGATGCGTTGATCAATCATTTGAAAATTAACCGGCAGGAAATCACCAGGAAAGAGTCCTGGTACAAGAAGGTGCTGAAGTTCCCGGGAAGGATGGTCAGTAAGACATGGGAGACGGTAAAGAAACATCCGGTGGCAGCGGCTTTGGTTTTGGCCGCCCTAGCGGCCGCCGGAGTCGCCGGCACTTATTATCTGGCTGCTAATTGGGAAGGATTTCTCGCCAAACTTGGAGCTCAGACTGCCGTCAAAGGTGCCGAAGCCATAGGACCGGCGACAAAAATTGCGCCGCAGATAGATTTGGCTCCGTTTTTGGAGGGCGCACCGCAAGCCGAAGGGTTTATACCCTGAATAATGTTTTAAAACAAAAATGCAACCATCCCCGGAATCACCAAACAGAAAAATTGAAGTAAAACGCCTGCCCGAAAAGCCGGCCTTCGGACCTTTGCTGGATGAGCTTGAAAAGCTTGTAGGGAAACCCTTGCCCGATCTGACCGAGGACATGACCGAAGAAAACCTGAAAGAGGCTGATTTCCGATGTTTCGACAATCCAGATGAACGGAAAGACGATCCATATTCCTGTGAAACTTACCTGGAACACAATCGCCATCGGGAAATAAACAACCGGGCAACGGCGATGCAATACGCAAAACTGGATCCCGCCTTGAAAGAAGCCATATCCAGACAAGAATTTTCAGCGGCGAACCAAAGGGCGGCATATCACGAATATCTGCCCCGGGCGCTCCAGATCCTGATCCGGATATTGCGTTCGTATGAAGAATTACGCGTGGGTGTGTCGGGTCCTTTGGCCGATGAGTTTTTGAGTAAAGACGAACAAATAAAAATCTATTTGAGCGAACTCAATAAAGCGATAAACGAAAGGATAGCTTTCGACAACATCCAGGCGATTGACGGGTATTTTCTCCCGAATACCACCGGAGCCGGAGAAACGATATCCATAAACGAATCCAGGCTCAGAAACATGGGCAGGCTTTCGAAGATCAGCCAGGAGATATTTCTCAAGTTGTATTCAAATCCGGCGGATAAACTACCGGCTCAACAAAGACGGGCGCAGGTTTTAAATCAAAAAATAATGAATCTTCTTTCCGGCAGGATCAATCTGCCTCAAAAGAGAGAAATGCCGGTGGGTGAAATGATAGAGGGACTGCCCAAAAATTTTGAACCGGGAAAGGTTTTCAAGGATCTTTGGCAGAAGAAATATCCCTGGCTTATCGAATCGCAGGTTGAAGCGGTGAAAACAAATCCCCGTCTGGACCAAATGAAGCTCAATACGGACCGATTGGCGGTCATGGGACAGTTTACGAAATTCGCCGGGCTGGTTTCGCGTTACCAGTTCGAGCAGGAAAGGCTCATGGTCCTCCAGAATCGGTTTGACCGGGATACGAATCTGGAATACGCCACCCCGCGCAAACGCCTCGATCAAACCGATCCCAGGATCAAGGAACAAATGACGTCGAATCTCCGGGATATCGGGCTGGCTCATCTGAAGTGGATGGAAGACACGGTGAAACTGATGGAAAAAAGCCCGCTGACGCCGAATCCGAAGGAAAAAGTCATGAATTGGCTGGAGTCGTTCTGGAACAAAAACGGGCGCACCGGAGTTTTAGAAATTTCGCAGAATCTGGCCAACAGACTTACATTCTATTTTCCGGAAATATTTGGCATAAAAGAATATGCGCACGCTTATCTTTTGGAACCCGTCGAAAAAGCACTCGGTTGGCCGAAGGGGAAGGAAAAATGGGAAGAACTGACGCCGGATGAGCAAAAAACTGTGATCGAAAGATCCCGTTCTATAAGTGACGTGATAAACGGTTTTGACCGAACGGCCTTGATTCGTTTTCGGGAAACAGCGGAGGCCGTGCGCTTGGTCAGCACGCAGGGTTCCTCTGCTGATACGCCAAGCGTCCGGAAAGCGGAAATACCGGCAGAATTCGCAGATCAGTTGGATAAAGGGGAACGAATCGTTGCCGGGAATTTGACCGAGATGATGGATAAATACGGTCGCCCGGCGGTCACGCTGGCGCTAATGCAACAATTGGAAAAAGACTGGGGTGCCCCAGCCGAGAACGGCAAGCCCGGCGGCGGATTCATGGGCGAATACGTAAAATTCATGCGGGGAGTAAATGTAACAATCGGCATCCATATCGACGTCGAAGCCGCGGAGAAAGAAATGCAAAAGCGTTACGAATGGATGATGAAATGCCTGTTTTATGCTGCAACCGGCATCGTAGTGGCAGGAGCCATAGGCGGTTCTTTGTACAGGATCACACGCGGAATATTTCGCGGTGCCGGGAAAGGAATTACGCTTGCCGAAAAAGCGGCTGAAGGCGCAGTGAAATCAGGACGTATTGGAAGAGTGTTGGGACCGGTGGGGATAGGGATCGTCGCGGCTGATTTGCGTCGCGTCATGTTGCGAGATGCGCGTTTAGAGCCGCTCAAAGAATTGGATGGAATAGAAGCCGCAATTGAGCTGCTAAACAGCAAGGACGAAAAAGGAGCTGATAGATTCAACAAAGTAAAAGAAGAAATGGATGTTTTGAAAAAAAGACTGGATTGTTTTGTTTTCGAAGACGGAGCCGTACGGACGGTACAGGAATTGGAAAAACGTAGAAGTCGATTAAATGAAAATCAAATTGCGCGATTAAAAGAACTTCAGGATAAGGCTGAAGAAATAAGAAGAATTTCCATGAAGAACAAACTGAGATATGAGCGCCAGTTTCCGATTACCGACTATTTGGTTACCGATCCGGATGGGTTTAGAGGAAACGTCGGTTTCAACATTTCAGGCTTAGAAGATGCGAGAGAGCGCGGATACAAGGAACGGCAGAGAACAAGAGCGGTTGATGAATTTCGCAAGGATCCGGTAAGTCATGACGAATTGAAAAAGAGATATGAGAGCCTGCTGGATGAGGCGGCTGAATTTATTGAAAACATTGAGGAAAAGACGGAAAGGTAGGATGTCAAAATCACCGGAGATTTGGTATGGTGGGTAAGCTTTTTTCTTATGAACATTCGCAACTTTTGCATCATTGCTCATATCGATCATGGCAAGTCCACCTTGTCCGACCGGATGATGGAGCTGACCGGGACGCTTGAGAAACGCGTACTGAAGGAACAGCACCTGGACACCATGGATCTGGAGCGGGAGCGGGGGATCACGATAAAGCTGACTCCGGTCCGGATGAATTACAAAGGAGTCGAGCTCAATCTGATCGACACCCCTGGGCATACTGATTTCCGCTACGAAGTCAGCCGGTCGCTCGCGGCTTGCGAGGGCGCGATTCTGCTGGTTGATGCCTCACAAGGTATCCAGGCCCAGACTCTGGCTGTTCTATATATGGCCATGGAGCACGATTTGAAAATTATTCCGGTTCTGAACAAAATAGATCTGCCGGTGGCGGACCCGGAGCGGGTAACCGGTGAGGTAATAAAAATGCTTGGTTGCAAAAAAGAGGATATTTTTCGAATTTCAGCGAAAGAGGGGACAGGGGTGGAAAAGGTTTTGGATGCGGTTATACAAAAGATTCCCGCACCTTCCCTCACCCCGTCCTCGCTTCACTCGGACACCCCTCTCCCAATGGGAGAGGGGGCGGGAGTGAGAGAAAAAAGTCGGGCGCTTATTTTCGATGCGGTGATGGACGAGTATCGCGGTGTGGTCATTTATGTGCGGGTCGTCGGCGGCCGGTTTAAAAAAGGCATGCAGGCCTATCTGCTCGGATCAAAGGTACGGTTTGAAGTGCAGGATGCAGGTTATTTCAGCCCGAAGTATATTTCTGCTGATGCCGTGAGCGACGGGCAGATCGGCTACATAGTTACCGGTCTAAAAAAAGTAGCGGAGACGCGGGTGGGGGATACTGTTTCATCGGAGGAAATTGCCGAGGCACTTCCCGGATACAAGAAAGTCCAGCCGATGGTTTTCGCCGGTCTTTATCCCAATCAGGCCGATGATTATCCGAGGTTGCGGGATTCACTGGAAAAATTGTCGCTCAATGATTCGGCGATTGATATTTCTTATGAACACAATACGGCGCTTGGAAACGGCTTCCGGTGCGGGTTTCTGGGCCTGCTACACATGGATATCGTCCAGGAAAGGCTGGAGCGCGAGTATGACTGCGATCTGGTGATCACGGCGCCCAGCGTGCTTTATGAAGTTGAGCTGAAGGCCTCCAGGCCGGCCTCGGTCGTGCGCTCCAGCATACTTAAAATCGGCGAGCCGAATGTCGCTTTGATTTCCAATCCGTCCGATATGCCGGATCCGACGTTCATTTCGGAAATCAGAGAGCCGTGGGTGAAGCTGGAGATCGTCTGCCGTAAGCAGGACATAGGGCCGGCGATGCAACTGGCCCAGGAACGGCGCGCGATTTATTTATCTCTGGAATATATCGACGCCGACCGCGCGCTGATGCATCTCGAGGTGCCGCTGGCTTCAATAGTTCTGGATTTTTTTGACAAGCTGAAATCAGCCAGCTCGGGATACGCTTCTTTGAGTTATGAACATCTGGGCTACAGAGCAGGGGAACTGGTCAAGATGGACATTCTGCTTCTGGGCGAAAAGGCCGATGCTTTGTCGGTCGTATTGCATAAAACGGAAGCACGGACAGTGGGGGAAAAAATTGTTAAGCAACTTAAGGAGGTTCTGCCGAAGCAGCAGTTCCAGATCCCGATACAGGCGGCGATTGGGGGAAAAATTATTGCAAGGGAAAACGTCGCAGCCTACCGGAAAGACGTAACCGGCTATCTCTACGGCGGGGATCGCAGCCGAAAAGACAAACTTCTGGACAAGCAGAAAAAAGGTAAAAAAAGGATGAAACAGATGGGAAGGGTGACGCTGAGCCAGGAGGCGTTCTTGGCGGTTCTTAAGAGATGATCGAAGTTGGATCCAGGGAAAGGGTAGCCGGAGGAATTGTAAATTTTCAATAATCTGATTCGGCACTATTCATCATCTTTATCTTCTTCAACGGGTTTCTTGAAATATTGCTCGATGCGCGGGAGATGGGGTTCGATCACGTCCTGAAGAATCTTTATGGTGAGAGGTTGAAGCTCCTGGTAGGGGATCGGCAATTTTTCGGATTCAAAGAAATCTACCAGGACAAAAGTGGTGAGCTGGAGGACAGCGCCGTCGATGTTGCTTTCGTCGACCATAAGCTTCAAAAGGATTTTTTCCGCATAGATACTCATGATCAGTTGCAGCCTTTGGATCCACAGAAGCAGGGTTTTTTTAATTTCGGGCGGCAGTTTTCCTCCCTTGAACAAGGCCGCTGAATCAGCCGGATCTTTGATGCTGATTTTATTTTCCGCGATGTATTCTTCTACGGCTTCATGTGAACCGCGATGGATCAGGGACAGAACGGCCAGAATGAATATCGAAGGGCAGTCGCGGGCGGCCAGCCTGGCGATCAGCTGAAACAAATGGGCGTATTGATCTTCCCCCAAGAACTGCAGGATAGTTTGAGCAACCCGGTCGTCCCTCCGGCGGGCTTTCTTTTCCTCGCGCAAAATCTGTTTGATCTGCTGCGCAGCCTGTTGAAATTTTTCCCTGGCTTGTTCGGAAACGCCTTCTTTTGTCTGGCCCGCGCCCTCACCGGGAGTATATGACTCTGGTCCGCCAAATTCTTGCATTGGTCAAATGCTATCAATTTTTTTATTGTTGTACCAGCTATTGGCTATTTGCAATTGCTATTTTTCGCCTGTCACTTCCACATTCACCGTCTGAGTCTGGCTGCCGACTGTTATTGAAACAGCATGTGTGCCAAGGGTTTTTATCGGAGCGGATATTACGATGGATTCCGGTGCGAGACTGATTGCGTGCTCATTTTTCATTGCGTCGACGATTTGCTCGACGGCAACGGCTGCATAAAGCTTCCCGGTCTTTGTTGTTTTAGCGGTGATGTGGACGGTTTTACCGGCAAGAGCCGAGGAAACAGACGAAAGCAGCTGTTTTTCATGCTCTTTTTCCAGAGCACGCTGCTTGATTTGCTCGGCATAACGGCGACGGACATTCGGCGTAACCACCAGCGCTTTCCTGAGCGGCAGCAAATGGTTCAGGGCAAAGCCGCTCTTAACCACGAGAAGATCGTTTTTTTTTCCGACGCCGGGAATATCCTGCAGTAGCAATACTTCCATAGAATGTGCTTGGGTGCCTGTTTGGAGCTTCAAAAGCCAAAAAATTATATAGAAATACCCTGTTTCACACAAGGGCAAGTATTAAGGGAAATTAAGGATCAACAGCAAAACTACGGGAAATAATAATTATGATCAGCAGCGGCCCTCCGTGGCCGCGGCGATTCCGGTATTCGTTTCGTTTTGGTGCAAAGGCATCCGGTACAGAACGGAGTGTCATGTTCGCAAGCGGACGCCGAAAGACCAAAAGTACTACTACCCTTCTATCCACTCCGCGGCCACGGAGGGCCGCTGCTGATACCATTTTGCATTTAAAACATAACTA
>Ga0155828_147_pt1 | contig 17177 bp, 21 predicted proteins | sample RifCSPlowO2_01_FD_107482 | JGI IMG/M metagenome (GOLD analysis project Ga0155828, IMG submission 107482) | Candidatus Peribacteria bacterium RIFCSPLOWO2_01_FULL_51_18
GGCCATCCTTATTGAAAACCCCCCCTCGGGAATCAGAGACCGCGATGACCTTATGCCCCGCATCATGCAGGAATTTCGCGATGTGCAGGCCCGCGTTGCCGAAGCCCTGCACGGCAACGGTCAGTTTCTCCGCCAAAGCCAGCGCCTTTGCGGTCTCTTGGAAGGCATAGAACCCGCCGAGCGCTGTCGCGACATTCCTTCCTTTCGAGCCGCCAGCGCCCTCGGGCTTGCCGGTGATGAACGCGGGAAAGTGCCCGCGCTTCAGCGTGTTATATTCGTCAGCCATCCAGCCCATGATCGTCGCGTTTGTATACACGTCCGGCGCCGGGATGTCCTTGTCCGGGCCAAGATAATCGATGAACGCCCGCACATACGCCCGGCTCAGCGCCTCAAGCTCTCGTGAAGATAACTTTTTAGGGTCAACCTGCACTCCGCCCTTGGCTCCGCCATAGGGAAGCCCGGAGACAGCGCACTTGAACGTCATCCACAACGCTAATGACTTTACTTCCTCTTGGTTCACCTGCGGATGATATCTTATGCCGCCCTTGCCCGGTCCCAGCGCGTCGGAATGGTGCACACGATAGGCAGGAAACACTTCTGTATGGCCAGAATCCATCTTCACAGCGAGATTGGCGAACAGGATCTCCTTCGGCAGTTCAATGACTTTCTTGGTGCCTTCCTTCAACGAAACATAGGGATAGGCCTTCCGGATCTGCGCGACAGCGTCCTCGTAGAGAGCCATAGCAGCAGGCAATCTACCCCCTATTTAAAGCTTATTCCCGGCCGGGATTTGAACGAAACTAATATATACATCGTCTCCCTGCCCGCTATTATGGCTACCTATCATGTTATCGTAGAGCAGGGCGAGGATGGATATCTGCTTTCTGATGTCGTGGAGCTTTCGGGTTGCCATACACAAGCGAAGACCATGGATGAGCTGATGAAGAGAACGAAAGAGGCGATCAAGCTCTATCTCAAAGTCAAGAAGCCGGAGGAAGCCAGTCCTAAGTTTCTGGGCCTGCAGCAGATTGAAATTGAAGCATGACCAAGCTTCCGCTTTTGAACGCCAAGGAATTCTCGAAAATTCTCAAGAAGATAGGGTTCCAGCTCATTCGCCAAGAGGGGAGCCATATGTTCTTTCAGCATCCTGACGGCAGGACAACACTCATCCCGAACCATGGCGGGGAGGAAATCGACCGCGGCTTGCTCAACAAGATCGTCAAGCATGATCTGAAAATGGAGCGGGAAGAATTCTTGAAGTTTGCCTAGCATTTTCCACAAACTATAAATAGGTGTTCCCCTCGGGGAATGGTAAATGGTTGTCGACAAGTCCAACATGAAGCAGGTGCTGCTCGATTTCCCGAAGCAGTGCCGCGACGCGCTCAGTCTGGCCCGGGGAATAAAGGTGAGCGGCACCGTGACGAAGATCGTCGTCTGCGGCATGGGCGGCTCTGCCATCGGCGGAGATCTGCTGAAATCCTACATGTACGACAAGCTTCTCCCCGTGTTTGTGATTCGCGATTATGATTTGCCCGCGTTCGTTGACGACAACACGCTCGTTTTCTGCCTCTCCTATTCCGGCAACACGGAAGAGACGCTGAGCTGCCTCACGGAAGCGAAGAACCGAAACGCGAAGGTTGTCACTATTTGTTCCGGGGGCAAGCTGGCGGAGTTGTCTGAAACCCTGATCTCCATCCCTGAGGGCTTGCAGCCGAGGAACGCTTTAGGGTATCTCTTCTTCCCGATGCTCGGCGTGCTGTTCAATTCCGGCCTGGCTGACGTGAAGAACCCTGAGCTCAACCAGCTGATCAAGATGCTCTCCGATGTCGCGTATTTCGACGAGAAAGGCCGGGACATCGCGAAGAAAGTGCGGGACAGGATCGTCGCCGTATACAGCTCGGCGCGGATGGAACCGGCAGCATACCGCCTGAAAACCGAGCTGAACGAGAATTCCAAGCATCCCGCCTGGCATCACGTGTTCCCGGAGCTCTGCCACAACGAGCTCGTATCGGTGCAGGGCATGGAGCGCTCGAAAAACTTCATCCTCCTCATCCGGAGCAAGGGCGACCATGAGCGCATCAAGAAGCGCATGGACATCTGCAAGCCGATGTTCGAGGACCGCGCCGACGTGGAGGAGATCCTCGCCCTCGGCGACTCGCATCTCGCCCGGCTCTTTTCCGTCATCTATCTCGGCGACTGGATCAGCTATCACGTCGCCATGCTCAAGCACATCGACCCGACGCCGGTAACGGTGATCGAGGACTTGAAAAGGGCGCTGGTCAAATAGTGTTCTCATAAAATACAGGAAATTCTGGCGCTGGACGGGCAACGAACGCGTTGCCCTACGAGCCACCCCGACGGGGGCATACTCACTGCGTTCGTAGGTTCTTGGCTACGCCTTCGAACCAACCCCCGGCTCGTCCAGCGCCGTCCTTGGTCATGGAAACCAGACTGGGTTTCCAGGACTCCCGGAAATCTTAGATTTCCGTGAGCGTGCGGCGAGGCCGCCCCGACGGCCGAGTAGGGCTTCCGCAGAAACCCGTCGCACCGCCTGTGCCGGCGCTGGAAATGCCTCCTGAAGAGGCATACGTAACATTTTGATTAATCTTTTATACTTTCACGCATCCCTTTGCTCATGCTTATCAAGCAGCTGAAGCTGGAGAACATCCGCAGCTACGTTGACGGCGAATTCTCCTTTCCCGAAGGCACGGTGCTGCTGGCCGGCGACATCGGCTCGGGCAAGAGCACGTTGCTTCTCGCGATCGAGTTCGCGCTCTTTGGATTGAAAACAGGCGAGCTTTCCGGCGGCGCGCTTTTGCGGCATGGCGCGCACCACGGCACGGTGGAGCTTGCCTTTGAGATTGAGGGGAAAGAATACGTGATCAGCCGCCGGCTGAAACGCGGCAAGGACGCCATCGTGCAGGACAAGGGCTTTCTTGCCGAGCAAGGGGCTCAGGCGGAACTGATGCCGAAGGAACTGAAGGCCAAGATTCTCGAGATCCTGAACTATCCCGAGAGCGTGCAGGGCAAGAGCCAGGATCTGATTTACCGCTTCACCGTCTACACGCCGCAGGAGGAGATGAAGCGCATCATCTACGAGTCCCCCGAGACGCGGCTGGAGACGCTGAGAAAAGTGTTCAACGTCGACAGATACAGGCGAGTCCAGGAGAATATCGGCATCTTCGCGGCGCAGCTGCGCGAGCAGTCGAAGGAATTGCAGGGAAGGATCGCGGATCTTCCTGAGAAAAAGTCGCAGGCGCAGCAAGTATCGCAACAGATTGCAGCGCTTTCCGGGCAGGAGAGGCAAGCGCGGGGCGCGCTGGAGCGGTTGAAACCCCTCACCCTGGACGCGAAAGCGAAGGTGCAGCAGATCGAAAATGAGATGAGGCAGCTCCAGGAGATGAGGAAGGAGCATTCTGTCATCGAGGCGAAACTGCAGGCGCTGGCGGAGCGGAAGAAACGCGCTGAGTTGGAATCCAGCCAATATATACCGGATATAGGCAAGCTGAAGGAGGAGCTGAAAGACGCTCCGCAGGCTGCCGGGCTCGAAGCGAAAAAGAAAGAGTGCGAGGCGCAGATTGACGCGAAGCAACAGCGGATTGCCGATGACAGCGCGAAATTCGCGGTGGTGGAGAGCAAGCTCGCGAACCTCAAGAAAGTGCTGGTAAACATTCGCGACCTCGATACGTGTACGCTCTGCCTCCAGAAAGTTCCCCACAATCATAAGGAAGAGGTTCTCGAGAAAGGCAGGCAGGAGACGATGGCGCTTGAAAGCCAGGTCGCCGCCATAAAGGAGGGAAGGGGCGGGGCGGAGAAGAGTCTCGCGGAGTTCAAACAGCTCCACAAATCGCTCTCGGAATCCCTTCTCAAGGCAAGGCAGAATGAGATCAGGAAAGCGGCGCTCGAGGAAAAGGAGGCCAAGCTGGAGAAGCTGAAGGAAGAGCTCATCTGGCTCGAGAAAGACATCGCCGAACTCGGCATCCAAAAAACCAGCCTGCAGCAGAAGATCGAGGCGGCCGCGGAGATCCAGAAGCGCCATGACGCCGCGAGAAAGGCCCATGACGAGGCGCTCGCGCTGGAACGCAGGCAGGAGCTGGCTGTCAACTCTGTCCAGAAGGAGAGGGAGGCGGCTGAACGGATTTCTAAATCGCTGGAGCAGGAGATCCTAGCGAAGGAGCGCGCGAAGCAGGAACTCGAAAAGGCGCTCGCTCTGAGGCGCTGGCTCCAGGACCGGTTCTCCCCGCTGGTGGCGGCGATGGAAAGGCAGGTGATGCTCGCCCTGCACCGCGAGTTCAATGATCTTTTCAGGAGATGGTTCGGCATCCTGATCGAGGATGACACGCTTTCTGTGAAGCTTGACGACACGTTTTCTGTTGTCGCAGAGCAGGATGGCTATGAATCTTCAGTTGAGAACCTGTCCGGCGGCGAGAAGACGAGCGTCGCTCTGGCCTATCGCCTGGCCTTGAACCGCGTCATTAATGATGTGATGTCAACGATCCGGACGAAAGATTTGCTGATTCTGGATGAGCCCACTGAAGGTTTCTCTTCGGAGCAATTGGACAAGGTGCGGGAAGTCCTCGATGAGCTGGGCGCGAAACAAGTTATTATCGTCTCGCATGAGAGCAAAGTGGAGAGCTTTGTGGATCACGTGATCCGGATTGAGAAGCACGGAGGTGTGAGCATTGTGCAATCGCTTTAATGCTAAGAAAATCCCTTAATCATCTCCATGAGATCATTAAATAGTTGGGTAAGTTCCAGGCCAAAAGAGAAAAGAATATAAAGTAATCGTTATTTCTATAACGATATGGTTAATAAAATAACTATAAAAGCGCTGGAGCCCTTCCTTTCAAGGCCCCTGGAGAAGCTTCACCTGGCCCAGATATCAAGGGAGCTTCAGGTGCCGCATCCGACCGTGCGCCTCTGGCTTCGTGAGCTCCATAAGAAGGGGATCCTCAGACAGGAGCGCAAGGGAAGGCTGACTTTATATTCTCTCAACGTGGACCATCCTCTTCTTATAGACTACCTGGTCTTGGCCGAGAAGCACAGGGTCATAGCTGCCTGCGAGCGATGGCCGGTGCTCGGAGAATTCATAGCCTCCCTGCAGCGCACGCTTCATGCCAAGGCGCTTGTTTTTGGGTCTGCGGCGGTGGATTTTGGCGCCGCGAACGACATAGATGTTCTCCTCGTCGGCAAAGAGGATTCCAAGATGCTTAAGGCCTATGCGCAAAAGCTGGGCAAGGACGCGCATCTCATTCAGGTAAAAGGCTTGCATAAGGTGTCCGCCGCGCTCAGGGTCGAAATTATCAAGAAACACTTATTAGTAAGGGGCTCAGAAGATTTTGTGAGGTGGATGATTTGGCAATCTTAGACTGGTGCAAACGAAAGAAGCAAGGCATACTGCTCATTGAGCCGAATGAAAATCTGTTCAAGGAATATATTCTGACGGCAGAAGAGACCCTAGACGTCCTGAGGGGCATCAAGGGAAAGTCAAAAGTGTGGCTGGCGACGACAAAGTACTATTGTGAATATTTCGCGGTCTATGCCCTGCTTATGAGAATAGGGATAAAATGCGAGATCCATGAATGCACGATAGCGCTCTGCCGCCTGTTGGAGGATGAGGGGATCGTTCCGTCAGGATACGCCCAGATTCTCGACGAGGATAAGCAATTGCGCATAGATAATCAATACTATCTCAAGAACAGGGAGGTTCCTCTGGATTATGGCAAGCTCGTTGAGTTTGTCGTCACGCTGAAGGGCATAGGAATCCGCCTGAGTGAAGAAAGCATCCAGAAATGCAGAAAACGGCTGGAATAGTATGTTGGCAGCTTTCCGCCGATAGGAAATCACGGAAAAACTGAAGTCCTCATTCTAAAAAACAAGGAAAAAGAAAAAATCATCTAGAAGCGTCTAGAAAAGGGTTCTATTGGGGCTTCCGAGATCTATAGCAGTCCCTGCAGAACACGTCGCGTCCTGCCTTGGGCTCGAACGGCACTTCGCACTCCTTGCCGCAGTCCGCGCACACAGCTTTGTGCATCGTCCTTGGCCCGAAGTTCCTTCGTCCCTGGAAATTATCCATCGTGGCTTCCTCCATCGCTCAACACATAAGGGTTGCCCCCCACATGAGAAAAAGGATGAATTCAATTCCCTATATAAATCTATGGAAATCCACAGGGAAATAATTATTTTCTATATAGAAATAAATTAAAACGCAAGCTTTATATGACTGCCAACCTCATAAGAAAGCATGAGCTTGGATGAATACGCGCCCATGGCGCTCCGGATCGGCATTTCCCTAGTCTTCCTTTGGTTCTCCCTGAGCCAGCTTACGGGCCCGGAGGATTGGACCGGCGTGCTTCCGGCTTTCCTGAGGCAGTCGCCCAATCCAGAGGCCTATATTTATATCAATGGCTCCCTTGAATTGGTATTCGGATTGCTTCTGCTCCTGGGCCTGTTCGTGCGGCCGGTCGCCATCCTGCTTGTTCTGCATTTGCTTGGCATCATCATCACCCTGGAGTATAATTCCATCTCTGTCCGCGACTTCGGCCTGATGATGGCCACCATCGCGATCTTCTTGCACGGGCCGGATTGCTGGTGTCTCCGTCGGTCCAAGAAGTAGGAGGCGAATTTATCACTTTAGAGTTATTAACCTTAGAAATATTTATAAAGAGATTTCGCTTCCCTAGACAAATTCAGGCATGATACTCATGGCAAACGAATTCACGGTACTATTGGCTCAGAAAGAAGGACAGTCGGCAAGAGGATTGGAAGCTGGCGGAGTCAGCCTTCATGGACAGCCGTTCCACAGGACTGGAAACATGGGTCTTGTGGAGTCGCTCGAGGCCGTTGCCGAAGCGGGCCTTCTGCTCGCCCCTACGTATGCGCTTGTCGCGGGAAGAGCATTTGCCGGCAAGGATTCTCCTGCCTGGCAGGAATATCACGATAGCAGGGCAGAGCGCCTGACACTTTTAGATGCTAATGGCGTCATGGGGAATAAAGAAGACGTCTATGTCGCAGATGTTCAAAACGGCGGCTTGTTTGTCCACACTCCCTCTCGCATCAGGGAAGCCATAAAAGGCGGCACTTTAGTCAATCGCGCCTTGAAATTGGGACAGAAGGAAGTCGATGTGTTTCTGGATGCCTATATACGAAACGACACTGCCGGCCTGAATCAGATTGTGCATGGTGAGCGGTTCGCATTCTCAGGAAATTATTCAGCGTTCCTTGAGGCTTCTCAAGCGCAGGGCTTCCTTGCGGGTATGGACGCGACCTATGTTGTTCTGAGGCCAGTCGCTGAAGCAAGGGCACTAAAATCTGGTTATCAGTCTACAGAGAGCCAGAAAGACAATCCCGACATCATCATCGCGTCCGGAGGCAAGGCAGCTGCCGAAAAGATGCTGGACAAAGCAGTGGGCTTTGAGTGGACGCAGTTCGGTTCCTGGCATGACGGATACAAGAATGCCAATACGGGCCGTGTGGTCGACCTCCTTAGCCGGAACTATGGCGTGCATGGCAACTGGGACCTCGGCTTCAATGGCTACTGCGTCGGGGTAGCGCCGGAGGCGCGCGCCGCGTTTTTCAGCGGCAAGGTGATTGACCCTCTCGCGCTGAAAGTCGAGGAAGCTATGAGAGGCAGTCCCGTAGACCACGCGGATGGTGTGCCCCTCGTGCAGCGCAAGCAATAAGACATTGTGTTCTTGTCAATTTCCGTACTTTTGAAGCTTCGATAGCAAGCGCATAGTCTCTTGCTTCGTTCTCGAATTTAGCGACATTTCAAGCTACGTTGCGGAATACCTTCTCCTTTTATAAGCAAGCGCTGATTCTTTTTTCAGATGCCCACCGCTGTTGCCCTCATCCGCGACGGAGTCGTCATTGATCGCATGCCCGAAAACGCGGCGGCGTTCGCGATCGCTTCTTACGAGAGCATCCTTCCTGAGAAAAGAGCGCAAGTGGCCATCGAAGATCTGGTCAACTGGGCCTTCCAGAAGTCCGGACTGAAACCGAAGGGAAAGATGCTGGCGTTCAATGCCCAGAATGGCCTCATCAATCTCTCTTACGCTCTAGCCCTATACCGGGATCTCGCGCTCGCAATAGACGATTCTGCGTCGTATTTTCCCGGCGCGCCCGAGCTCCTGGCAGACCTTGGATCAGCGGGTGCCAGGGAGTATCTCACGACGGTGACGCGCCAAAGTTCGCTGGATGACTGGGCGCAAACGCATTCAGGAAGGGTCGCCGCTTCGCTCTGTGAGATTCTTGGCTCAAAAGGGGATTTCCATAAGGGCGAGCCGCACCTGAGATATATGTGGGAGCAGGGGGCCACGGTCATTTATTATGTTGCCGACGCGGCGGACGAGATTGTAACCGCGATATCCTGCAACGGCTACAATGTCGTGCCTGTCGGCTTCGCCCATGTCATCACCCCAGAGCGCGTGGCGGAAGCGTATGCCCGGGTGCGCGCCTTCCAGAAAGAGCCTTATCTCCCGCGCAGCACTCCGGAAAAAATTGATCCGGCGAGACTGAAGCTTCCTGACGGCCAACAATTAACCGCAGCGCTTCGGGATTCAGGAGCGAGAACGGTTGTGACTGGCTCAAGGGAAGAAATCATGGCCCATCTCCGAACCTATTTCTTGGCCCAGGGCGCGCTTCGAAAGTAATCCTTTTAAACTCTTCATTCTCAAATGAAGCATGCTCGAACCCAAGGAACCCCTCGGAAAGCAGCCCATTGTCCCCACCTCTGATCAGCTCAAGGTGAGCCACGCGGGCAAGCTCAGCATGTGGCTCGACGATTACAATGATATCTTCTCCGACTTCGACCCGAGGCCGTACGCGCAGCGCACCCTCTCTGAGGACTTCCTTTTTGAGGCCAAGCGAGAGAGCCGGGAGACGGTCTCCGGCAATTACGGCCTGTATCTCCTGATGCCCCACAACAAGCGCAATCTCTACCATGAGGCGATCATCAAGAAGCGGCTCAAGCAGCACTTCAAGAAGCAGCATGACTCCTTATTGGACAAGAAGCGCCGCATCTTCAACCAGGGCCTGTTCTTCGTCGAGCTCGGCGTTGTTCTGATGCTCGTGACGACCTTCCTGCTTGTGCGCTATGAGCACGCGAATTTCTTCCTCACTTTCCTTGCGGTCATCGCAGAGCCCGGCGGCTGGTTCCTCTTCTGGGAAGGCCTCAGCCTGCTGGTCTTCGGCGCGAAGGAGATCAAGCCGGAGCTCGAGTTCAACAAGAAGATGGCCAAGGCGAGCATCCATTTCGGGGCGTACTGACCCTAAAGTATTTAATCCTGAAATGATTTCTATCCGGCATGGACCCGCCTTCGCATGATGAGCTTGAGGATGTAGTGGATCTGCTCTCTTTCGCTCTAGCGCAAGGTGAAATATCAGAACTGCGGAACCAAAAGCAAGCTGAGGCAGGAGTTCTTCTTGCCTTGAAAGAAGAAGAAGGCTGGGATATTGCAAGGCGTATCAGCGATGCCGCCTCTATGCTCATTTCCTATCGAAATCCTTCCCTTCGGAAAGGCAGTTTCGCGGAGACCTTTATGGAATTGATTAATGGGGTAAGGTACCATGACCGGGAGTCCGCTGAAGAGGTCAAGCTGACTGAGGCAGTCGAGGTCTTCAGGGATGCTGGAGTGTATGCCCTGCTGCGCGCCGTGGAGGCATGCCCCGCGCAGCGTACGTATGCCCGCGATTCCCTCATGATATTCCTTTATGAGGAAGCAGGGGCTTGCACCGTGGAAAAACTATCCGCGGCGGCCAAGATGCTGTCTGCAGAGCAGCCGCTGGAGGCCATGCGAAGCATTTCCGAAAACAAGCGCTCCGACGATATCGTGGCCGCGCTCTTCGGGGCAGCGTACTTTGCGGCCCGCGACTCAAAGGCGAGAGCCGCATTCGATCAGGTGGTTTCTTACGTAGCGCAGAACGCACGAGAGGGGATTCCTTCAAGAGAGTTTGAAATTCGATTGACGCTTATCTACGACGCAGCTATCTTAGACAATCTCAGCGAGCTGCAAAGCCTGGCCGAAGGAAAACCCACCCCCCTTATCACCTAGATTCTCTTTTTCCGCACCTTTTTTAAACTCCTTCTCGTTTCGAGAAGCTATGGGGCTATAGTAATGGCCCTGCTGATTTGCATATGCGCTCCTCTTTCTGGGATATGGCAGCTATTCTCGTAACCCGTCTATCACCCCCTTCACGGTCTGGGGTTCCAGCCCGAGGGATTGTGCGCATGTAGCGAGGTCTTCTTTCACATCAAGTTTCCTGAATGCATCTAGCCGCTTTGGAGACGCCAATCTCCTAGCTTTTGTGATAATATCTACGAAAGGCACGCCGCTGAAGAGACATAAAGCGGTGATATCGCAGATATCCTTGATGCGCTTATGGGTCTTGTCTCGGTCCGCGACCGCGTTGAGTTTTGTCGCCAAGAGAAATTCCGGCGTTGGCAAAAGGAGCTTTCTGCCAAATTCCTTCACTTCCATATACTTTTTTTCTTCAAACACCTTCTTGAGCAGCGGCTCATCTATCGGCGCAAAGCCCAACTGTTTTTTCAGTTCGGGAGTGGTAGAGGGAAAAATCGGGTCGACATACATGTGGAAGACCAGGTGTTGCGGCAGCGATCTCGATTCTTCTTCGGTTAAGTCTTTTCCTGTTTCGGCGTGGATGGATTTCACATAGCGGAAGGAAACTGCTTTAAACTGAAGCTCCTTCTCCAGAATCTCGACTGATTGCTTGAATGAGGTGGCGTTCCGAAATCCGAGGTCAATGTCTCTTGAGCCGAGATACGTTCTTTTCATGGCTCTCTCGAATTCCGTGTTCACGGTAAAGAAGACTGCCCAGCCACCAAGGATGCACAACGGCTCCTTGAGCTGAGCGATGACCGTTTTCAGATAGCGGTAGGATGTTTCCGTTTCAATATCCTTATACATTTTTTACGAGCATGGCAAATGCTTCCTCTGCCACGCCTCCTTCCTTTTTGAGGTCGATCATCAGTTGTGGGAGCGAAACAAGTTGTACTCCTTTTACCTTTCTTCCTTCTGAAAAGATAGCATTGTCATGCGTGGGAATGATGCGTAGGTTTCCTTTCCCGAGCAACCCTTCCTTTGCTATGAGGTGTTTCCAGGCATCACTGTCATCTTTTCGGATGTAGATATCATAGCGGGTGGGAAAGAGGTGATGGGACGTGAGGTTCTCGGCCCCATACGTCGTGAGGGCGTAGGGCAGGCTCGATCCCTTCAGGAACTGCAATGGATTCTGGACATAACATTCAAAATAGGTGGCCTTCGGTATGCTCTCTACATAATACGCAATGAGCTTGTCGCGATTGAGCAGCTTTGTTTTTTTAGTAATGCCCTCTTTCTCCAATTTTCTCAGGAACTCAATGACCCACGGGACAGAGCAACCAGCTATTTGTGCTATCCGGTACTTGGTGAGCTCGCCTTGAGGATGAGCCATCAAGGCTCTCATGATCCTCAGGTTTTTGATGTTTCTCTTGGCCATAACCTGTAGGTAAAATGACTAATATTTAAATATTGCCTATATGTAGGCAAAATGAGCTATCTATAAACCGATCCTTACCCTGTCCATAGGGTAACATGGGCTTTGGCTATAAACCCCCTACTCGTCTATAAACCCGCTATAAACCCCCTTTAAAAAGAATTTATCATCACTTGAGAGTTTTTCGCTTTAATTTTCTTGCTTCGAAGTGGAAATAGAAATGGTCTTGTCCCCTATTTTCATCGTGCCTTTCTTCTCAAGCTTTTGATAAACAAGAGATGCCACTTCTGGGGTTTGGGTATCTGAAAACTTCTCTTTTAGCCAATCTTGCGTGTTAATAATCCTGAAATCCTTGTCGGTAAACGTTTTTTTGGCTTCTTGCTCTGCTTTCTTTTTGATTTCCATTATCTTTGGGTCATTGGAAACGATGTAGATATCTGCGGAATCTCCACACTCCTCTTTTAGAATGGATGCCTTCTCGAATAAAGATATTTGTGGTGGCATAACCGAATCGAAAAGAGGTGGGTCTGTTGCCGAAAATGCAAGTTCTACTGCCCTCGAAATTATCATGGAGTTGTTTTTCGCATAGTCTTGAATAGCGACGTTATGGAGTACCTCTTGTATGGGAGAGGTTCTAAACACTCGAACAGGGTCTGTTCTTTGCCTCAGTTCGGTACCTTTAGACTTATGGATAGCGGCATATTCAAAGAACACCTCGGCGCTATCGGTAAAGTCATTCTGGACTCCCAACATATTGTCGTAAGTCTTCAAACAAGGGAGATAGATAGTCGTACGTTTCTTGTGAACATTCTGCTTAATCTGGTCTATCTCACCGTTTTGCATACTTACCGCCCAACAGATTTAGAGGGAGCGGTCGATAAATGCGCTTATAATACTTCGCTTTTCCTCGGTGAGTGTTTTAGAAATCTCAGAAGTGACTAGATTATCCTGAGGAAGATACCGCCTCAATTGGACAAATGAACCAGAGGCATATTCCTTGATGACCATCCCTTCTTTCATGTCAGAAGGTAAACCTGTCACCTTTGCTCTCTCCTCGGGTGATAAATCTTCCACCCTACTGAGTTTGAAGGTTAGCTGTGGGTTTTTTTCGGTTGCCATGTGTTAGGTGAGGAGGTAGTTCTCCTCTTCTTTTAAGGGTATCTGTTTTTGCTATATGCCAGTGATAACCGAAGGTAGAACAATAATTAAGCTAACCCGGGGTGTCACCGATGCTCTTCCTGAACATGGAGCTATTTAATTGTTTTGATTTTTTGAGCTGGTAAGTTAGCGTCACCCAAAAGAAAGTGTTTTAAAGAACTTCTCCTGAACTCCCGCTATGGAAATGAAACCTGTAAATACCAGTAACTTAAAAGAAGTGGGCAATAAAGAGAAAGCAAGAGAGGAATTAATCAGTTTAATTAAAGATTTCGAAAATAATCCAGATTATTACAAGAAACTCTCCGAAGCGGATGTTGAAGATAAATTAGTTAATGAATTGTTTGTGAATATTCTTGGTTGGGACAAAAAAGACTATGAAAAAAGAGCTAAAGTACAGCGTGGAGATAAAAGGGGTAGTGCTGATTACGCATTTAAAATCAACGATAGAATCGTTTTCTTTCTAGAAGTAAAAAAGGTAACTATTCCATTAGACAAAGAAGCCGATGAACAGGTAATCTTATACTCATTATCCAAAAAAGTTCCATTAGCTATATCTACTAATTTTCAGCAGATGAATATTTTCTGCGTAGAACAGGAAGATGCCGTTAAAAATGTGTTTAGAACTTTCAAAACCCCAGAAGATTATGTTAACAATTTTTCTGATTTATGGTTTCTGTCCAAAGACAGTTTTGAACAAGGACTATTATTAAAAAAAGCAGAAGATGAGGGCAGATTAAAGAAAAGAGTTTCTATTGACAAAGTCCTATTAGAAGATTTTTGGCGAGTTCGTACATTAATTGCTAATGATATTGAAAAGAATAAGCCCGGAGAATATAATATTAATGAGAAAGATGAGATTGTTCAGCGTATTTTAGATAGGCTTATTTTTATTCGTAGATGCGAAGATACCGGGATTAATCCAGAAAATCTAACGTTAGAAGAAATAAAGCATATTGCTGAGAGCAGAGCTTATTCTCAGTTAAAAGCACTGTTTAGTAAATACGATTCCTTTTACGACAGTGGCTTATTTACTCCCAATAAAGATAATGATTGTGATATAATTACCATCAATGGGGAAATTATTCAAAGATTAATTAGATATTTGTATGAGTCGCATGATGGAAAGTATAAATATAATTTTGAGTGGATAGATGCTGATGTTCTTGGTCAGGTTTATGAGCAATATTTAGGGAAAATTTTGGCACAGACAAAATCTGGAAAAGCAAAACTCAAAGAAGGGCAGGCTCACCGCAAAGAGCAGGGAATCTATTACACTCCTACTTATGTAGTTGATTATATTGTTAAAAATACGCTTGGTGAACTGTTGAAAGATAGAAAAATAGATGCTCGGAAAATTAAAGTCTTAGACCCTGCTTGTGGCTCTGGCAGTTTTTTGATTAAAGCATTTGATTATATGCAGAAGCATTTGTCTAATGATAAAGAAGCAGTTCAGAGTAAATTGGATTTTCAAACAAAAGATGCCCCTACTTATTCCATTAAAACAGACATCTTAAAAAACAATATCTTTGGGGTAGATTTAGATAATAAAGCAGTAGAGATTACAAAATTAAATCTATTGTTGAAAGCGGCGGAAAAATTCAGGAAACTACCCTCTGAATTAGACAACCATATTGGCTGGGGTAACAGCTTGATTGATGATGGTGCTTTTGAACATCCGTTTAAATGGGTTGGCGATTTCCAAGAAGGAACGTTTGATGTGGTTATTGGGAATCCCCCCTACATCCAGCTTTCTATGGAGTCTGACAGCGTTACAAACTATAAGAATTATTTGATAAAGCGTTTTGGCTCATCGATGGGGCGGCTGAACACTTTTGGGTTTTTTACAAAATTAGGGATAGATTTGCTTAAGGATAAAGGAAAACTGGGGTACATCATTCCCAATACGGTTTTAACGCAGGATTACTATGCAGATTTAAGAGACATCATCTTGAATTCATGCAGGATTAGGTATATCGTTAACTTTTCAGATTTGCCATTTAAGGATGCGGTAGTTGAAAATGTTATTTTAATACTAGAAAAAGAAAGTAATGAAAAATACCGATTTTCTAATCAAGTAAGTGTAATCGGAGTGAATGAGAAACTCCAATTTATAGAACAAAGAAAATTGAGTCAAGAACAGTTTTATTCCAATCGGGAGAGAGCATTCCTGACCTCTTTAGATAACAAAAAATTAAAAATTAAAGAGAATATCGAGAAAGGAAGTCTACCACTGCGTACTTTTGTTGAGATAAACCAAGCGATAGCACTTAAATCCGACCGAAAGAAGTATTTAAGCAAGTCTAAGGAAGATTCCAGTTTTAAGAAAGTTTTGGATGGTAGGAATATACAACGTTACGGTATAAATTGGGAACAAACATATTTAAGGTATGACCTAAAATCAATTCATAGTTGTAAACGCGAAGATATATTCCTTAAAGAAGAGAAACTATTCTTTAGACGAGTCGGAAATGGACTTATTGCATGTTTAGATGAAAGTCAGTTTTATGCTCTTAACACTCTGGTCGTAATCACTCTTAAAGACGCTTCGAAACTCAATTTGAGAGCTACTTTAGCACTTATTAACTCAAAACTCATGAATTACTACTATAAAACAGTTCTTAAGTCTACAAAAACAGTATTCTCGGAGATTCAAGCACGTCAAATAAAAGAATTGCCAATAAAATTGCTATCGGAATCGGCGCAAGAAAAGCTTTCCAACCTAGTTGAGAAGATTACTAAAAACGTGAAAAGATTATGCGATTTTCGGGATAAAAAAACGGCAGATAGCGCCAAACTCGAAGAAGAAATCCACAAGACCGATGCAGAAATTGATGAAGAAGTTTACAAACTCTATGGAATTACTGAAGAAGAAAAGAAGATTATTGAAGAGTCATTGAAATAACTGGGTTCATCAAGGAAGCGATACAGGAGAAGTTGAAAACGAGGAAATGAGAACTATGGAAAAACTGATTCGATATGCTGTGAACTTATTGGAAAGAGAGAATTCCCAGAATCCATCGCTGATGCCTTCACAGAACCCGGAGCTTAATCCAAGTCAGAATCCTGAGATTAATACCACCCAAAACCCAACTCTAAGCGCCTTACAAAATGCTTCTATCAATCGCACACAGAACCCTTTTGGCTGGAGGCAAGAACAATGGAATCTCTTCAAAAAGACGGTTCTTTGGGATAATCTCAGCGAAAACCAAAAACAGATGTGCAGGGACTATCTCAAAACTCTATAAATCAAGGAGCTAAAACATGGATGACAACATCAGCTACGAGCTTGAGAGGCTAAGGGATAAAATAAACGACTTAGAAAAAAAGCTTGACAAAGTAAAGAACCACGAGCATTGCCCCAATTGTGGTGAGGTCATGGACGTTGGGGACGATTATTGCTCTGAGGAGTGCGCCGTTAGCCATTATTACTATGGATGATAGTTCGAAGCTATCTCATTCGAGAATCCGCTCCGGCTTGGAGCTTCTTCTTGATATCCTGAATTTTTTCAAAGTTCAGTTCCCAGAAAGGACGTTCTTCTTCCATAGATTTGATGACCAACTTCTTCGTGACAAGGGAGTTCAGATGTCGTTCAGCCGTCTTCCAATGCATATTTGACTTCTCGGCAACTTCTGACGTGGAGAGTGGCATACGGGAGTTCGCAAGCCTTCGGATGATGACTTCCTGAAAGGGGTTAAATCTTCTTTTTGCCATGTTTCGTTCCCTCTATGAACTTGAAAGTCATTTGTACAGGTTGTTTCCTGTCTCTAGGAAAATCAGCCAGAAACTCAAAGTAATCGACTCGTTCTTTATTCAGCTTGAGAAGGCGCTCAAACTTCTTCGGAAATTTGACCACGAATTGTCGTCCATCATGCTGGACTTTCCGCCTAAGCATTAAGGGCTTTTCAGGGTCAAAAATAGGTTCAACTTCAACCATTGCTCTGTATTTCATCTATAAAGTTTATAAATCTTTCTTTTTTTCAGATGAGTTTATTTCATAGATAGAAAGTATTATAAACAGAAAACCACTTCTGAGGAGAAAAGGTGAATAAAATTCAGATGAAAACAGAAGACCTCCCCTTGGACGTGAAGCGCATCTTCGAGAGAAAGAACGTTCCTCACACCCCTCAAGACATAGCGAGGATGCGCTACCTCTGCAAGACCTTCGTAGAGTTCGTCTTGGAGACAAAGAAATGACAACCGAAGCCGAAGAGTACAAAGACTTGCTTGGCTACGCCAGAAGCCTCTATCTTGGATTAGAGAATCAAACAAAACTGGAAAGCTTCATGGAGGAGAAGAAATACACGCAAGACTGGTCTCGATACGAAAAAGCCTGTTCCCAAGAAAAGCTCATGTTCTTTAGAATCCTAAAGGACGCTGTGGACTTCTTGGGCATCGAATACAGCTACAAGGGCAACGGCAGACCACCGGAATACCTCGCTGATATCCTGAAAGCCATCTGCATCAAAGCCTACCACAACCAATCCTCGTGGCGCACAGAGTCCGACCTGATGATAGCACGGGCGAT
>Ga0155828_119_pt2 | contig 16917 bp, 17 predicted proteins | sample RifCSPlowO2_01_FD_107482 | JGI IMG/M metagenome (GOLD analysis project Ga0155828, IMG submission 107482) | Candidatus Peribacteria bacterium RIFCSPLOWO2_01_FULL_51_18
TTCGACTGAAACGCCGTTATCGTTAGTGTCAACCACTACTTGCTTCACACGATGTCCTGCCTCGGGAGAGACGGGCACGACAATCAACGCACTGTCATCAAACACCCTGATGTGCACTTGCATGCTTCTTCCCCTCTGAGAGAGACTCTACTGCTTCCTGCAGTAATACTCGCCGAAACAGATCGGCGTACTGCAGGCAGTGTAGAGTCAAAAATGTGAATGATCTATATATGTTCTTATACTGTAATATTGTTATTTACACAAACTCCCTCATCAACTCCGTCACATCAAATTTCTCGACTTCCTCGACCGGCGTCGTGGTTTTTCCCTGGCGGGGGATTAAGCGTTCATAGAAATTGGGGATATCTTCGCGGCGTAACAAGATTCCGGTAGAGATACGTTTGGAAGTATCCACCGCCAGTTGCCGGGCTTTTTTGAAATCTGACGGATCGTGGTTTTCATCTTCGACGTGGTAGCACTTCTCGAGAAGCATTTTATGGGTGGCGAAGCGGTTGTAGGTCGGACAGGCCTGCAGCATGTCAACGTAGGCGAAGCCGCGGTGGCGGATCGCTTCCCTGAGGACGTACGTCATGTGCGCGATGTCCCCCGAGAACGCGCGCGCGACGAAGGTCGGTTCCAGCGAGAAGATGAAATCCATGGAATTCAACGTTTCCTCGGGTATGCCGTTCGGCGAGGTGTTCATCGGCTGGTTTTTCACGGTAAGTGCGCTGGCTTGGCCGGTGGTGAGCCCGTAATTGCCGTTGTTGTGCAATACGAAAACGATTGGATAATGACTGCGTATGGCATGCACCAGGTGTCCGATGCCCTCGGAAAAACTGGCACCGTCGCCGCCGAAAGCCATCACTTTCAGCTTCGGATTGGCCAGCTTGGCTCCGGCTGCGAACGGGATCACGCGGCCGTGGAGGCCATGCATGCGATAGCCGCCGAGCTTGTCCGACATGTTGCCGTGGCAGCCGACGTCGTAACAGAGGAGCGCTTCATGCGGACTTATTTTCATCTCGACCAGCGTGCGTTTGACGGCGGTCCAGATGCCGTAATCGCCGCATCCGTCGCACCAGGTGCAGATATTCCGTGAGGAATAGTCTTTCATTGTCGGGCCGGTGGATTCGAGGGGGATTGTCATGAGGTTTTTAGTTTATGGTTATTGTTTTTTGGTTTTAATCAATTCTGAAATTTTCTGATTCAATTCATCGTAAAAGAAAGGACGGCCGTCATATTTAAGTATTTTATTCTCGATCTCGATGCCTGTTTGTTGCCGAAGCAGGAGACCGAGCTGGCCTTGATAATTCCCTTCAACCAGTATGATTTTCTTTGCTTTTTTTGCGAGGGCTTCAAATCGGGTGGTTTTAAGCGGGCACAGATAGGTGAAGTGGAGATAGCCGATTTTGAGCTGTGAGCTGTGAGCTGTGAGCGATGAGCTCTTTAGTACATCGAGAACGACGGATTTAGTACTACCCCAACCAACCAAAAGAACATCCAATAGAGAATCATCATTGCTAACCGCTAACCGCTTTTCGCTCCCCGCGGTCCAAAGTTCCGGTTCCGGCAGCTCCGCCATCAGTTTTTCTTTTTTACGCATGCGTTTTGCCACCTGCGCCGAAGCATTTTCACTCGATTCATCCACGGAGCCGTCAGCCGAATGTTCATCGCCCTGAGCGGCGTATTGTTCGGCGGAGGTTCCCGGCAGCCATCGCAGGGAAATTCCGTCTGGAATCGAAGCGTCATATCGGTCCGCCGATTTCAGGGATTTGAGTTTTTCCGCCGAAACCAGTCCGCGTTTCAATTTCGCGCTTTTCTGGTCGAAGGCATTTACGGTGTAGAGCGCTTCGGCGATCTGCTTGTCGATCAAGACGATTACGCTGATCTGGTACTGCTCGGCGATATTGAAAGCTTCGTTCATAAGCCCGAAACCGTCCGTGCCGGAAACGGCCATGACACAGCGCGTGAATTCCCCGTGAGCGGCGTAGCTGGCCATCAGCAGATCGGCCTGGGCGGTCCAGGTGGGTAACCCCGTGCCGGGGCCCGGCCTTTGGGCGAGTATGAAGACTGTGGGGTTTTCCAGTATTCCGTTGAGCGAAAGCGTTTCGCTCATCAGATCGAAGCCGCCGCCCGATGTGGCCGTGAGCGCCCGCGCACCGGCAAACATGGCGCCGGAAACCATTTGGGCGGCGGTGATTTCATCTTCGGCCTGCTTGATGACCATGCCGGTCTGGTTTTGAATCGAAGCAATGTATGTGAGCAGCGGGGAGCTGGGTGTCATCGGATAGCCGGCGTAGACACGCACGCCGGCGTGTACGGCGCCGAGGCCGAGCGCCTTAGAGCCGGTGATGAGCAGATGATCTTTCCACTTCCGGTTTGGCTTCGGCATTGTGACGGACAGATCCGGGAATTTTTGTTTCAAAGCGAAGCCGGCATCGATGCAATTCATATTGGCCTCGAGCAGCGGCTTTTTTTTGGCGATGCGCTCGCCGACCATTTTTTTCAGCGTCTCGACGTCTTGTCCCATTACAGCCCAGACAAATGCCGTGAGTATGACATTGGCCATTATCGGTTTGGCTTTCAGCTCTGCCAAAACAGAATTGATCGGCAGCTCGATGACCGAAAGGCTCAGGCGACTAGTAAGCTCCTGCTGCTCTTTCTGGAAGGTCCAGTTCGGAGTCGAGTGGATCATCATTCCTCCGGGTTTCAGGTCGCTCAAATTCCGTTCCAGGCCATGATGGTCGAGCGCCACCACGGCGTTCACTTTTGTCTCGGTGCTTTCCAGCATGTCACCGCTGATGTCCAGCTGATAACCGGCATGTCCGCCTTTGATGAGCGACGGGTACTCGCGGTATCCGAAAACGCAGAACCCACTCCTCTTCAGAGCCTTGGCTGCTATTTCGCCGATCGAATTTATGCCCTGCCCGGAAGCGCCGACGATTTTCAGAGAGACGCGTGACATCAGTCAGGCTGATTCTAATGGCGAAAAAGCCCTAATGATAGTCACGAACCGGAAAAAAATTGCTAAATTATTATATTGCCAAATTGTTCGCCAGCCTTTGCCGATTTGCTTCTTAGATGCCGTTTAGAAGGCTACGGCCGGCAAGCAAGCGAGATACATGGTGTTGTCTTTTTTTGCAATTATCCCAGATTTCAGCCATCTATTCTCATCGAAAAATTTGTCTGAGATTTCCGATAATTTTATTCCATCCGGCACCTGGCCTTCCTCACATTCAGGGATAAAAACAGCGCTCAATATTTCCAACTGAGGCCTGGAAACAAAACACACCTTATTTCCAACTGAGGTCTGGAAACAAAGCACACCTTGTTTTTAAACGGCAAAGAATCGAAACGTTTGAGTTGTTCGAAACTGCAACCGTCACGGTCGCAGAATTTAAAAAAAAGCCTTGTATCATCTTTGGCGATCCTTTCCACCCGCCGGTTCCATTTTTCCTCCGCCTCTTTTTCGGAATCGTAATGCACGAACTGGATTTCGATTTTTTCAGAAAGATAACCGATGGGATAATGCCCATTGGTCGTCTGGCGCAGTTTGTTGATGTAAAAATGATCGGAGGCCGGCTTGAATTTCAGCGGTTTGGCGACGTTTTTACGGAAATCAGAGATCAGATTCAGATAACTTTCGGGATCCAGAAACAGCCCGATAAAAGGCGTTTGATACTCAATTTTCAGCTTTTGATAAACATGCGTCCCCCAGCAGTTGTTTGAAATTATCGTAAACGACTTTCTCCCATTGACGGGCCAAAATTTTTTCAAAAATTCTTGCAAGTGATTTTTATAGTAGCATGAGTGTTGGGGCGGCTAGCTCCCTGCTTCGCCCGCTGTTACACTGTTCTCTGCAGTTTTTCCTGCTTTTATTGTTCCGCGTCTGGCTACGCAGGGCAGGCAGCTGGTTCTTTGATTCCTCGCAGGGTTTACGGACGATTAGCTCAGCTGGTTAGAGCGTTCGATTCACATTCGAAAGGTCACTGGTTCGAATCCAGTATCGTCCACCACGTAAAAGAGCGCAGCGATTTTTACGTGCCACGTGACGGCGCAGCCGTTTTACGTGGCTTCTTGGACGCTCTCATACCATTTTGCATTTAAAACATAACTAATCGGTCATTCGTAACGGCATCATCTCGTACCGCGTAGCGTTTACTCAAGCCAAGAACTCCATACCGCCAGCGCGTCTGATTAAGAACGTTTTAAACGCGAAGTGGTATCACGTGGCGCGGCCATAGTTCTAACCGCAGTTCTAGCATCCTGTAAGACTGCCCACCATTCGACTCGCCCCGCATGCGCGGGGCTCACTCACCGTTCGAACCCGAACTCACGGTCGAGGGGTGGTCCTCGGCCTTCGGCCCCGGGCCACTCTCCCCGGAGAGTACCGAAAAAAATTGTCGCGGAAGACCGCCTTCGGCGGTCAAGGACAAAAGACAAAAGACGAAGAGAGATCAAAGACCAAAGATCAAGCGGCAATCTGAACCCTTAGCCCGGCGACGCGCCCGCCCCGACCGCCACCGCGGTAGTCTGCATCGGTCCTGTAGCGGCGAGCCACGCCCCTGCCGCGACGGCCGTACGGCGCGAAGCGGCTTGCCATGACCTCGGACAAACTTTCAAAGTACCAGGTCAATGTCTTACCCTCGTAAACACTACAATCTTTTCTCGCCAATGCATCGTACGCTGCATGGGAGATCAGTGTGCCACCATGAGCCGCTGCATACACCAACGCCTCGGCGAAATTCAGACCTCTCGCATCATCGGATCGGCGCAGTTGAGACAAAAGCCAATCCCTCGCTGGAGCCTTCTGAGCATCATCGGCAATGGTCGCCACTATTGTTTCAATCGCATCGTTAATTTCCTGTTTTGTCAGTCCTACCAATACTGATCCCTGTTTCCGAATATCCAGATTTTGCGCGGCATCGGCAAAGTCGATATATCGATCTTCCTTAAAGTCAGTGACGACCAGTCTGGCTCCTGCGTTCTGAAGCCTCCTCAGATTGAACATCATCGCGGGATTCTTCATCAATGCCGCCTCAATGACGCTCATATCGGGAGCGTCTTTGCAATTTTCTTTCATCGCCGACGTTGCATGTAATCCATCAAATAATGCTGTACGCTCTTTGTCGGAAAGGGAATTTCGGGCAGCTTCCGGGGAGTTCACAGCATCGCCGTCTTGGCCCGAAAGTCCTGAAACGAACAAGGTCTGCACATCGGCACATGTGTAGCCCGGCTTTGCAACATAGACGCTGCTACCGGGTTTCATAGTCTCAGGAGTCTCAGGTCGATCCTGTTCTGCGTATTCTGCTGGAGATGAAGGCATACAAGCTATGGGGAAATCATGCTAATGGTACACAATTAGATTAATATGTCAAATCGAATATTCCGGCGAATTGTTGAGCAAAAGAGCAATTACCCTTTTGCCATACCAAGATAATGGCGTTTTGACTTTTTGCGAAGCACGCCATTAAACGGGTTTTTCTTTTTCGCCATCATATTCATAAAAAGACGCGTTTCCTCATTGATCTTCGTCCAACGCTTATCACGAGGACCGGGTAACAACCGTCTGGATTGAGGTCTACCATAAAGCGGACAAGGCGAACGTAGATCGAGCACGCATTGCAGATTATCTTCGTTCGTCATTGGGCTGCTCCGATTGCGATGTTGCATATTTACATCACAATAATTGATAATTCCTCCTGGTTATGTTCCCATTTGTAAAACACGTTTATCGGTTTTTTTTCCGGCGTTTTTTTTGGAATTTAAAATTAAAAAGATGGACCAGGCGGATCATGCGTGAGGATTTGCCGGATAAAGATGCAAAACCGGATACCGTTGCGATAATAGAATCATTCAAACGGCCGCAGAACATTGAACTTCTGGCGCGGCTCTATTTGAAGATCCCATTCATCAGCAAGGTGATAATTTCAAATAACAACAGGCTGATTCGTATCCGGGATTGGGTCTCTCACAGCGATCCCCGATTATTTGTTTACGATCAGCCGATGGATCGGGCATGTCATTTCCGATTTGAATTGGCCCGGCGGGAAAAAAGTCCTTATTTCATCTTCAATGACGACGATATTTTTCTTTCGCCTGGACAAATCTCCCGTCTTTTATCCGCATTACACCTTGATCCCTCGCGGCTGCACGGCGTCCAGGGCCAGATATATTCTGAAACGCATGACAGCCTGATTCATAGGGATTCATATGTTTTTGGAGTGGAAAAAGAAGCCGATATCATCAACAGGATTTATGCATGCGATTTCGAACATATTCGGGGATTCTTTTGTTTAATCGATATGTTGAGCACAAACCATAAATTCATTTACTGGTATAAAAGTTTTTGGGATGACATGGTTTTGAGTTTTACGGGGAAATCAAAACCGATGACTCATGATGTTGGATATGTTTTGAACTGTCCTACGAGCAGTCAGGCCGGTATAGCCGAGTGGCGCCGTGAGGGTTTTTTTGAGAATCGCAACCGTTTATTCCACCGGCTGAGGACGCTCAAATCTTTTTGACAGAACTTTTTTTATCCAGTTTTAAATATTCTTCGGCCAGATCTTCGGCGGACTCAAGCAGTACCTGCCAGGGTTTGGCAGGACGATGCCGGTATTTCAAAGAAAAATCGGTTGCGACCGGATCACGGATGATTCCCGGAATTTTGGCGTCGGTATCCGGGCGGGCAGTTCCCAGATTATGTCCCTTCGTGAAGTTGAAGGTCATCGAATCCCATTGTTCCTTCGAGGCGTAGGTGAGGGCGAGCCTCGTCAAATCTTCCGGAGCGAAGTCACGGCCTTCTTTCAATTCGTCGAATATGGCTTTCCATTGAAAGGACATTCCTCTTTGCCCCTGTTTCCCGGGGTCCAGCATATCGCTCAGCCATCCGCCGACGGCTTTGCAGGTGATCTGGGCGGATGTTCTCACCGGGAAATGCGCCAATGCCAGATTGACGCTTTCGAACGTCGGCATGGGTTTTTTTTCAACATTCAACAATCTGTGGGATCCGAAGTCGACGGTTATTCCCTTTGCTTCCCGCAGGGCTGCGGCCGGGACGGCTGTTTTCCACCATGCCGGCGATTCAATGCTTTTTCGGTGCGTGATTCTTTTCAGTACATTCGATTCATTCCCATCGTCACGAGAAATCGGGGCATAACTCCGCCAGGGGAGGCCCAGCGGCTTCCCGGCATCTTCTTTCGCCAATGCTTCCGCGACAGTCCCATCGTTCGTATCCACCAGAAATTCATCGCCATCCAATAATATTATCCAATCCGGCTCATCCTGCAGCGCGATTTCCTGCAAGATTCCGGTCAACACTTCCGCCTGACGGTGGGCAAATTGTTCGTCGTAACGGATATCAAGCGGCAGGCCTTCCTGTTTCAGTTTTTCGAGGATCTCGCGTGAATTATCCTGGCTCCGGTGATCGATGACTATCATCCGGCAGGCAAACTTCGAATTGTGGCGGACAAAAGTTTCCAAAATGTCGCCTTCGTTTCGAACCCAGCTGACGGTAATTATTTTCATAAAGTTGATGCGGTTTTCTTCAGGATCACCTGGAACGCCTTGTGCAATATTTCGTATTTTCCCTCGAATGACTTGAGAAAACCATCTATTCCTATTCCGGGATGGCGCAGAGGCTGGCCTTTGAAACATACCCATTCATAATCATCGAAGATCATGATCCCGCCTGTCTTTAGGAGGCTGAACGACAACACGGCGTCGGTGAGTACGTTGTGCGCTTCGTGCGATCCGTCGATATAGATCATATCGAAGGCCTCAAAAGGCAAAGCGCGGAGCAATCTATTCGAAGTGCCTTTTGATTTTTTTACCTTATTCTCGAGACCTGTTGCCTGGATATTGAAATCAAAGTTTTTTTCAACCGGCAAATCTTTGGGAATATCAAGTTTTGTCGCCGCTTCGAAATCCCAGGCCTCCCGGGCTCGTTCAAAACAATCGATGCAAGTCAGACGGGAGCCGGGATGGGTTAAAATATTCTTTAGAAGCCATATCGCGCTGCGGCCTTCGAAGCTTCCGATTTCTAGGAATTGCAGCCCTGACTTGTTCTTCAGGTGCCCAAGCCACTTATTCCATACGGGTATGTGCGGGGAAAACCAGTCGGTGTTGGGGGTGAATACCGGGTCCATCGGTTCTATCCTAAAGGAAGCCCCGAGAATTGTTATATTGCTAAATTGTTAAATTGCTAAGATGCACGCATCGACTTTCGGTCTTGCCTGCTGACAATATAGAAATATGACATTTTTTTTCTGAGCAAGTTATGAATATGTCAGATAAAAATCATTTGGAAGGCATTTCCTTTCGTTTTTTGCAGCCTAAAAGCCGGTTTTTGTCGAAATCGTTTTATAAATATCGACTTACCTTTCAATGGCCATTTGAATGCCTGAATACCCGGTTTGATAAAGAAGCTTGGGAACCCGGGCGGATTAAAAAGATAAAAAAATTGAGCCGCATGCCGAAAATGTCGACACTGGCGATCGGCGCTTTGATTAACCGCCTGGTTTCGGAGCTATCCGTCGGCCAGGCTTATCTGAATATCGGGGTTTGGCACGGGTTTTCCCTGTTTGCCGGAATGGCGGGCAATCCAGCTAAGAAATGCATCGGAGTGGACAATTTTTCGGAATTCGGATCGCCGCGGCCCGCGTTTCTGAAACGTTTTGCCGAAAGCAAATCTCCGCTTCATGAATTTTACGATGCGGACTGGCGCGAGTATCTGAAAAAATCCCATCATGGGTCCGTCGGGATCTATTTCTATGACGGATCGCACGATTATGACAGCCAATACCAGGCGCTTGTTTCGGCCGGGCCTTTTATGGCAAGTGGTGGATATATTTTGGTTGACGATACAAATTGGGAAAGTCCGCGCAAAGCCATGGCGGATTTCCTTGCCCGGTTTCCGGATTATGAATTGGTTTTCGATGTCCGGACGGCAGGAAATTGCCACCCGACGTTTTGGAACGGGCTTATGATTGCGCAGAAAAGGATAGGGTAAGGGAGGGTTAGGGTTAGGGTTAGGGTTAGGGTTAGGGTTTGGAAACAGCTTGTTCCAACCCCAACCCAAACCCTTTTCCCGCAAGCTACAAAAAGCCGACTTCTATCGCTAAAGTATTTTTATGCCCATCGCCAAGGAACGCATTCTTTTCGAAGACCAGTGGCTCCTGGCGGTTGCCAAGCTCACGGGAGAGCTGGTTGTTTTGGGAAAGGGAAAGCTCCAAAGGCTGCCTCTGCTTGATTTTTTGAGGAAGAGCCACCCGTCTCTGGTTCCGGTTCATCGTCTGGACTTCGAGACTTCGGGAGTCGTTGTCTTCGCAAAAACGAAACAAACACTTCAAAAAATCCTGAAAGACAAATTTTCAGGCTGGCGCAAGACATATCTGGCTTTGGTTCTCGGATGCCCCAGCAAGGCTTCCGGAAGCGTGGATTTCCGTCTGCCGGCCAGGAACAGCGATTCCAAGGTGGAAGCCAAAACCGAATTTCGTATTTTGGAGAAGCTGAACGGATGCGCACTTGTCGAGCTTTCATTTGAACGCGGCCAGCGGCATCAGATCCGCCGTCACATGGCTATGATCGGCCATCCCTTAATACTTGACGAAGTTTACGGCGACAAAAAAGCCAACAAATTATTTTCGAGGAAACTGAAGCTGCACCGCTTCCTGCTGCATGCATCGGCTATAATATTTCCGCACCCGGAGACAGGGAATGGGATTCAGATCGTCTCGCCGGTTCCTCCGGTTTTTTCACAAGCGCTGAAAAAATGTAGAATGTAGAATGTAGAATTGAGAATGACGAATGTCAGTTAAGTTTTTTTTATTCTATATTCTACATTTTAAATTCTACATTCTACAATTCTCTTATGCGTACCCTCTCCGGCATCCAACCCTCCGGCCAGCTTCACCTCGGAAATTATTTCGGTTCGATGAAGCCGAATATCGACCGGATTGGAGGAGGCGAAAGCCTTTATCTGATAGTCGATCTGCATGCACTGACAACCGTCCAGGATCCGGAAGCGCTGAAGAAATACCGCCGCGATGCGGTTTTGGATTGCCTGGCTTGCGGGTTCGATCCCGAGAAAGCGATTTTGTTTTTCCAGTCGGATGTGCCGGAGCATGCCGGGCTCTCGTGGATTCTCTCGACCGTTACGCCGATGGGCTTGCTTGAGCGCGCCGTAAGCTACAAAGAAAAGATCGAAAAAGGTTTGCCGGCTTCCGCGGGTCTGTTCACTTATCCGGTCATGATGGCCGCGGACATACTTCTTTATCAGGCAAATCAGGTACCGGTGGGCAGGGACCAGAAACAACATGTCGAGATCACGCGGGATATAGCCGTGAAATTTAACAATACTTACAGCGAGACATTCGTACTGCCGGAGCCGATGATTGAAAAAGAGGTGGCCGTGGTGCCGGGGATTGACGGTCAGAAGATGAGCAAAAGCTACGGAAACACTATCCCGATCTTCGGACCGGAAAAAGCGATCGAAAAAACGATAATGAGCATCGTAACGGATTCAAAAGCCGTGAGTGATCCGAAAGATCCGGAAACTTGCACGGTCTTTCAGATTCACAAATTGTTCTTGAACGCTGAAGAGCAAAAGGCTCTGGCCAGGCGTTACAAAAGCGGGGGACTGGGTTACGGCGATGCGAAAAAATTATTGTTCCAGGCTTATCTGGATTACTTCGGCGCGATGCGCGAAAAGCGGGAAGATTTATTGAAGAAACCCGATTATGTCGCAAAGGTGATCAAATCAGGAGCGGAGAAAGCCTCGGTTTTGGCGAAGAAGACGATGGCGAAGGTGAGGGAAGCGACGGGGCTGGACCATGATTAAGAGGATTGAAGGATGACCATGAATTTTGTAAAGACGCTCGCAAAACCCCCCAAAATCCTATATAATACCCGGATACACCCAACCCCTCATGCCGCGCTCAAAGAAACCGACCGAACCGAAGCTTTTTTTGCCGCTCACAGCCCTTTCCGTCGTATTGATTATTCTCGGCATGATCGAAGTGGCTTCCATGACCTCGGCGGCGACTTATTTGCCTGCGAATTACCGTAACCCGAAGTCGAACGGACATGATCTCTTCAATGTACAGGAATTTCGTACTCTCAGGCGCGCGCGCGTGGATTCGTATGCGTCAACGTCTTCAAGCTCCGAGACCATCTCCGTCTCATCTCCGGCTTCTTCATCCGCAGTGTCCTCAATTTCTTCTGCGGCCCACGCCGCAGCGGAGGAACTCACCTGGAATGATCTGACGATTTCCCAGCGCGAAACGATGCGCCGGCAGCTCCGGGTATATACCTGTCCGCAGGATACGGATCCGGCCTACAAGGCGCTTTGCGAGAAACTGCTGAAGGCGCAGGGCGCGAATCCGACCCGGACCGGGACGAAAAATCCGCGTCAGCCTTAACGACGAATACCACTTCGGCGGTCTTGACGTTGGCGCGACTACGAGCCTACAGTCCGGGCGGTTTTTTATCGCTCATGAAGAAATTTTTTGCCATCGAAGGCGGAAGACTCGTGGAACGGGAGGAGGGTATCCTCCGCGTCTATGCCGCTCCCACTCCCGATGAGCGGGCGGAGCTGCGTGCTTCCCTTGGGATTCATGATTACGATCTCGACTCCGCGCTCGATCCGGATGAGATATCCCGCGTCGAATTTGACCGGCACGGCACTTCGATTATCTGGAAACGGCCATCCCGCGAATTGACGGAGGGGGCCGCCTTCAATGTAGGTTCGGTCGGTTTTTTCCTGCGGGAGAACACTCTGACTATTCTGAGTCATGAGAGCATAGCGTCGTTCGGCGAAAAGGAATTCGCGGGCGTGAGTTCTATTTACAGCTTCCTTCTGCGCTATTTCTTTTTCACGATCCGGCAATACCTGGCGCATCTAAAAGCAATCAAACGGACTACCGCCCAGCTGGAGGTGGCTTTGACTTCTTCAGTGGAAAACAAGGAGCTGCTGCGGATGTTCGAATTATCCGAGAGCCTCGTATACTATCATGACGCCATCGAATCCAACGGGTCGGTATTAGCAAAGCTGAAAAATCGCATCGAAAAATTTCCATTTACGCAGCGTCAGCTCGGCTTGCTCGATGACGCAATCATCGAAAATGCCCAGTGCGCGCAGCAAGCGAACATCTACAGCCACGTTCTGGCGGGACTCATGGACGCGCGCGGGAACATCATCAATAACAACATGAACGTGCTTTTGAAAAATCTGACGATTATCAATGTCGTTTTTCTCCCACTGGGACTATTCGCTTCCATGGGGGGTATGTCGGAGTATTCACTCATGCTGGCCTCGTTTGGTGTGAGTCAGGGAGTCGGATACATGCTGTTTAGCGTGGTTATGGTTGCGGTAGGATTGATCTTCTGGGCGCTACTACGCCGTCGCAACGGGTCCGGTTGAGGAATTGGCAGATCGAAGCGGATTTCGATATTAAGGCATTAATAAGCCAGAAAAATAATGTTTGCGAATTGGTAGACAAAGTCTGAGATGTCCGTTATGCTTTGTCCGGAAAGTCCAGAGTGCAACGTGTGCTCTCGGTTTCCTTTGTACTCTTTACTCCCTTTATACAATGCCTACAGGCTCTATCAAAACGAAAACCGAAAAAGGTTTCGGATTTATCAAAATGGAAGGGTCGGACGACATCTTCTTCCATCATTCCGCTTGCGGAGGACAATTCGACAATTTGCAGGTCGGTCAGCAGGTGCAATTTGAAATGGAACAAGGCCCCAAAGGCCCGAAAGCCACGATGGTTCAAGCAGAGTCTTCTCCGACACAGCAATGAGCACGAACAGCTCACCGCTTTCCGACACAGAATGAGCATGTACTGAGTCATGGGAAAATACTTTACTCATGATGTCTATGCTCAACCCTTCGCAATTCGAGACGATCGAAGAAGTCGAAATGTTCCTCCGCGCCGCCGATGTCTTCTCGCTGGTACATAGTCCTCCGGCAAGCGGGAAGGCTCATACCACTTCGCGTTTAAAACGTTCTTAATCAGACGCGCTGGCGGTATGGAGTTCTTGGCTTGAGTAAACGCTACGCGGTACGAGATGATGCCGTTACGAATGACCGATTAGTTATGTTTTAAATGCAAAATGGTATCAGTGGCTGAGAGATCGGCTTCGCCTGAAGTAAGGTAGGTCAAATTTCTCTGGGATTTAACTTGAAACCTTTAGGTGTACGCTTGTACACTAAATGCATGGCCACGAGTATAATCGGACACCTGGACGCGGATTGTTTTTATGTTTCATGTGAGCGTGTGCGTTTCCCGGGGCTCAAAGGCAAACCGGTGGGGGTTCTCGGCAATCAGGGCGCCTGCATAATCGCCAAAAGTTATGAGCTGAAGGCTAAAGGCGTGAAGACCGGCTGGCCGATCTGGGACGCCCATAAACTTTGTCCCGAGGCGATCTATGTAAAACGGGACTTTTATTGGTATGAAGAATTATCGCGGCAACTGGTGGAAACGGTCAGGCAGGCCAGTCCGACCGTGGAGTACTACTCCGTCGACGAACTGTTTTTCGATGCCGGTCCGCTTCTTAAGAGCCGGGGCCGGGAGGGGATTTCGGATCTACAAAAAGAGATCCTGAAGGAAACCGGCATACCCGTGTCGATCGGGATTTCACTCTCCAAGCTTCTGGCCAAGCTGGCATCGGACAGCGCCAAACCTTTCGGCATCGACGTGGCGGTCACCGAAGATGAGATTCAGGCATTGCTCAAAGGCAAGCCGGTCGGCGACGTCACGGGGATCGCGAGGCAACGGCGAAAGACTCTCAATTCCCGGGGGATCTTCACTTGCGATCAGTTCGTCAAAGCCGACCGACGATTGATACGTAAACTGATAACCAAAAACGGCGAAGACATCTGGTGGGAGCTCAGAGGTGTTTCCGTGCTGCCGATTGCGACCAGCCGCCCGCCGCACAAGGTCGTGGCCAGAGGCGGAAGCGTGGGGGCGGCGACGGCTGACCGGCTCCGGATCGAGGCCTGGATCATCCGTAATATAGAGCGGCTCACCGACGCGCTGGAGCACCATGGATATGTCTGTGACAAGCTGGGGCTGATGCTGGGTTACAAGGACGGCACGGGTTCGTATGGCACCGCCGTGCTTTTGGGTCCGACTGCGTATTTCGAGCATCTGGCGCCCATCGCCCGGGAGCTTTTCGAAACCGGTTACAAGACGGGAAAAAAAGTCCATTACATGCATCTGATCGCCGAACGCATCCAGTTCAAAAAAGACGCCCAGACGAGCATCTTTCAGAAGGAGCCCGAAAAATCCCTGACCGGGACGGCAAATTTCGTGAACCGTCATACCGGCCGGTTTTCGGTCCGCAGCGCGGCCACTTTGCCGCTCACGGATATCTACCGGGATGACGCCAACGAATACGATATCTGCGATATTTACGGCAAAACCTGTTTCTAAAATTTTCTTATGATTTTTTTTCGTTCAGCCCCTCACTCTCCGACTCTTTAGCCACGGAGGGCTGCTTCTGTTTTTAAATTTAATTCACTCAGCAGCGCCACTCCGTGGGCGCGGCACAACAAGCTTCAGGTGTTAACATTATCTGACTAAATTCTTATATGTGTGCCGGTCTGGCCATCGAACGGCGAAACGTTCCCGATCATCTGATCGAGAAATACCGCTTGCAGGACCGCATAACCTCGCGGGGCGGAGCGGGGGAGCAGGAAGTCCATTTTCTTTTCCGGGCGAAAGTCCCGCTTCTGCCGGTCTGGCACGAAAGGAATTTGGATATTTATATTTGGGGGAACCGTGACGACCGTTTTTCCAGGCTTCCGAAAACCGGCTGGTGCCGGATGGAAAGCATTGCCGAGGGCAAATGGGAAGGGCTTCGTCCGGTCCAAGTGGAGATACCCTGTTCTTACGGGCTGGAAAAGGGCGTCTGGTTCCAGGTGGTCGAGGGCCTAAAAGGCATTTTGGTCAGGGATGAAAAAGCCCGGCCGCACGTTTACATCCTCACCCAGCCGGCGTCGCATTATTACAACGTAATGACGAGACATGATCGGATGCCGGTTTTTCTAGGCAGAGGATATTAAAAAACATGTGCAAGGTAGAAACCCCCGTTTTTTAGACGTATCCCGGGAAAAAGTCTGTCATACCACTTCGCGTTTAAAACGTTCTTAATCAGACGCGCTGGCGGTATGGAGTTCTTGGCTTGAGTAAACGCTACGCGGTACGAGATGATGCCGTTACGAATGACCGATTAGTTATGTTTTAAATGCAAAATGGTATCACTATTTTTGACCCCGGCACCCTCATGGCTTTCAAGACTTCCTAAACATCCGATGCCACTTTGATTTTCTCCCTGAGCTTCAAAAAAAGCCTTCCTTTCGGACTTACTGCGTAAGAAAAAATGTTTCCTGCGAGGAGTGCCAGCTCGGGAGCGAAGTAAAAAGACCCGAGATGAACCCATGGGGCGGACAAAAAGCCGACAATCGAGCCGTAAATGATGCGCTGGTATCGTTTCGGAGGCGAGGTCAACGGTTCGGTGAGCATCACGAAGGCCAGGAACAGCAAGTGCGTGTTGAGTATCATTTTCCAGGAATTCTCAAATAGGACCGCGGGTGTTTTTACATCCGGCAAAAGGGTGAAGATCAGGGCGGAAACAAAAAAGGAAAACACCAGATCGAATCTCGATAATTTTCTTGTGACAAGCAAACCGCCTGCGACGATAAAAGGTATCATTGGAAGTGTTCCAACCCACCAGCTGGCATTTTGGCCCAATGTAAACGCGATAAATGCCACACCGAAAGCGGCAGGATTGAAGATATGTTTTCGCCTGATTGCGAGAATATATTTGGTTGCCATGGCGACCGCTGATGCGGTGGCAGCGGTTTTCAAAAATGGAACATCGGATAAAGAAACAGGCGGCGTTAAAAGAAGAACAAGTATAAATGCCGTTATGTACGCGGATTCGACATTTCTGTGCGCGCGAAAAATTTTTGCAAAGGTTAAATTGGAGGCGAAGCAAATTGCGGTAATGAGAATCGATGAATACAAAATCATCAACGGGCTGAACGGAATGATTTTTATGCCGCCCAAAACCATTGCGGCCAGTATCAAAACGATCAGGTAATAAAGAACCAGCCGATACATGGTGATCCAATTGAGCCGATTATCTATGAGTTTGAGCATCAGAGGCAACGGATGTCAGCATCATGCCGCATTTAACAATAATTGAGAATGAAGAATTTAAAATGTAGAATTAAAAAAAGCGTTCTCGTCTGTTTTGTTCATTCTACATTTTAAATTTTACATTCTGCATTTCGTTGCGGGTGTCGTATAACGGCTATTACCCCAGGTTTCCAACCTGGTGACGACGGTTCGACTCCGTTCACCCGCTCCATCCGGCTTCGCCCTTCGGGGCTACGCCGTGATTTCGCTATGCTCTTATCAAAACAATGGCCGGATGCCCCGGCGTAGCCGAGCGTCAGCGAGACGGAGCCGGGCTATACTGCAACTATGCATTTCGTCTATCTGCTGCTTTCGAAGGATGATGAACACCATTATATCGGCATCACTACAGACTTAGAGCGCCGTCTAGCAGAACCAACAACAGCGCCCTGTTATAGCAGGTCACGAAGTGGAAGCCCTTAAATGCCGGTCTGAAAGGTCATCTTCCCATGGGTCAGGGTGACCCAAGGAGTGCAATATGTATCTGAACCTATGCACCTTAAATCGAATTCCGGAAATTGAATCCACGGACCTTGCTTGAAATATTTTCGGGTCAACAGCAAAACTACGGGAAATAATAATTATGATCAGCAGCGGCCCTCCGTGGCCGCGGCGATTCCGGTGTTCGTTTCGTTTTGGTGCAAAGGCATCCGGTACAGAACGGAGTGTCATGTTCGCAAGCGGACGCCGAAAGACCAAAAGTACTACC
>Ga0155828_129_pt1 | contig 16500 bp, 15 predicted proteins | sample RifCSPlowO2_01_FD_107482 | JGI IMG/M metagenome (GOLD analysis project Ga0155828, IMG submission 107482) | Candidatus Peribacteria bacterium RIFCSPLOWO2_01_FULL_51_18
AATTATTATTTCCCGTAGTTTTGCTGTTGACCCCTTCCCTTCCGCAGCCGTCGACCGCACACATTGACATCCTGACAATTTCTTGACGTTCATTGTCATTAGTTACACCATGCATTTGCTCGATCTTTAAAAACAAGGAGGTTGCCATGAGCAACCAACGAAGAAGAGGGATACCGGAGGGCCTTGTGTGCTCCGGCGAATTTCGATTCACGGAGCTTTTCCGTCGAATGAGAAATTTCGGTTTGGCTGTCGACCAGTGTGCCAGTTTTCCAATCCGACTGGTCGATATCTGGGATGCGCCCCCGCTGACCCATTTGTGTTTCGGGGACGACGAAGAGTTTTTCCCCGCCGGTGTGCCGGTCTATAGCCTGATAGAGGTCAGACAGGGTTATGCCAATTTTAGGATATGGAGGGCATCGTTACCGAGAGGGGTCGCGCCTTACTGGTGCAGGGAGGTGCTGCTCCTCCACGAGTGGGCACAGCCGGATCCACTCGTGTGGCGCAAGCTCCACTTACTGGAGGCCGCATCGCTTCTCTCGATGTATCCCTGTCTCGGAGCAGTGAGGTGCTTCAGCCAAATCGGAAGCGGAAACTGCGCAGAGTTGTTTCTGCGCCAAGAGAAAATGTACGTCTGGGATGGCGAGTCGCCATCCGGCCACCATGCGGCGTATACCACCGCTCAGTGGTTCGTGCCTGAACGGATTCTCGAAGAGAAAATCTAGAGGTCTTGCTGGATCGAGCAAACGAATAACCACCTGTGACTCGGAGTCGTAGGTGGTTTCGTCAATCCGTCAGCTCCCCCGCCAGATTCTTTTCCATTTGAGCCTCCCATATACAGTACTGCGATGCGGGGACGGAGCATTGAAAAGAATGTAAAATGTAGAATGTAAAATGTACAATGAAAAATGATTAGATTAACCAAGCCTCACGGTTTAATTTAATAATTGTACATTTTCTACATTCTACTTTTTTTCTTTGCGTAAGCTTCTCGGTCCCCTGCTCGGCATAACTCTTCTGACGATTGCGGTCATCGTACTGGGAAACAAAATGAGCGCGCTGGATCTAAGTGAAGTCTGGACTGAACTGAAACTGACTCCGCTCAAACGGACTCTGGGCGCGTTATTGCTCACCGCCGTCTATTACCTGCTGGTAACCGGTTACGACATTTTGGCCTTCAGTGTAATCCGGACGCCGCTGAAAATCAGCCGCATCGCGCTCGCCTCTTTCACCGGTTACGTCTGCGGACACAACATCGGTCTTTCCTCACTGGTGGGCGGGTCGGTCCGCTTCCGGATCCACAGCTGTTTCGGGCTTTCGGCAAAAGAAACCGCAAAAATAGTGGCTTTCATCGCGCTCTCTTTCTGGGTCGGCGCGCTTGCCATGGGCAGTTTCATTTTCCTGCTGAATCCTTACCGCATCCCGTCTGAACTGGGCTTGCCTTTTAAAACCGCGCAACCGCTGGGCTGGCTCTGCCTGATTTTATTGATATTTTACGTCTGGATCGTTGTCCACGCGCTTCACGGCAGGAAGATCGGATCACTGGAGCTCCCCCATCTCACGCCCGCACAGGTTGTATTGCAGATGCTGATCGGGGCTGCCGATTTTTTGATCGGTTCATCTATACTTTTTTTACTTTTACCCCACGCCCGGGTGATGGGCTTTCCAGATTTTCTGCAGGCTTACATGCTGGCTTACATCGCCGGTCTCTCCAGCCAGGTACCCGGCGGCATCGGCGTCTTCGAAGGCGTTCTGGTTTTTTTGATCCCGGCTGCGGAAACTCCGGCCGCTACCGTAAGCGCGCTGATACTTTACCGGTTGATTTTTTACGTCATTCCGCTTGTCGTCGCCGTCATTCTATTGGCGGTCCATGAGCTGAGGATCGGACGGGGAGTTTTAACTGGGAAATAACTGCTAAGAAACCTCTGAGAAATTGTTAAATTGCTAAATTGCTAAATTGTTCGCCGACCTTCGCCAATTTCAACTCTGCCATCCTTTTTTGAAGGCTCTGTCCGACAAGCAAGCAAAACGCACGTTGCATACATTCTTATGCCATTTTGCATTTAAAACATAACTAATCGGTCATTCGTAACGGCATCATCTCGTACCGCGTAGCGTTTACTCAAGCCAAGAACTCCATACCGCCAGCGCGTCTGATTAAGAACGTTTTAAACGCGAAGTGGTATTAACGATTTAACAATTTAATAAGGACTGGAGTAAACAAAATCCAAACGTCTTAACGAACAATGATCGTGTCCTCAACTCTTATTCCCCATTTCCCCTCCAGGTAAACCCCCGGCTCGATCGTTATCACTTCGTTTTTTTTGAGACGGACAAGCGGCGCCTTATTCGAAAGAGACGGCATTTCATGAATATCAAGCCCCACGCCGTGTCCCAGCGCATGCGTGAAATCTTTTCCGAATCCGTACGACTTCAATACTTCCCTGGCTGCCTGATCCAACCGCCTGTTAGAGATCCCCGGCCTGACCTTTGATTCGGCTTTTTTCTTCGCCTCCGAAACCGCCAGGTAAACTTTTTTTTGTTCAGGGCTCGGTTTACCGGTGAAATAAACACGGCTGAAATCGGATAGATATCCCTGGTACCGGACGCCCATATCTATCTGTACCAAATCGCCTTTTTTGAATTTTCTTTGTCCCGGATGGTGATGCGGATGTGCTGTATTTTCGCCGAAAGCGACTATGGGATCAAACGCCATGCCATCGGCCCCGAGGGCCAAAGCCAGCCTGATGATTTCAAAAACAATTTCAATCTCGGTCTTTCCCGTCTTAAGCAATCCGGGAATGCGTTTCAGGATTTTCCGGGTAATGGAACAGGCATGAAGAATTTTTCTCAATTCATCCGGATTTTTCACCCGGCGGTAATTCTCAATTTCATTAATTGTTTGTATAAATTTTGTGTTCTTATATTTCCTCTTCATCCTGCCAAGTCTTGCGACAGAAACATCTTCGCCCTCAAAACCGAGTTTTTTTATTTTTTTTATCGCTTCCGGCATTTTTTTTTGGTCCAGTATCTCGACATTTCCGTATGCGGTTTTTCCTGCTTCAGCCAGGTAGCGTCCATCCAGAAAAAGTTTTCGGCGATTGCCTGCCAAAATCAAAACACCGTGCGATGCCGATACCCGCGTCAAATAATGGATATTTGAGGGTTTTGTCACAAGCATCGCGGAAAACCTTTTTCCTTTCAGTTTTATTTTCGGGCCCGGGCATTTGGCATCAACGACCGTCATGATCTGGATAAAAAAGCTTTTTCATGGTATCATATTGAGATTCTAACAATACTTTTTAAATGAAATTAGCCCCATTTAACTTATTCTTTTCCGGTTTAAAGCGAAGCCAAGACCGGGTGCGGCGCAATGCAACTTCGAAATTCACTACCGCAACGAGGACTGTCCGGCGAAGCGCCGTATTGTTCTGGATTCTGTTCCCCGGCCGCGCATATTCCCAGGTGTATAACGGCGGAGGAGTCCAAGGCGGGATAACGACCGCCGGAACCCAGCTCGGCACGGCTGGCATACAAACTACGACTGATCTCACCGGCCTGATTTTGGCTGTAATAAGTTTCATACTCAATTTCGTACTTATATTGTCGGTTTTGTCGATAATCATCGCCGGTTTTTATCTGATAACATCAGGCGGAGAAGAAGGGCAAAAGGAAAAGGCAAAGAAAATCATTTTTTACGCATTGATCGGAATCATAGTGGTTCTTCTTGCCAGAGTAATAGTCGTTACGGTAAATAATCTGTTCTGAATGCAAAAAAAACGCAGAAATCAAAGGCATTTCCGCTCAATTGTTTTCCTGGCAATTGCCTGCGCCTCGCTTATATCTTCCCGAACGCGCGCCGCGGATAATAACCAGATACAGATTGAAGCCGGCCAGACTGTGGAGATCGGCACCGATACGAACATCAATTCGCCGGAGTTCAGCTGGATCCTTACCAAAGATCGCAAATTTCAAAACGCCCAGAGACACAGGTTTTTTGAGTCGCGCTTCACCCAGGTGGGAGCTTACGTGCTGGATGTCAGCATCCAAAATCCCGATACCGGCCAAAACGACTACCGGGCTTTTTCACTGGTTGTCACGGAGCCGAAAAACCCGGCCACTACTCTCCCTCCCGGAAACCCCGAGCCAAGAGCGGCATTGATTACCGATCCTACCGTTTTAAGCGGCTTTATTTACCTGCCACCCGAGGGCGGCATCGTAAAAATAGATTCTTCCGGATCAACCGGCGAGATCACGGGGTATGAGATTGACCTGAACAGTGACATCGATTCGGACGGAGACGGTAATCCGACAAATGACCGGGACAACGTGAATACTTTTTCCGAGAAAGACGGAACGCCGCTGCTTTTTTTCTTTCTCCCATCACAAAACCAAAACCGGAAAATAATTCTCACTGTATTGAACGCGAATACGGGACAAACCGACAGTGTTTCGGCGGAACTTGTTTTTGGCGGAGCGGCGTCCGGATCCGGCCCGGCAGTGATACAAAATCCGGACAATCCGATAACGATTCGGCCTGACGGCCTTTCGGTGAAGTTTGGCAGCCTGATCTCTGCCTCCGGAACCGGGAACAATCTTCTCTTTGAATGGGATTTCGGGAACAGAAGCAGAAGTCTGCTCGATGAACCGATCCATACCTACGGCGCACCGGGAAATTACACGGTTGCGTTGAAAGTCCGCGATATCCGGACCGGGCAGATCATCTTCGCCGGCACAACAAATGTGGCTGTGACACAGGCCGTCCAAACGGATTCCTCCGCCACCTCTTTGCCAAAGTCAGCAACTTCATCCGCAAGTCCGGCCCCGTCTTCAGGATCTTCGGGCTTCGGCTTCGGTTCATTGATAAAAGTCGGAGTTATCTTGTTCATGCTTCTGGCGATCGTCATCGCGATCTATGCGTTGTTTGTCTGGATAAAGAAAAAGACTACCGGGACACTGGAAAAAACTTTTGAAAGAATGGAGCAGACTATCCTGAAACAGGATCCAAAAGCCGCGGTCAGATCCGGCCAGGCCGAACCGATGAAACTTAAAAAGGGGCCGGAAACAAATATCGAATCCGGTCATGCGCAGGAAATCGCTGACCGGGAAAAATCGCATACCGATTTCAATGCCAAAGCCCGCGACAACATCACTCCACTGAAAGCCTCGGGGCCTGTACCGGCCTGGCTTACGCAATCTGCTGCCAAGCCAGCTCCGCAAGTTACGAAAGCCGCCGTTCCATCCCAAGGCGAGCCCCAGCTCCAGCCCAAACCCCAACCCCCGGCTTCGATCCCGCCCTGGCTCAGATCGGAACCAGCGGAAACTCCGGCCAAGCCGGAACCCCAAATTCCTTCTCCAAGCCCAGGTCCTGCTGCCGACTGGTTGAAACCCGCAAACAACAATCCAGCGCCCAAACCCGAACCTGCCCAACCTCAGCCAAAACCACCACTTCAACCTCAACCGCCAGCGGCTATAACACGAAAAGAACCTCCTGCTTCGGTGCCGCCCTGGCTGAAGCCGCCCGATGAAAAAAAGGCGGCTTCAGCCAAACCCGATATTTCAACGGAGGCCAAACCGGGGCCAGTCAGGCCCGGTCCGTTACCCCAGACCAAACCCTTGCCCGCACAAAAACCCGCCGGTAGAGAGCCCGCTCCGGCCAAACCACCCGCAACACCTCCGCCTCTCAAACCACAAACACCGCCGGAAAAAAGCCAACCAAAACAGAGCAACGATGATGAACCACCGATTGCGATAATTCAGGCAGACAGCCTTATTAAATGAACAATCGACCCTCCTTCGCTTTAAAAAATCTCCCGACAAATTCGGATTGATTCTTTATTTCGAAATAAAAACGTCACTGGCGCAAAGTCATTTTTTCCCTCATTATTGCTTCAACGGCGGGCGTAGCTCAGTTGGTTAGAGCGCCAGGTTGTGGCCCTGGAGGTCGTGGGTTCAAGACCCATCGCTCGCCCCAGGTTTCCTAAGCAGATACCAAATCACGTCTGCGGAACCGTATAATTTCACGTTGCCTTCTTTGATCATTTGAATGAAATCACGATCATACTCCGCCAGCTTTTCTGCCGGTAAACCGGTAGACCATGACCTCAAAATCGTGGCCATGCTTTGTATGGGGTGCAGAAGAAACTGCATGAAACGGGAGGGAACAGTGCTCATACCATTTTGCATTTAAAACATAACTAATCGGTCATTCGTAACGGCATCATCTCGTACCGCGTAGCGTTTACTCAAGCCAAGAACTCCATACCGCCAGCGCGTCTGATTAAGAACGTTTTAAACGCGAAGTGGTATCATTGTATTTGTTTTGACGTCTTGATCAACCCCATATTACCAGAATCGGCTTATTGAATCCATCTCTTAACCTCCCGGCGCTGGCAAAGAGTCCCCATCTTGCTATACTCCGAAGCATGCCGGAACCCAAATTTCGCTCACCCAAGGGCGTGCATGATGTGCTGCCGGCGGATCATCAATATTTAACTTATATCAAAAAGGCCGTACGCCACCGCGCCAGACAGGCAGGGTTTAAGCGTATTGAAACACCGATATTCGAAGATATAAACGTTTTTGAACGCGGCATCGGGGAGCACACCGACGCAGTTGAAAAAGAGCTCTATCTGGTAAAAAGCAAACATGAAGAAGATGAAACAGTCCAGCTGGCTCTCCGGCCGGAAACAACCGCAGCCACCTGCCGCGCATATATCGAGCACGGGATGCAGGATCTGCCCCAGCCAGTCGAGCTCTACAGTATCGGTCCCAATTTCCGGCACGATCGTCCCCAAAAAGGCCGCTACCGGCAGTTCAATCAGTTTACTTTTGAAATCATCGGGCTAAAGGATCCCAGTCTGGATGCGCAGCTGATCGAAGCTTTGAAAAAGATTTTCACCGACCTGAAAATTTATGACCGTCTGACTCTGCAGATAAACAATATCGGCAACGGCGAAAGTCGCCGTGCTTACGTGGAAGCGTTGAAGGACTATTTTATCGGGAAGGAACGAAATCTGCCCGAACGGGACCGGGAACGACTTAAATCCAACCCTCTGCGACTGCTTGATTCCAAAGAAGAAGACACTCAGATATTACTCAAAATGGCACCGACACTGGACCAGTTTCTCACTGATGAAAGCAGACTGTTTCATGAAACCCTGCTCACTTACCTGGATGAGCTGGATATTTCTTATGTAATAAATGCCGGTCTGGTCCGCGGTCTGGACTATTACACCCAGACGGTTTTCGAGTTCTGGGACCAATCTACCGGCGCCCAAAATGCAGTGGCCGGCGGCGGCCGGTATGACGGACTCATCGAACTGCTCGGCGGAAAACCCACACCGGGCGTCGGCTTCTCGGTCGGTATGGAACGGGTTGTCTGGCACATGAAAGAAGCCGGCATCGAACCGCCGCAAAAAGACCAAGTCGATGTCTTCGTCGCACAGCTGGGTCCGGAAGCAAAGAAGAAATGTCTGGGCCTCGTGAGCAAGCTGCGGGATCTGGGCATACATACCGTCGGAGCCCTGGGTGAAGCGAGCCTGAAGAGCCAGATGCGGCTGGCCGACAGGTTCCAGGTGCGCTATACGCTGCTTCTCGGACAGCTGGAAGTGAAAGACAGTACGATCATTCTCCGCGATATGGCCGCAGGAAAACAGAAGCAGATCCCCTTCGAGAAAGCCGTTCCGGAAGTTTTGAAATTGATCGGAAAGGAAAACCTGGACAGATATTCCATAACGGACAAGTTCGGGGAGATCACGGATCCGGGGGAAGGATGAAAATAAATAAAGTCGATGTTGCACTGTGATTTGGTATCACAATTCCACCCTTATCCCGATAATCCGCGAGACGATTACATAACCGAAGAAAGCAAACCATTCCACGAAGGCGATAACGAAACACCAGCAAAAAAACCAGATCCATTTGTCCAGACGTTTTCCGGCGCGAAGAGCCTTCAGATATTTGTAGGTGCTGAGCGAAATCCCGAAGATCCAAAATAAAACGACTGATGCGGCAATGAGAAGACTGGGGTTTTCCAATTTTTTTGAAGACTCGAATAAAATTGCTAAATTGTTAAATTGTTAAATTGTTAAGAAAGTATGAAACGTGCGTCGCGCTTGCTTGTCGGCCGTAGCCTTGGCGAAGGCTGGCGAACAATTTAGCCATTTAACAATTTAACAATTGCCTTAAGTCAAAGAATAACGACTCAAATATCAAGGTTTTTGACTCCTTTCGCATGCGTCTGGATGAACTTTTTCCGCGGCGCGACATCGGCTCCCATCAGGGTGGTGAAGATCGCATCGGCGCCCTCGGCATCTTCCATGGTGACCCGCAGCATTATCCGCTTGGTCGGATCCATAGTTGTTTCCCAGAGCTGTTCGGGGTTCATCTCCCCCAGACCCTTGTAACGCTGTATCCCGACCTTGCGGTTTTTCTTTGCCACTTCTTTGGACTCATCACCTTTTGCCTTTTTGCCCTTTTGCCCTCTTTGCTTCTCGTCGGTCACCTCGGTCCCTTCGGTCTCCTCGGTCACTTCATCTTCGGTTTCTTCCACATTCAAGTCATTATCCGCAACGCCCCACGATTTCAGTATCGAAGCTTTCTCTTCATCCGTAAAAGCATACTTTGAATCTTTTCCCGCGGTGATCTTGTAAAGCGGCGGCTGTGCGATATACAGATGCCCGGTTTCGATGACCTCGCTAAAATACCGGAAAAAGAACGTGAGCAGCAGCGTCCGGATGTGCGCGCCGTCGACGTCGGCATCGGTCATTATCACGATCCGGTTGTACCTGAGTTTTGCGAGCTCCTTCACTTCGCCGATTCCCATGCCCATGGCGATGATGAGTGACTTCACCTCGTTGTTTGAAAGCATCTTGTCGAGCCGCGCCTGTTCCACATTCAATATCTTGCCCCGGAGCGGAAGGATCGCCTGAAACTCCCGGTTCCGGCCCTGCTTGGCCGAGCCGCCGGCGGAGTCGCCCTCCACGATGAACAGTTCGCTTTCACTCGGATCTCTGGTGCTGCAATCCGCCAGTTTCCCCGGCAGCGTCATGCCCTCCAGCGCGCCTTTGCGTATCACGGCGTCGCGGGCGGCCCTGGCGGCCATGCGCGCTCTGGCGGCCAGCAGACATTTGCTCACCACATCGCGGGCTTCACCGGGATGTTCTTCGAAGTACTCCGCCAGCTTGTCGTTCACCACGGTTTCGACCAGAGTCTTCATCTCGGTATTTCCCAGCTTGCTCTTGGTCTGTCCCTCAAATTGGGGATCTCTCAGCCGCACGGAAATTATGGCAGCGAGTCCTTCGCGCACGTCGTCGGCGGACAGGTTTTCATCCTTTTCTTTGAGTATTCCCTCTTTGCGCGCGTAAGCATTTATCGTGCGGGTCAAAGCCGACTTGAACCCGGTGAGGTGCGTGCCGCCCTCTACCGTATGAATATTGTTGGCGAAAGAAATGCATTGCTCCTGAAACGCCTGGCTGTACTGCAGCGCCACTTCGACGAAGCCTTCTTTTTCATCCTTCATAAACCAGATGACATCGCCGATCAGCTGCTTGTCCTGATTCAAGTGACGGACATAAGCCGATACTCCGCCCTCGAAATGGAAACGGAAAAGCCGCGGCAGTTGCTCATCTTCGGCCGGACGCTTTTCCCGCTCGTCCATTATGGAGATGGTTATCCCGCGGGTCAGATAGGCCTGCTGCCTGAAATGCGCCAAAATCGCGGAGAGGCTGACGGTAAGCGTTTCAAATATCTGTTTGTCGGGAAGGAAAGCCACTTTCGTTCCGGTTTTGGCCGTCTTGCCGACGGGCTTCACATCATCCTCCGGCTTGCCGCGCACGTATTCCTGCATGTAAATTTTGCCGTCGCGGAAGACTTCCGCCCGCATGAAACTGCTCAAAGCATTGACGACTGACGCGCCGACACCGTGCAAACCGCCGGAGACCTTGTATCCCGAATCGTCCCCGCCGAATTTCCCTCCGGCATGGAGCATCGTGAGCACCGTCTCCAACGCCGATTTTTTGGTTTTGGGATGGATGTCAACCGGTATGCCCCGGCCGTTATCCTCGACGCTGATCGAATTGTCATTATGCAGCATGACGGTTACATGGTCGCAATGCCCGGCCATCGCCTCATCTATCGCGTTGTCCACTACTTCATAAATACAATGATGCAGCCCCCGCTGATCGGTGGAACCGATGTACATTCCGGGACGCCTTCGGACGGGTTCCAGTCCCTCCAAAACCTGTATTTTTGAGGCGGTGTACGCCTGCGTTTTAGTGTCAGCCATAGTCTAAAGGAGTGTAGAGAGTTGACCGGTTGGAATCAATGGTTGGTCGGGGAAAAAGATGGAAAAGGCAATTGCCAAGACCATTCTTGCTTATTATTAATAACATTATATAGATATATCTTCAAAAATAAGGTAAAATGCGTATGCCCCTTTTTAAGCGACTGCACGGTTGCGGTTGCGGGGATTGCTCTCTTTACAGAAAGGAACTGAGCAATGCTGGTTCTGACTCGGAAAGACGGTGAGTCAACCCTGATCGGAGTCAATATCTCCGTAACGGTGCTGGGAATCTACGGAAACCGGGTGAAACTCGGTTTCTCGGCACCGCGGGAAATTCCCATCGTCAGGAAGGAGCTTCCGCCAATCCATGTATTGGATCTGGCCAAAACCAGCCGGCTGGGTTAATCCCAGCCAAACGAAGCCGCAAGTCCCGCACTTGCGGCTTCTTCATTATTCACGAGAAATAAAATTCCAATTCTCAAATGCTTGCCCCGCGTAGCGCGAAGCGCGAAGTGGGGTCAATTATCAATGATTTAACCCAAGGATTGATGTTGTTTTTCTTGTGACTTGGTATCACAATCCCTCTACTATGACCAACAGCCCCAATCCCCCGGCAGGCGCGCAACCTGCTGCGACCTTCACCGATACCGATGAAATGCTCATCACTAAAGAAGGGCTCAAGAAACTGAAGGAAGAGCTCGATTTCCTGAAAACCGAAAAAAGGCAGGAAATAGCCCAACGGCTAAAAGAGGCCATTTCTTACGGCGATCTCTCCGAAAACGCGGAATACGAGGAAGCGAAGAACGACCAAGCGTTCATCGAAGGACGTATTTTGGAACTTGAGAAACAGATAAAGAACGCGCGGATAATCACCGAAGGCACGACGGTGAAAGCCGCCCGGAGCAAGATCATCGATATCGGCTCGATAGTCACGGTCCGAAACAGGACCGAAGATACGGATCCGGAAACCTACACGATCGTCGGCAGTTTGGAGGCCGATCCCGTGGAGCACAAGATCAGTAACGAATCCCCCATCGGCCGCGGACTTCTCGGCCGTGAAAAAGGCGACATCATAGAAATCATCGCGCCGGCGGGGAAGTTTAGGTATGAGATATTGAAGGTAGCTTAAACGGAATCTGACATTGATATCGTTTTCTTTGACCCACTGTTAAATTGCTAAATTGTTATATTGTTCGCAAGCGGAACGCACGGGTTATGCTTGCTAACAATTTAGCAATATAACAATATAACAATTGTTTATGTCCGATCAGCCCCAACCGAAATCCGGCGGTCTAACCATCACCCCGGAGACGCAGCAGAAATTCGGTCCGCTGATCGATTTGATAAAAGGTTCCGAGAGCATGAATGATGAAGAAAGGCAGTACTGGATCAACATACTGCCGATCATGACGCCGGAGCAGCTCAAAAACCTCGAGGAAATCTTGAATAACGAAAAACAGCAGCTCGCGGCCATCGATGCGAAGTACAAAAAAGAGGCCGCTTCGATCTCAGATGCCAACGTCGTAGCGACGATGGAACAAAATATCCGCAGCAAGAAGCGCCAAAGGGAGGGAAAGGAAAACGAGGAACAGCAAAATGAAGAAATGAAAGAGGACGAAATTTTGCAACAGATTCAAGCCTTATAATACCATTTTGCATTTAAAACATAACTAATCGGTCATTCGTAACGGCATCATCTCGTACCGCGTAGCGTTTACTCAAGCCAAGAACTCCATACCGCCAGCGCGTCTGATTAAGAACGTTTTAAACGCGAAGTGGTATAAAAAATTGTTCAGAGGTTCCTTAGCAATTTCCCGCCGCTTTCAAAAACGCCTACGAACAGGCCAGTATCACTCTTTCCGTAAGCGCGATCACCTCCTCGGGACGGTCGGCGGTGTACCGGTATCCCCCGCTTTTCAGCTGAATGTCGGCTTCGGCGGCAAAGTTCACGAGATCCCTGATCCTGTCCCAGGGCATCGAACGAGCCAGCATGGCTACTCCGCGAACGGAAAAAGGATGTATTTGGGTCGCCTCGGCTATGGCATTTTCCCCTTTATTTCCCGCCTCCTGCGCCGCCTTTACCAATACCAGGTTATTTACCATATTCAGCACGATTGACCATAAGCCATAGGGGTCCTCCCCCCGCTCCAGACGCCTTCTCAAAAATTCCAAGGCTTCGATCGGTTTTTTACTCCCGATCAGATCTGTGAGCTGCCAGACGCGCTGTTCACCGAAAGGCACCGCGACTTCCTCCACGTCTTTCACGGTCACGGGTCCCCCCTTTGCATGTAAAGCAGCCTTTTTCCATTCCTTTTCCAAAGTCCACTGGTCATCGCCGACAATCGATATCAAATATTTGGCCGCATCATCTTCGAGCATCACCCCCTGAAGTTTCGATTCGTCTTTCAGCCAGCCTTTTAGCGCCCCCGGCGCGAGAGGTTTGAAAATCTTTGTCTCTGCTTTTTTTTTCAGATATTTGGTTACACTTAGCCTTTTGTCGGGTTTGGGGTCGACTACGGCGACAATCGCCTGGGGATGGATGCCGCTGCACAGCGTTTCCAATTCGTCCCGTTCGATCCGCGGAACCCCCTCTATCAAAATCAGTCTTTTTTCCGCTATGAAAGGCATGGTTCCGACTGCATCCAGCAATGTCGACAAGTCGGCTTCGGAGCCTTCCAAAACCATCAGATTCTCTTCGCCGTGCCGGCTTATGAAGCTTTTTTTCCAATGAGACACTTCCTTGCACAGTTCATACTCATTTTCGCCGGTGAAGAAAAAAAGCTGTTTTTTCATTTTCATCAGATGGAAATGGCTTACATCTTAACGTGAAAGAAACCAAAGAAACCGAGGAGTCCGAGGAAACCGACGAATTTCAAGAAAGGTATTGTACATAATGTTCTTCGGTTTCTTCGAATTTATAACAAAATAATATATCCATTAAGTCTACTTTAGAGGATAGAGAAAAGACTGATTTTTCGCTATAATAATAGGAAATGAAAACAAAAAAATCATTCTTCTCACGCAAAACCCTGCGGACTATCCCGATAGTCATCGCGAGCGTGTCACTTGCGTTTTTTCTTGGCATCGAGACAGCCGGCGACATCGAACCGGTCATAGATTCCACGGAAGCCGGCGGAGCCACGCTGGAAGGTGACTTCAACGGAAACGGCGTTCTGGACACAGGAGATGCAAAAGTCGCGCTCGAGATCGCCCGTGATTTCAGGCTGCCAACGCCCTCGGAGCTGGCCGCGGACATGGGTGGAGATCTGCATGTGACTCTCGAAGACGTCACGGCCGTACTGGAAAAACTGGAGCGGCTGCAATAGCGCCCAGGCATTACGTAATTTTGGAAACAAAAAAAATGCTTTTTACTCACCGCACCCGCTTCGGTTTAGCCGCATTGCTCCTCGCGACCAATCTGGCAGTTCCCGTGAATTCGTATGCGCAGCAAAACGAAATAATGCTGGTTTTGGAACCCCATTGCGCGGAAACCGACCGTAAGGCCTGCGCACAATTTGAAACCGAGGACGAGTCTCACCTGAGGACGCCGCTTTTAAACGCGGGTGACATACTGGATATCGACATCGTCCTGACAAACGGCACGGCTGCCGACATCCAATCGGTCAAAGCCTGGCTAAAATACGATTCGAAAATACTGGAAGGCCGCAGCGTCCAATTGAGCGATGCCGTCAAAGCACCGGCGCCCGGCGAACAAAACATTTATAAGGCAACCGAACTGATAAAGATCGGCGGTGATTTGAATCCCATAACCGGCGACCATCTCGCACTGGCGCGGATAACATTCAGAGTCATCGCTTCAGGGAAAGATACCGTGATTTCGTTCCATAACTTTCAGGCCGACGGCAACGGCCAGACGGCGGTAAACGGCAAATATCAGACACTCGGCTCCGAAAACAAAAACGGGCTTTCCCTGCCGCCATGCGCGGATACTTCGGTCGTCGGTTGCCGGGCAGCGACCACGCCGTTTCTTTATACCGAACCAAGCAAATTGAACATGATATTGAGCGAAAAACAGGAGGCGGGATCCAGCCCGAATTCCGTATTGGCGGCTGAAAATAAATCATCTGCTTCGGGATCGGTGAATTTAAGTTCATCCGCGTATTCGTCCGCGCCTTCGGCATTGCAAAGCTCCTCATCCGGTCAGCCGACAGTCAGATTTTCACCAGGCACCGGCGCCGGTTCCTCCACCTTTTCTCTGCTTCAAGTCCAGAATTTGCGCGTCACCACCCGGGACAATCAGATATTCCTCGGCTTCGATGCTCTCACAAGCTCCGAGCTCAGCGGATACAACGTTTATTACGGAACCGTAAGCGGCCAATACATCCAGCGACGCACAATCCCGCCGAATGCAACCAGTCTGGTATTGCGCGATCTGGAGCCGGGTACCGTTTATTTTTTGGCCGTGCGGGCTTTCAATGCCTTTAGCGGCGAAAGCGCTTTCAGCCAGGAAGTTTCCGTGACCGTCGGCCAGCCGGAGACTTCCACGTCACCGTTGACCGGAACCAAGGCCATGCCTTCTCCGGCTGAAAATCCGATAACCACCCGCGGCGGCGCAAAGGTCACCGGGGATACCGGCATCGGCGACAATGTCATGTTTTTCGCTCTTATATCAGCCTGCATCGGCACAGCTTTCGCCTTTGCCCGTCAACTTACTTCAAATAAATCCTAATGTCCCAGGACTCTCCGCTGCACTCCGGCTGGCACACGACGGACGACGAAGTCGTCCCGGTGAAACAAGCGCAAAAAAAGCCCGCGGCTCCGGTGGATAACCTGCGAGCAGCAGGAACGGAACCACAGCTAATCGTGCTTTCCGGTGAACCGCATGTGAAATCGAGTCATCTGGCCGCAGTCACCGGCGTCCTAACGGTCACCATTGCCGCCGGAATGTATTTCGGCTTTTCCAATCTGCTTGGCTCGGTCGACTCCGTTTCGGAAAAAACCGTAACCATAACGACGGACGGAAATTTTGATCCTGCGGAAATCGTCTTGCATGCGGGAGAGAAACTCAAGATCTCAAATCTGAATGAAGATCCCCAGGTACTGAAGAGCAGGGGCGACAAAGACTTGTTCCCGGTGCAGGTGATTTTCCAGGAACCTTTTGTCTTTACCGTTCCAGCGGATGCGGCAGGGATATTTGTTTACGGCTCCGAAACATTGCCCGACGACAAAATACTGACGATCACCGTGACTTCCGAAACCACGGCAACCGCCTCCGGCTCCAGCACGTCCGCCGAAATAACCGCTTTTGACATCCCTTTGCCGTTTGGCGCGCCGCCTGTGATTTCATCGTCCGCCTCGTCGTCGTCCATCTCATCTTCGTCCTCTTCCTCCTCCTCACAAGCAGACTCCAATCCCGGCCAGGTGTTGCAGACTGACAATACCGTGACCATCAGCTTGCAGGGCAGCTCCGGTAGCTCATCCTCTTCCGCGCCGGTTAAAAATAACTTGCCGACCAATCCGTACACAGTCGGATCATCGGTGGCCAAAAATCCCCAGGCCGGAGCGCAAGTGTCCCGCGTCCTGAACCGTGTAGAAAATCTTCGTTCCGGAGCTCCGATCCGCGACCTTCGTGCTCATACGCCGAAAACCGTCACTGCGACGGGGCCGGAGGGAACTCTTTTACTTCTATTTCCGGCGCTTGCGGGAGTAATGCTGATGTTTAGAAAATTGAGAATTGAGAATTGATACCACTTCGCGTTTAAAACGTTCTTAATCAGACGCGCTGGCGGTATGGAGTTCTTGGCTTGAGTAAACGCTACGCGGTACGAGATGATGCCGTTACGAATGACCGATTAGTTATGTTTTAAATGCAAAATGGTATGATAGGGGAAATATCATCGATCATGCATCCAAGCACAAGAGATTGCTGCCAAGCAGCAACGTTTGGAACGACAAGGACAATATCTCTGAGGGATTCGATAGACTGTTCCAAAAATTCCAAAAGAGCATCATTGTCATTTCATATCGAAGTGATGGAATTCCCTCCGAAATAAAACTTGTACGTCTTCTGAGGAAATACAAAAAATCCGTCACTGTAAGTCATTTTGGAACTTACAAGTACGTTCTATCGAGTTTTGACCTAAGAATCGAGAATTTTTTTGTAAGTGCTCACTGACCTTGCGGCCATTCGCCCTCACTCCGGCGCTGCGGCGCCACCTCTCTCCCGATGGGGGAGAGAGGAATCCGTATCACACTTC
>Ga0155828_146_pt2 | contig 16131 bp, 5 predicted proteins | sample RifCSPlowO2_01_FD_107482 | JGI IMG/M metagenome (GOLD analysis project Ga0155828, IMG submission 107482) | Candidatus Peribacteria bacterium RIFCSPLOWO2_01_FULL_51_18
GGGGATGATCCGTCCAGCGACAGCTACATACGCCAGAAACTGAAAAGCTGCGAAGCGGTAGACATGAGGAATGAACACCGTCATCTGGACAAAAAGACAACGCTCAAGCAGCTTCTATCCGTAATTGATGAGCTTAACAAGGATCCTGATGTTACCGGTTTTATCGTTCAGGTTCCCCTTCCCGGGGATCTAAACGACCATGTACCGGAAATAACCCGGGCGATAAATCCGAAGAAAGACGTGGACGGCTTCGGTGCTTACAATCTCGGAAAAATGTTTCTGTCGAAAGAGTTTGAGCATCTGCCCCCCGCCACTCCAGCCGGGATTTTTGAAATGCTGAAGTATTACGAGATCGACGTCGCGGGAAAACACTCCGTAGTCGTCGGCCGGAGCAATATCGTCGGGAAGCCGCTCGCCGTGATGCTTATTAACCGCGGCGCGACGGTAACCGTCTGCCATAGCCGGACTGACGATCTGGCGTTTTACACTACACAGGCCGATCTCCTCTTCACGGCTGTGGGAAAGCCCAAGCTCATTACGAAGGAAATGGTCAAACCCGGAGCCGTGGTTGTGGATATCGGGGTGTCACGCACGGATAAAGGACTCAAGGGCGACGTGGATTTCGAGAACGTGAAAGAGGTTGCTTCCGCCATCACGCCCGTTCCGGGAGGTGTAGGGCCGCTGACGGTCGCGAGCCTTATACGCAATTGCGTTACGGCGAAGAAACGGCAGATCTCCGTTGACACGGTGATACTCAAGTGATACACTATAGATACACTTTCCCATCACTTATGCCTACAAAGAAACGCCGGATCAATATCACCCTCAAGAAAGACGTGGCCTTGTACCTCAAGAAATTGGCTCTGCGCGACGACATGCCCGAGGCCACCAAAGCCGCGCAGATGATCGAACTCGCCATGGAAATCGAAGAGGATCTGTATTTCAGCCGTATCGCCGATGAGCGGTTCAGGAACATGAAAAAGACTGTCTCTGCGGCAGAATTCTGGGCCAAGGTGCTATGAAGTACAAGATTGAATTTGCCGACAGCTTTTATCCAAAAGAGTTGAAAAGGATGCCCTCGGATATTCGCGATTCAATCAAGGATGCCATTGCGACGAAACTGGCGAGCGCTCCGGATACGTTCGGCAAACCGCTCCGTTACGCACTCATACCACTTCGCGTTTAAAACGTTCTTAATCAGACGCGCTGGCGGTATGGAGTTCTTGGCTTGAGTAAACGCTACGCGGTACGAGATGATGCCGTTACGAATGACCGATTAGTTATGTTTTAAATGCAAAATGGTATCAAAGGTCGCCGCAGGCTGCGCGTCGGGGATTATCGCGTTATCTACTTCACGCGCAAAACAACAGTCATCATTCTGGACATCGCTCACCGGTCGAAGGTATACAGATGAAAAGAGGTCATTTCTTGTCCGCCTTCGCCCTCGTATCCCGCTTCCTGGCGACTTCATCGAGAATTTTTTTTCGTAGCCGGATGCTCTTCGGCGTGACTTCCACGAGCTCGTCCTCCTGGATGTATTCCAGTGCCATGTCGAGGGTCATGTTGAGCGGAGGTATCAGGCGGATGGCCTCGTCGCTGCCCGAAGCGCGAACGTTTGAAAGACGTTTTTCTTTCCCGATATTAACGATGATGTCCTGGCCGCTCGGCGTCTCGCCGACGATCATCCCGGCATAAACCGGAGTTCCCGGCCCGATGAAAAAAGTCCCGCGCTCCTGGAGTTGCCATATCGCATAAGCCACCGAATTTCCGGTTACTCCGGAAATGATGGATCCTGTCGAGCGGCCTGGCATCTCCCCCATATAAAGCGCGTATTCCTTGAAAGCATGAGTCAAAATCCCTTCGCCGCGGGTATCGATGACAAATTCATTCCGGAAGCCGAGAAGCCCTCTGGTCGGGACTTCGTAAGTCAGCCGGGTGATGCCGTTTTTCGACTGCATGTTTTGCATTATTCCTCGACGGCGACCAAGTTTTTCGATGATAGTGCCGGCGAACTGGTCCGGCACGTCGATGTATGCGGTTTCCAGCGGCTCCATCTTTTTCCTGGCCGTTTCGCGCATGATAACTTCCGGCCGTGAGACAGCGAGCTCGAACCCTTCGCGGCGCATGGCTTCGATGAGAACTCCCAGGTGCATCTCCCCCCGTCCGGAAACCCTGAAAGCGTCCGCCCGCTCACCGAACTCGATCTTCAGCCCCACGTTTGTCTCCAGCTCGCGAGTGAGCCTTTCTCTGATCTGCCGCGTAGTCACCTGCGTCCCCTCCTTCCCGGCGAAGGGCGAATCATTGACCAGAAAATCCATGGCAACCGTCGGCGGATCAACCGTGATCAGTGGCAAAGGTTTCGTATTTTCATCATCCGATATCGTGTCGCCGACGTAGATCTCCGGCAGACCGGCGATCTGGATCACTTCTCCGGGTCCGGCGGATTCCACTTCGGCCTGTCCGATTCCGCGGTAGACGAATATTTTAGTCACTCGGCCGGAGATGCGGCTTCCGTTCTCTTTTATCATATAAACCTGCTGGTTCTTTTTCACCGTTCCCTGCAAAACGCGGCCAATCGCCATGCGGCCGGCATAGGAATCGTAAGACAGATTCACCGGCTGCAAAAGCAAAGACTTTTCGGGATCACCCGTAGCCGGTTTCACGCGCTTCAGTATCAGATCGAAAAGCGGATTGAGATTTTTTGATTCTTCGGTCAGTTTGTTTTTGGCTATGCCGTCGCGACCGACAGCGAAGACATAAGGAAAGTCCAGCTGATCGTGATTGGCGCCGAGCTGCACGAAAAGATCGAAAACCTGCGAAAGCGCCTTGTCCGGATCGGCGCCCGGACGATCGATTTTATTGATAATCACTATCGGCTTCAGACCTATTTCAAGCGATTTTTTCAGAACGAATCGCGTCTGGGGCATGGGTCCGTCGAAGGCGTCGACAAGCAGCAGGACGCAGTCGCACATCCTGAGAACCCGCTCGACCTCCGAGCCGAAGTCGGCATGTCCGGGAGTGTCGACTATATTGATTTTCGAATCCTGGTAAATGATAGAACAGTTTTTGGCATAGATGGTGATCCCCCGCTCTTTCTCCTGTTCGTCGGAATCCATCACGCGTTCGGTCAATTCCTCATGCGACTCAAAAGCGCCGCCCTGCCGCAGGATCTGGTCGACCAATGTGGTCTTGCCGTGGTCGATATGCGCGATGATGGCAACGGTTCTAAATTCCATAAGGATAAATTTTGAAAGCGACCTGCCCGGCGAAGCTCCGAAGCGAAGCTGAGGAGCGAAGTCGGGTGATGGCAACGGTTCTAAATTCCATTAGATGAGCAGACGCCGTAGTTTAGCGGAAAGAAGAGAGATGTACAGATATGGAGATTAATTTCCGCAACCGGGACATCGTGTCCCGGAGATTCGAAGATCTACTCAAGCCCAGGCGCGAACGCCATGGGCTTGTGCCGGGCATTCTTGCCCGACCTGAAGGTTTATAAACCAAATAGAAGTATCGACTATAAAAATATAAAACCAGCACGTCTTCCATGCTGCGGAAAATAAATCGTCAATTCTCAATTCTCAATTTTTTTCGTCTCACCCAATACATCCCGCCCCCGACGCCGATCAATAGGAACGTTACCGCGGTTCCGATGATTATTCCGATCATCGACCGGCCCTCTGCCGCGGCTCCGTGCAGCGATTCCGTGACTATCACGCGGGCGACAGGTAGAACCACTTGTGTGGGCTTCTCGATATTTTTGGCGATGCCGGAGGGCGGCTCGATCGAAATCTGTCTGATCTCGGTTCCACCGTTCTTCATCGCCACTTCGACGCGGTGTTCACCTGCTTCCACGTCGTGGAAGGTGGCGATGCCTTCATCGTTCGTGACGGCTATTTTCGGAGTGGAGAAAAGCGCCACCGGCGTCCTGGCATACGGATTGCCGAATGAATCAAACACGCTCAGGTTAAGCGCGGCGAGTATTATTTTGCCGCTCTTTCGGTCATTCTTGATACTGGTCGAGTATTTCTGCAGCGGCTCGGCTATGGCGGCGCGATGAATAGCCGTTTCTTTGTCCAGGTTGGCCAATTCTCTGACTCTATCGGGGACAGCGGAAACATCCTGATATAGGACAGCGGCCAGCTCGCCGGTTTTCGCCGCAATGAACGAGACGCCGCCAGCCGTGCCGACGTAAGCCGCAGCGATCAATTCCGAAGCCGCTTCGATCTCCTGGCCTGTCCGATAAGCAATCAACGCAACAGTCGATCCTGCGGATTCACTCGCTTTCGCAATGGCGGCCCCGCCGGCCGAAATCACGTTTTGAACATGCGCGCCGCCGTCAAGAAGCAGATTGCGGGCCGAGATATCTGTTGCGATCAGCGCGTTTCCGGCGGTTCTGATCGAATGATCGGCCAGCGCTCCGATCCCGCGGGCGACAGTCGAAACTCCGTGTCCCGCTCCGGAGAGTCCCTGTCCCGCCAGGTTGCCGATCACACTTGCTATCTCTCCCGCTGAGTTCGCCAAAGAACCGGCAGTCACCTGCGCTATGGCGGCCGCGCCGCGTATCTCGCGCCCGGTGATGACGATCGCAAGTGATACCGCTTCTTTGAACCTTTCGCCGCGCACTCTCTGGGCTTCGGCCAGCTTGGCGCCTTCCCGCGTCATGCGGTCGCCGATTGATTCAACGGCCAGCAGCGAATTTTTCGCCAGGTTGGCGGTTCCCCTGCTCAGGCTTTTGATTTCTTCGGCCGCCAAAGACACGCCGAGGCGTGAGATGGTTGCCGCTCCCCGCGCGGTTGACTTGAGGTAATCTGCGGCTCCCGACGCGACGTTTCTCAGGGTGTCCGCGGCGGAGGAAATATTTTCAAGCGCCGAAGCGGAGGCATCGTTTATCAATCCGACAACACCGAGTGTGGCTTTTTTGGCTTGTCCGGCCAAAGTCCCGACAATTTCCAAAGTTTTGTCCGCGATGGACTCAAATAACGGTACGGCTTCCGCGGGTATCACGTTGGAAAGTATCATTGACGGCGTCGGCATGCTTATTTCCAGGCTGCGGTTGATTCGTTCAGCGAGGCGGGAGATGCGACGCTCGCGGGCGAGGGATTGGGTTTGGGTTTGGGTTGGGGCTTGGCTTTCCATTGCCGCAGCCGGGATGTCATTCCCTTTATTTCCCGCAGCCGGGGCAACGTTATTATTTTCCGCAGCCGGGACATCGTGTCCCGGTACATACGGCGGAGGATTGGCGGGTGCCAATTCCATCGGAATCACAATCGCCGGAGCGCTGCTTGCCGCTCCTTCCCTCATCCCCGGCCCTTCTCCCGAGGTGAGAAGGGAGGTGTTTCCATTCCCCTCTCCCGTCGGGAGAGGGGTTAGGGGTGAGGGGGTTGGCTGCGGATACAGCCAATACCCTCTCCCCCCTCCGCCGCTCGTCTCCTGTATCGCCGCATAAGCGAAGTACTCATGTTTGATCTGCCCGCCGGTGCCAAAGGTAATCGTACGCGAATCGGTGGTATTGGTTTGATAACCTGACGGAGCCGCGGCTACTACCAGCCAGCTGCCCGTGCTTGTCGGAAGACCGGAGAACGCATAAGTCCCGCTCGCGTTCGTCCTCGCGGTCATGTTCAGCGTGTTCCCGGTAGCCGATGTTCCCGCAAGCGCGATGGTCGTACCGGAAAATCCACGTTCGTTTTCATCTTTCAGCCGGTTTCCGTTTAGGTCGATGAAGGCCGAGCCGGTGAGAGTATTCACTGCGACCAGTCCGAAGCTCTGGGTTTTGGTCGCTCCGGTTCCAAACACGATACCGCCCGAAGACATGATCGTCGTGCGGAGGTATCCGGCAGGAAGGGTCGCCGTACTTACCGCCACGGTGTAACCGGCGGAGTTGCTGCGCACCACGGAGCGGAAGGCGTAGCTGCCGGTCGAAGTCGTGACCGAGCCGAAGCTTATCGAAGCACCGGTAAGCGAGTTTCCGGTGAGATTTACGGTTACGTTATTTAGACCCAGGACTTCGCCCGCCTCTTTGGTTCCGTTGCCATTCTCGTCATTCCAAACGTTGCCGAGGATATTGCCCGTTCCGGTGACGCCGAAGTACCAGCCGGTATTGTTTCCACTGTCGGCGCATCCGCCCGCATTTATGAAACAGACCAGGACACTCCCTGCAGCAGCGTCGGAATCCTGCACGTCGAGGTACTGCAAAGAATTGGTCCCGGCGGAAGCGAGAAGGATGCGCGCGCGAGTGCCGGCAAGCGTCGACCGCAGACTCAAGCGATTTGAAGTAGATGCGCCATTGAGCGTAAGCGTTCCGGTAAGCGATTGCGTGGTGGTGGCCGCGAGAGTCAGCGTATCCGCGCTCGCGACCGTTTTCGTCAGATTGTAGAAACTCGTGGAGCCGCTCATCGTCTGATTCGTTCCGTTCAAAGTAACCGTTCCTTCCCTTGCAGTGAATCCTCCGGCGGATTTCTTCGTCCAGTTCCCCGCGACAGCCACTCCGTAATTCGAAGCCGAGGCATCCAAGGTTCCTCCGCTCAACGTGAGATTCCGATTGACGGTCAAAGCACTCCCGAGCGTCCACGTCCCGCCCGCGCCGTTGAACGTCACGTTATTATACGAGTTGCCTGCTTTGAGTCCCGTGTAGCTCCCCGTCCCGACGTACTGGACCAGGCCGGAGTTCGTGTCGTTTGTCAGGCTCATCGTGGTTTCGTTTCCCGAGAGCTTGAAGGTTCCGGCGTTCTCAAATGTTCCCGTGACGGTCGTAGATTTCCCGTGGACGTCGAAGGTAGAGCCGGTGCCGATGGTGAGATTGCCGGAAACGGTCAGGGCTGCGGATGGCTTCCACAAGCCCGAACCGGAGAAGACGATATTCTGGTAACTGTTCCCCGCGGCAAGCGAGCTATAGGTTGAGCTGTCGCTAAAGTTCACCGTCCCGGCATTCGACGTGGGGTTCTTGCTCAGCGTCTCCGATCCCTTCAGACGAAGAGTCCCGGCGGAAGCAATCGTAAATTGATCGTTCACTGTCAGATTGTTTCCGTTGAGGTTCAAGGTGCCGGAGGTGAGGGCGAGGTCCTGCCCCGCCGTATTGAGCGTCAATGCTCCGGAGAGTGTGACTGTGCCGGAAGGTTTGTTGATGGTGAAGGTGCCCGAGGGCCATGTACCGCCCTCGGATTCCAGGACTTGGGCGGAGGAACCGGAGAGGGTGAGTGGTGCGTTGCCGCCAAGCCAGCTCGCACCAACGGTTATATCACCCTTTGCAATTATTGTTCCAGGACCGTATATACGACCATTCGTTAAATTGAGTGCTCCTAAAATAGTGACTGTTTTACCCGAACTGACAGTTGTACTACTTTCTGAATCAGCGATGTAATTGTATAGAATAACATCTGAAGCAAAAGTTATATAATTCCAACTTCCCGTCATGCTGACAGTGCCGCTATTGTGATTAAACGTCCCGCTAGTTATTGTGAACGTATGGGAAGTTTCAGACGGCCTTGTAAAAGATAGTGTGCCGTTAGTTGAGATGAAAGTCCCATTGGAGAGGGTAAGATTCGTCGTTATACTTGCATTTGCATTGTTAGCAAAGCTTATAGTTGTGTTAGCGCTATTCAAAATTATTCCCGGCAACACTGTACCATCAGAAACGATGAAGCTCTGATCACCGGATCCATTGATTGTGAGAACCCCCAATCCACCATCAAACGTAGAGGCCACAGTGACAGGACCTTGTGCCTGGAAGGTCCCCGTCCCTGCCAGTATCCCATTCGTCAGGGTCAACGTCCCCGCAATTGTCACTGTCTTACCGGCGTCGACGGCCGAATTGCTTTCTGAGTCAAATGTGTAATTGTAGAGTGTAACGTCGGAAGCGAACGCGATGTAGTTCCAACTCCCTGCCACCCGGACGGTTCCGAAATTATGATTGAATGTACCGTTCGTTATTGTGAATGTGTGAGAAGTTTCATACGGCCTTGTAAAAGATAGTGTGCCGTTAGTTGAGATGAAGGAGCCGTTGGAGAGAATGAGATCACTGGCAATCGTAATATCCCCACTCCCCCCATTGAACGTCCCCGCACTCTGCGTAAATGCGCCGTTCACCGTGAGCGTCGATGATCCTTGGTTATACGTCCCATAGAGCTTCATTGCTCCTGCCGTGACGTTCCCTCCAGGCGTGAGCGTTTGTCCCGTTCCCGTAAACAAAGTTTTTCCGCTTGCAACCGTCAGCGCCCCCGCCGCCACCGCGTAAATCCCGCTGATATCTGTTTCCCCGCTCACGGCTGCGGTCGCAAGATTTGCATTCGTCAGAGGAGAGGAATTATCCGACCGCGTGATGAGTTCGTTCTGGTAGAGGTTGATTCCCGTCAAACTTGTACCGCTGGAGTTGATGACCGTCACGGCGTCGGCGGTTTCGTCTTCCAGGTACACCGTGAGGATGTCGCCGGAGACATACGCGCCGGTGAGGGTATAGACACCGGAGGCATTCGTCTCCGCTGTCCCGCCATCGACGCCATTGATCGCCAGGCGCACGGTCTGGCTCGCGAGCGGCGTGACGCCTTCATCCGAGTACGCCGTACCGGTGACGGTGGTCTGCGTACTCCCAAAGCTCAGCTCATGGTCCGCATTCCCCATGTTGTTATACTCAAACTTGATCCACTCGGCGGAGCGGGCGGTGGAGGAGAAACGAACTTCATCTTGCACGCTGGCCTTCGTAACTCCAAAATTTGAATTACCTATCCATACGGGTTGGCTATAATAAGTAATCGTATCCGTTCTCGTGCCTGACGCCCGTTGGACACCATTGATATAGATTTTTTGACTTCCAGAAGTATACGTCGCAACAATATGATACCAATTGCCTTGCACGACCGTTGATGCGGGAGTGTCAATATATTGGAAAGGAGTACCGCCACTTGCATTCCAACCAAGAAACACTTGACCATTCGATTCTATCCGCAAATGTTGGGCATAATAAGGAGTGGCATGCGATGTGTAATCATATGACCAAAGAATTGGATAGGAAGAAAGGCTGCTTACATAAAACCAATGGTCAAGAGTATACGAAGGTGAGTCAAACTTACCCGTGCCATCACTAGCGACGGTGATATATTGAGCGCTTCCGCTAAAATTTGCGCCACCGTCCACCTGCCCCGTCGTCGCCGTCGCCCCATTGTTCGTCCCATTATTCCCATTCGCCGTTGAATCCAGCGCGCTCAAGGTGGAGCCCGAGAGATGCCAGACTCCTTTGAAACTCGAGTCCCACACATTCGTCCTGCTCGCGCCGTTTACCGCGCTCCCCGAGCCGTAGTACACGTAAATCGAGGTATCGGTCGTGTCGTCGATGGTGGGAACACGGACCCAGAAGTTGCCGCTTCCAGATCCACTCCGTACGCGGTAATCCTCCCGTTCGTAGTAAAGGGGAGCACCTGCGGTCGTCGTAAAGCGGATGTCGTCGCCGTCACTCTGCGCATAGGAACCGAGCGAGGTATCGGCGTTGATCGCGACTAAGAGCGGGAAATCGGTGAGGTCTGCATCGACATTTGTCTGATCAATCGTGATGAGCTTCCTGTTTGTGTAATGCCCGTACCACCCAAAGCCCCAGTAGACGTTGTTGCCGCTATCCACGTTCGTCCCGTCACTCGCATCCATCGGCGTCGTGCCGGCTGCGGCATTGCTGTCTTTCACATCGAGATAGCTGATCGTCCGCGTTCTGATCGAATTCAAATTCCATCGAGAGCCGGAGACCGTTGACCGCAGGCTCAAGCGATTATTGGCAGCGCCGTTCAAGGTCAGCGTACCCGCAATCGTTTGAGTCGTTCCGTTCGCTATAGATAAGGTATAAGCCGAGGTGACGGACTTGGTGAGGTTCCAGAAGATCGTGGAGCCGGAGAGCGTCTGATTGGCGCCATCCAGGACGACGGTACCGCTGCCGGACGTGTACGTTCCTGCCGCCTGCTTGATCCATGCGCCGGAGAGCGTCGCGGTGTTCGATCCCAAGGTCAGCGTTCCACGCAATATCACGCCCGAGCCGACATTCACGTTCGCGCCGGGGGTAAAGGTCCGGTTGGCCCATACCAAGAGGTTTTTCCCGGCGGCAGTTGCAAGAATATTCCCCGTGACGGAGTAAATATTCGATATATCCGATTCACTCACGACTGCCGCCGTGGCAAGGCCCGCATTGCTGAGCGTGCCACCACTGTCATTTCTCACGATCAAAGTGTCCTGATAAATGTCTATGCCGGTCATGTTCCCGCCGCTCGCCGTCATCACCGTCACGGCATCCTGCGTTTCATCTTCCATGTAGAAGGTGAGGATGTCACCGGTCACAAACGAAGCGCCGCTCATCGTGAATTGCCCGCTCGCATTCGTCTCCGCGGTATCTCCGTAGTCCGTTCCGTTCACCGCGATACGCACAGTCTTCCCCGCAAGCGGCGTAGCACCCCGGTCGCTATATGCCGTTCCCGTAATGAGCGCGGATTGCGAAGAACCCACCGTGATTTCGTTCGTTCCGCTCGCCATGTTCTGATATTCGAACTTGATCCATTCGGCGGAGCGGGCGACGGAGGAGACGCGGGACTCATCGAGAAGACCGCCATACCAATGTGTCGCTGTTCCTGCATAGCTGCCGATACGATTTATTCGGTACGCGTCAGCATAGGCACAATCATAGGCGCTCGTTCCACTGGTGGCGCCGTTTTTATAGAAGGTGATTTGACCGGAACTGCAGGTGAAACCGACGTATGTCCATGTGCTCGCGCTCACGGTGTCAGTTGACGTTTTGTAGCTGGTTCCATCGTACGAAGCGATCATTGAAGATGTATCGATGTACAGGGTGTAACCGCCAAATATTGCCTCATAGTTACCTGTTGCTTGGTAGTTCACCCAAGAAAATGCAGACCAGCCGGACATAACTGAAGTATCTATTGTACTTGCTAAACTTATGAAATTACTCGTTCCATTGAAACTCCCCGCCCCATCCACCTGCCCCGTTCCATTCGTCGCCCCAGCAACACCTCCATTATTCGCATTACTCGTGGAATCCGCCGCCGAGAGCGCGCCGCTACTGGTTTGGCCGAGGTGCCACACGCCAACGAAATTCGAGTCCCATACGCTGCCCGCCGCGTCAGATGAATCTGACGTGGCACCATCCGCGGCGTCGGCTTTGCCGTAGTACATATACAGGAGGGTGTTCGCAGTAGAGCTGACGCGCGGCACTTTGACCCAGAAGTCGCCAGCACCCGAGCCTGTGCGGATATGGAAGTCCTCACGCTCGTAGGGGAGGATGACGCCGGTAGAGGTCGCGAAGCGGATGTCGTAGCCATCGCTCCGTGCGCTCGTCCCCAGATCCGCATCCGCTCTGATCTTCACGTAAAGCGGGAAATCCGTGAGTGTAGAGTCCACGTTGGTCTTGCTGATCGTGATGGGCTTGCGGAGCGTCCAGCCATCGAGTGTATTGGTTTTGGTCTCCCACGTGATTTCATTGGTCGCGCTTGACATATTCTGGTACTCGAACTTGATCCACGCGGCGGAGCGGGCGGTAGCAGAGATGCGGACGTCGTCGAGGAGACCGTTCATCGGAAAATTCGCCCCATTATATGTGCTGATATATCCATCTCCAGAATATCCGCTAGGAGGAACCATTGCGGCAGTTTGCCCTAAACTGCTATCGAGATATATTCGACCATCTGTGCCATCATACGTGGCGACCATGTGATGCCAGTTGGTATCTGGCACAACGTTGCCAGCATTAGTCCAACTACTATTGTTCTGAACGAACAGCCGTCCGGCATAAAGGCCCGCAAAGTATCCCGACGGACCAAATTTGCTAAAGATCACCTGATATGTTGATGTGCTAGTAGTCTTAAACCATGCCGAAATGGTGTATGCAGGAAGATTATTCAGACTCGTTGAAGCGCCTATATCGACAATATCCGTCGCATCAAAACTCTCCGCCCCATCCACTTGGCCTGATGATGTCGCTGTCGGCTGATTTGTGGTGTTTGTGCTGTCGTTACCATTGGAAGTTGAATCCTGGTAGTCGCCGGCGGTTCCGGTTCCTGTCTCCTTCAAATGCCACACCCCCTTGAAGTCACTGTCCCACACATTCGTAGATTCATTTCCATCCGTCGCATCCCGCTTTCCGTAGTACATGTAGAGCTCGGTATCGCTGCTCGTCGAAACCGTCGGCACTTTGACCCAGAAGTCGCCCGAACCGGAACCTGAGGAGACGTGATACTGCTCGCGCTCGTAGGGGAGCAAAACGCCGGTACTCGTGGTGAAGCGGATGTCGTAGCCGGTGCTCAAAGCATCCCGGCCTAAGTCAGAGTCCGCGCGGACTTTCACGTAGAGCGGGAAATTGCTCAAGTTACTATCAACGTTTGTTTTACTCACCGTGAGCTTCTTCTTGTACGGCCAGCCGGAGATCACTTTTTCGGCTTCCGGTTCCCCCTCCCACGTGAGCTCCTGCCCCGCGGAATTCATGTTGTTGTACTCGAACTTGATCCACGCGGCGGAGCGGGCGATATTAGAGACGCGGACTTCGTCGAGGAGGCCAGACATAAATCCACTTCCAGCAGTGTAACGTGATCCTATCGTGGGTGCGATCGTGGTTGAGTAATCAATCGCACTTTGAGCCTGTGATTTATCCAATACTCCGTTGTAATACAGATTCGCATTCGTGCCGTCATAGGCAACTGTTAGTAAATTGAATCCTAAAGTAGAAGGGCCAGCATTAAAAACAATATCACTACCATTTGTTTCCCAGATCCACACACCATTGTACATTGCCAATTCAAATCCTTTGTATGGCGCCGCCGTTTCTCGGTCGAAAATGTTTTGATAGCCAGTAGTGGACGATGGTTTGGTCCACGCAGAAATGGTAAGCAAAGCCGGCTTTAATGAAGTAGTATCAGCTAGACCAATATAATTGCTACTTCCATCAAAACTCCCCGCTCCATCCACCTTCCCCGTCGCATTCGTCGCCCCGCTCACGCCTCCATTATTCGCATTGCTCGTGGAATCCGCAGCGCTCAAAGCTCCCGTGGACGTTTGATTCAAGTGCCACACGCCTTTGAAATTGCTGTCCCACACGCTGCTCGCAGAGCTCCCGTCCCCGGCATCTTTGCGGCCGTAGTAAATGTAGAACTCGGTATCGGTCGTGCCCGAGATTTTCGGAATCTTCACCCAGAAGACGCCGGAGCCGGAGCCGCTTGAAACGTGATATTCCTCCCGCTCATACTTGAGGAGCGCTCCCGTCGTTGAGGCAAACCGGATGTCGTAGCCGTCGCTCCTCGCCAATGTCCCAATGTCAGCGTCCGCCGTGATCTTCACCGAGAGCGGGAAGTCTGTCAGATTCTCATCCACGTTCGCATTACTGATCGTGATCTTGCGCTTCTTGGCCCAGAGGGTGAGCGAGAGGTCGGCGGCGTCGTTGGCGAGTTGCCAGACGCGGGCCTCGGTGAAGCTGCGGCCGGCAAGGCGCGCTTCGCGCCAGACTGTCTCATGCTTGGGGATCTCGAACGCGATTGCATGGGGGAGGAGGGAGGTGGTAAGGTGCTGTCCAATGAATTGGACGCTTCCTGCCATGCTCCGGCTCAATGACGCCCAATGGCGAAGAGTAGCGGATATTTGCTCAGATTTCGTCTCTGTATCGCTCGCAACCATGGTGCTGCCTTCTTTTCTGGATACATCCCATCCATTTATCGCGGCGTTTGGTTTGCTTTCCGCGGTATCGTGTCTTATATTGGTCCTGATCATTTCCAAATCGGTCCCATGACTACCAATGATATTGTCCTGATGCTCATCTATCTGACTCTCGCCCTTTTCTCCTTCTCGTTCGCCCTTCTCTACTTCGCGAACAGGCGTGGCAGGAACGGCAGCCATCACTGAGGGAACTTTGGAGACGGAGAATGTTGATTGTAGCCTCAATGGTCCGACGGTAAAGAAATCCGGGCTGACATCCGGCGCGTCGTACAGATATGAGAAAGTCGCTGTTTCGCCGGCTTTCCAGGAACCTTTCCAGCTGATGGTTTTCTCGCCCGAGGGCGTCTCAGTTGATGTGGAAACGTTGGATGAGACGCCCGCACCGGGCGTCTCTACAGCCACATCGCTGATTTCAAAAGATCCGGGGACCGTGTCGGTGATTGTCCCCTTGAAGTCCTCGTTGAACCTCACCGTAATCTCCATCGGCGACCAGCCGACCGGGTAGAGCCGGGTAGCGGCTTTGCGGCTGATAATAACCGGAGATCTTGACAGCGTATTTTGCAGGGTGGTAGGTTGTACACCTGTGACATCATTCGACGTTTTCCGGCTGTCATCCTGCCTCAAAGTGGCTTCGTCGCTTTGCACCGAGTTCGCGGCGGTGCTCCTCATGGGTGCGTTCTTGTCATGGAAGGAACCTGTTTTATTGATGTTCCGGTCATTTTCCGGTATCTTCCTGTCTGTCGCTGCTGTTGCTATTGAGTCGGCACTTGATCCCACTTTTCCATCATGAACTTCACTGAGGCGCTCACGCTCATCAACATCGCCGGCACGCTCGTCGGCATTCTCGCCGTTCTTCTTCTGATTGTTTTCTACCTGCAGCGCCGTGACCGGCGGGATCATCGTGACGTTGACGGCCATTGTCGCTGAATCGACACTTACCCGCTGCGTCATTTCCTTCGTCCCATTCTCAGTCTCCGCGGTTAATTTCAAAACGTACGTTCCCGCTTCGCTGACTTTGAAAAACGCTTCGTAGTCAGGCGTTACATTCATCGAATCCTTCGTCCCGCAGGTTCCGGTGGTTTTGATGGAATTGTCGCTTGTTGAAAGTGTCAAGATTTCTGTCTCACCTTCCTGACCTCCCTTACTTTCCTTACCTTCCTTACCTATTTCCAATTTCAGCTCCGCATCACACACTATCCCTCCCATATCATCCAGCACCCCTATCGCCACCTCCGCCGTATCCCCCGCCTCATACCGGTCCTGATTGGTATTCATGGCCAGAACTCCCCAGGTGAAGTCCTGGGTTAGGGTTTGGGTTTGGGCTGTAAGCGGATTCGTGATAGTTACCTCGACCTCGTACATCCCCGGCGTGAACTCGCGCTCGGGTTCGACGACCAGCACGACCGAGCCTTGTTCGAAATGGAAATTGGGGGCAATTGTTTTTCCGTCCTTGGTTCTAAGCTTTACTTGAATCAGAGGGCTTTGAGCTTTGAGCTTTGAGCTTTGAGAAGAATTATCGCTCATAGCTCTCCGCTCATCGCTCATAGCTTTCCCGGTCGCCTCCAAAACCGCATCCGCTATTTCATTCTCATTACCCACGACTCCCTGCTCCACGGCCTTGCCGGCCACATCCAGCACCGTCGCATCGGTGGCTCCGACGATGGCAGGTATCAAATCTGTCTTTCCCTTCACCGCGGAGTCTATGATTTCATCCGCCATTTTTTCGGTTACGATTTCGTCCACCACCGGCCGGAGATTTTCCTCCGCCGCCAGAGCGATCTTCGTTTGAACGATAGCGTCGCCGCCAACGGCCTCGGAAACTTTATCGGCTACCTGCTCGGTCTGCCTCCTGGTTGAAATATCCTCGATGACGGCTTTCACCGTGTTCATAGCGGCGGAATCCTCCGAGATCATCCGGCCTATCGCTTCATTCTGCCGGGCGACCAGTTCTCTCATTACGATCCCTTTGATGTCTTCGGTCGATGTCGTCGCCGTTATGATAGCCTTGGCGGCCTCGTTTTCTTTCAGATGGCCGGCGTCGTCGATCAGATCGGATCTGCTCAGCTGTCCCTCGAACAAAGTGAACTTCGCCCCCTCGGTGAGCGGGATGACGCCTGTTTGCCTCCGATCGAGTGTCAAAGCACCGCGCTCGAATCCGACCGTATCGTTCTCCGTGGCCGGAGATGCCCGGACGATCTCGAAACCGTGTCTTTCGCTCCAGCTGATTACGGGAACCTGAGCAGTGGCGCGGGGGGAGAGCCAACCAAAGGCAAGGTTGAGCGCGCGATAGATGAAACTTGTCGGAGAATTATTTATTTCCGCAGCCGGGACACTCGCCTCGGCGGAGCTTTGCGAAGACGGGCCGTGTCCCGGTTCCTGCGAACTGTTTAAAGTAGAACCTGAAACCGTTCCGACTGAAGAACTTATCGAAAGCGAATCCACTCCGCT
>Ga0155828_107_pt1 | contig 15275 bp, 15 predicted proteins | sample RifCSPlowO2_01_FD_107482 | JGI IMG/M metagenome (GOLD analysis project Ga0155828, IMG submission 107482) | Candidatus Peribacteria bacterium RIFCSPLOWO2_01_FULL_51_18
TGCGGTTGGCGCATCAAGAAAGTTCGAGCCTACGTTCCTCCGGGTTCTTTGGCAGTTTTTCTTAAAACGGCCAGCCGTCGCTGCGGCTATGGCCGGTAAACGGGCGGCAGTGCGCGGGCTGCGGCTGCGGGGGGCAGCAAAATCAGCCGCCGCCCCGCAACTCGGTTCGGATTTTTTCGTATAAGGACGATCAATAGGAATGTCAAATTTGACATTCCCAGGGATCCTATAAACTTACTGAACCTCAGGAATCAGTGCCTTTACTTCATCTGCAGTCCCGGACTCTGGCACACTGGCATCAGATGTGACGACTGCGGCAGGAGGCTGCTGTACCAGCATCGCACTGAGTCTCTTAAAAAACTCAGCCTTTCCTGACGTTCCTAGAGACAATTGGAAAGCGTCATCCCCCCTCTTTGCTACTCCTAAGAGGTTTATCCTATCCAAGCCTATGGATTGGTCGAGGAACTTATCAACAGCATGTAAAACCTCATGTGCCTGACTTGGATTTTGCTTCAACGCTATCGAAACTTGGCGCAAACATTCTTGGGATTGTTGGGGGTAGCCAGATCGTTCTACTCCCTTATCCGTCCAAACATACCGACCATCCATCTTCTTTTGATCAGCTACGGATGCAATCCTCAATCCTTCGATAAAGCCGGTAGCGTCGAACGCTTCTTCGACTGATTCATGTGTGGCAACCATAAAATTGAGGGGAACAAGATAATTCCATTTTATGTTGTAGTATACGTTTTGTCAAGGGGCATGGCAGAGTAGCATTGTTGTATGCCTGTTCAGCCACAATCTGCGGCAGCATCTTGCAGCAATCAACACCTACCTGAAGCCACAAACTCCTCTTTCGCGCGGCATTTCCGATGTGGTCGGAGCGACTGGACTCGAACCAGCGGCCTCGTGGTCCCGAACCACGCGCTCTACCAACTGAGCTACGCCCCGACAGAGAACGGATGACAGGAAAGATCGTGTCGAAGGCGAGCGCGCGCTTTTTTTCTGACGCGCCGCAAGCGGCGCTTCGCAACTGAGCTACGCCCCGACTGGTCGAAGCTTATCGAAATTATATCCCAAGCGCGACATCTTTTTTGATTTACCAGGACTTCGGTTTGCAATCCCCCAATGCGTACGCTACAATGTACGCATGAACAAATGCATGACTGCAACAGAGGCCCGGAAGAAGTTTTACGACGTAATAGACGCGGCTAGGCGTCCTGGTGTTTCTGTGATAATTACTCATGAAGGACTTCCCAAGGTTGTCGTGATGTCATATGAGGAATTCGAGGGTTGGCAGGAGACATTCGATATCATGAGCGATCCGGTAGAAAGCAGGGAGATTTTGAAGGCCTTGAAGAACAGCAAAAAAGAAAAGAGTATTCCTTGGGAGCAAGTGAAGAAAGAGCTGAAACTCTGATATGTATTCCGTAAAGCTGCGCCCCAAGGCCAGAAAGGAACTTGCCCGCTTGTCACGAGAATATCAGGAGCGGATTGCAATAGCGATTGATACGTTGTCCGAAAACCCGTTTATCGGAAAAAAACTGGAAGGGAAATTTCGTGGGGCATGGACGCTTAGGGTCTGGCCGTATCGTATTATTTACAAAATCGATCAAGTAACTATAACCGTGGAAGTGTTAAAAATAAGACACCGGCAAGGCGTGTATAAATAAAGTTTCTTGCCCAAAAAGTTGTTATTTAATGCCGGATAAACGAAAATATCGTTATGGTCGGTCACCTCATCTTTGCACCATATCCAGCACCGACCCCGTGATTGATCTTGGTACAACCGGTTTCGGGATACTTGAATAAATTCTATCGGCCTCTTCCCCGATGCGGATTCTCTGTTCCGGTTTCAAATCCGGGGCGAAAGTCTGCAGGTATTTCGAAGCGGGAGGATAGCCGAATTTATCGGCAAGCAGCAGCCATTTGAAAGCTTCGCCGTAATCCTGGGAGGTTCCTTCGCCGTTTTCGTGCAAGGCGGCCAGGTTGAACTGTGCCGGTGCGTAGCCCTGTCTCGCCGCTTTCAGGTACCAATCCTTGGCTTTGACATAATCGCGGTCAGTTCCGTCCCCGGACCGGAATGCGTTGGCGCTGTTGAACTGCGCCTCAGGGATACCCTGCTTGGCCGCTTTCAGAAACCAGTTCAGAGCTTCAGTGTGATCGCGTTTGACGCCTATGCCGTTGTAATACAGAACCCCCAGATTGTATTGGGCTTCGGCCAGCCCGGCATCGGCCGCTTTTTTGTACCATTTGAAAGCTTCGGCCGGATCTAGGGGGACGCCGATTCCTTTTTCATAAAGATAACCGATTTTGAAATCGGATTCCGCTTGTTTACGGGATGCCGAACGCGATTCAAATGTCCAAAGTGCGGCCAGTGTAACCGCTATAACGACAAATAATATAATGACAAACTTTTTTCTCACGGGGAAAGTATAGGATGAAATGTAGAATGTAGAATTGCGAAGGTCAGTTAACAGGTTTTTCATTCTACATTCTACATTTTCCCCGGCTGCCTCTTCATCTATAATCAAAACTACTTACCCCTTAATTATTATGGCTTTTGGTTCTTCGCGCGGGAAACTCCGGTATGTGATTTTGGGACTGGTCATCGTACTGGTTCTTTGGTTGATAGTGAGTTACAACGGCCTCGTCACCGCCAAGGGGACCGTGGACAACCAGTGGGCGCAGGTGGAGACCCAATACCAGCGGCGGGTGGATCTGGTGCCCAATCTGGTAAGCACCGTGAAAGGAGCGGCGAATTTTGAACAGGAAACATTCCGCCAGGTGACGGAAGCCAGGTCGGCCTGGGCTCAGGCAAAAACTGTTTCGGACCGTGGTCAGCAGATTGCGGCGGCCGGAAATTTTGATGCCGCGCTGTCACGGTTGCTCGTGACTGTGGAAGCCTATCCCCAGCTCCAGGCGACTCAGGCCTTCCGCGATCTGATGGCGCAGCTGGAAGGCACGGAGAACCGGATTTCCGTCGCGCGCAAAGATTACAATGACTCCGTTTTCAGGTACAACGTGCGGGTTCAGAGATTTCCCGGAGTATTGGCCGCGAGACTTTTCCGCTTCCCGCCCGAAAAAATGTTTGAGGCCCAGAGCGGCGCGGAAAATGCGCCGAAGGTCGATTTTAACCAGTAATGCAACAGTCTTTTTTTCATGACTGGGATCGAAAACTTATATGGAGCGGCATCCTTTTGATTGCAGGATTCCTGGCGATAAATAGCGTGTCAGCCGCATTCCCCGTTCCGCCGAATGACGGATTCGTCACGGACACGGCTGGATTGCTTTCATCAGACCAGGAACAATCGATCGAAGCCGAAATCGGCGCTTATCGCAGGGAGACCAGCAATGAAATAGCGGTCGCAATAATAAAGAACCTCCAAGGTTCGGCCATCGAAGAAGCCGGACTCGAGATCGGTCGGAAATGGGGGATTGGAGCCGGTCAGAAAAACAACGGAATACTGATGTTGATCGCATATGAAGAACGGCAGGTCCGTATAGAGGTTGGCTACGGTCTGGAGGGAGCGGTTCCGGACATCGTCGCCAAGGGCATAGTGGAGATGGATATGATTCCGAAATTCAGGGACGGCGATTACGGCGGGGCGATCACGGCGGCTTTGGATTCGCTTAAAAAACATATCGGCGGCGAATATAAATCCGACCGTTATGCCGTCGGCGAGGGTGAGCCGGGCCTCCTCCCTTATGTATTTTTTGTATTGTTTATTTTACTGCAGGGCTTGATCGCGGTTATGGCGCGGTCCAAGACATGGTGGCTGGGCGGGATCTTCGGCGGAGCGGCAGGAGTAATCCTGACGGTTATTTTCGGGTGGTGGCTGACTATTCCTTTTTTGGTCTTTTTGGGACTTCTGATTGATTTCATTGTTTCAAAGCATCCGCCGAGAGGCGGGCGCGGCGGGTTCTTCGGAGGAGGATTTCGAGGCGGGCGAAGCGGCGGAGGTTTCGGTGGATTCGGCGGAGGCAGCTTCGGGGGAGGGGGAGCGAGCGGAAGATGGTGAAAATAATTGACAATTGAAAATTGAGAATTGACAATTAAAAAAAACGAAACCGAGTGATTCCTAAAATTCTTCGGACTCCTCGGACTCTTCGGTTTCATCGGTTTCCTCCCTTTAATCGAATATGAATCTGATACCCTCGTTGCTTCTTGCCTTCCAGATTTTCGATTTCATTCCTCGTCCGGTTACGGCTGAAAAATTGCCCGAAACCCATTTTTCAGAAAAAGGACAGGGCGTGTTGGACATTGTTGCCAGGCCGGCCGGGATGGCCGGATCGGTGCCGCGCGGCGCGACGAATATTCCGATGTTGCGGCTGGACATTTCTCCTGATTGTGAAAATGACATCACGCTGGAGGGTATCACTCTTACTCATACGGGACTGGGGTCGGTTTCGGATATCGAAGGAGTTTTTCTGTCAACCGGGCAGAGAAGGGTGACCAGGGTGCTAGGCTTCGACAGCGGGGACAAAAAAGCCAGGCTCAGGTTCTCTCCGCCCATGAAAATACCAAAATGCTCGGCTATTTCGATGCAGGCGATGATCAACCTTTCTCCGGATGCTAAGGTCGCATCCGAGCACGGCGTCAATCTGAAGTCCGCTTCGGATATTCAATCGACGGCGAAGAGCATAAAAATATCGGACAGGGATCCTTCGGAAAGGATCATCGCAAATCCGAAACAGGCGGGAACGATAACCGTGAACTTTCTGCCGCTCTATGGCAGGCTCAGATACGGGCGGATCGAGACTGCCGCCAGGATCAAGCTCAGCGCGGACAACAAATCGGCGCATCTCCTGAAAAAAATCACCTTGATAAATCAGGAGGATGCCAGGGATATGAACCTTACAGATATGACGCTTCAAACCCGTTCGGGCACGGTACTGACCCGCACGGCGCAGAGAATGCACGGGAAAACAGTCACTTTGGAATTCAATCCCAGCTACATCCTTCGCCGCAATGAAACGCTTATCCTGCTTTTAAAAGCCAGGGTAAACGGCGGGCCTCAGCGGAAAGTGAATTTTTACCTCGAGGAAAAAAATGACCTGGAGACGCGTATTTATCAGGGGAATTAACGTAGGCTGATTAACTGCTCGTTATTGCTGTCCTTGCATAATTGCTAAATTGCTAAATTGTTAAATTGCTGACAGCAAACCCGCACCGGCGCTTGCGAACAATTTAGCAATTTAGCAATTTAACAAATTTTCTGAGCCTCCCTAAACTTGAATACATGAAGGTCTTAAAAGGTCTTTTCGTGGCTGTTCTTAGCTCAAGCATATTAATGCTGGCTTCTTGCGGCAAAAATAAGCCGAAAGAACTGAATCCGGACGAGGTCATCAGGCGGACAATGCTAAAAAGCCTTTCGGTTGATTCAGTCGCATTCGATGGAAACGTCAATTTTCGGATCAGGGGACAAAAAACGATTTCTGGCAGCGCGTATGTTAGCGGCGTTACGCATAACGCCGATCGGGCCTGGTCAATGATAAGCAAAGTTCATATTGATGATCCTGAGTCTTCGCTTGAGATTAATCTGGTTTCGCAAAAACCTTCTGAAATTTATTTAAAGATAAATCCGGATGCCGATGCAGGCGGTAAAATAATTCAATCATCCGGCGCAACCTTCGGCCAGTGGTGGCGGCTTGGATATTCAAGCGGAACATCCGTTGCGGATAAGGCAGTTACGCCCGATCCGCGGATTATCTATAAATATTCCTCGATCCTGAAAGTAACCTCCGGAGGCCTGCGGGCCGACGGCCGGTATTACCAATACGGGGTTTCCATCTCCCCCGTTTCCCTCGCCGAAAAAAATATCCTGGCATCGTGGGAATTCAAGAAAGAAGCCATCGGTGAAGTGTTGATCGATGCGGAGTCATTCCGCTTGAAGCAGGTAAAATGGGCGCTCGACTCAGTGCCGACGCCGATCGGGGAAGCCTATTTGGTGCTGGATATCAGATTTTCAAAATACGACGAAGCACCGGGACTGATAATTCCAGACAGCTCAGGATCTTCATTGTTGGACTTGGAGGCAATTCAGAATCTTCTACAGATGATCGAACTCTACTAACTCGGGTCAACAGCGAAACTACGGGAAATAATGATAATTATGATCAGCAGCGGCCCTCCGTGGCCGCGGCGATTCTGGTATTCGTTTCGTTTTAGTGCAGAGGCATCCGGTACGGAACGGAGTGTCATGTTCGCAAGCCGGAAGATCAAATGTGCCGCCTTTCTATTTGCTCCGCGGCCACGGAGGGCCGCTGCTGAGGTGGAAATAAGAGGGGTTTAAAAAATATAATTTTCTCCCGCAGTTTTGTTCTTGATCCATTAACTCTAACTTTGCCATCTTTTTCCATGTCCGCCAGTTTCGCTCTGTGACGCTTGCGTGGATACTGGTCGCGGATGACTCAAGATCCAAATCCTTCGCCGGCGCCGGTCGACGGCGTGGCATCGCCTGCGGATGTTTCCGTTGAAACGCAGACGAAAACACCTCTGCCTGCTTCCGCCGTAACGACGAAAAAGGGCATGAGCCGCGGGTTGATAATCCTGATAACAATCATAATTTTATTTGTTTTGCCGGCCTTCGTTTTGATGGGTCTTTATCCGCGCGTCGACGGAAGCCTGAAAGGACTGCAGATGATATCGACGCTTGTTTACGGGCTTGGTTCGCTGATGTGGGTTCTGTTCGGCGCGCTGGGTTTCTACCGGATAACGATCATCAAGGACCATCCGCGTTTGAAACTGACTGCGACTGCCCGGCTCGCGGCCATGGTTTTGCCGATGGTCTTACTCGGAGTCGCCACTGCGGTTTTGATAAATCTTCCGCCCGCACTTTCGCTTGAGGTCGTTTCGCCCGGTTCGGATCTGACCGCGCCGGTTACGGTTACTTTCGGGATGACGACGCCTCTGAAAATCTTCCAGCAACAAAAATTGTCACCATTGAAATATGATTGGGATTTTGTCGGCGGAGGAGTGTTCCAGCAGCAGACTTTTGAGCCGCAGGCGACCTTCTTGTATTTAAGTGCCGGGATCTACCGCGTGACGGCCAAGGTGACGATGACCAGCGGTGTGACCAAAAAGGTTTCGATGAATCTGATAATTCCGAATTCCAGCTTTGCGGTGCAGCCGGCGACGCCGGTGATCGATGAGCCGGTAACATTTTCGATCGAGCATTTTTTCCCGAAAACAGCGGATCCCGTCGCGCCGAAGCTAGCAACAGGAAAATGGGATTTCGACGGGGATTCTGTGGTCGATCTGGAGTCGGACAAATTGTCGGTAAGCAATGTTTATCGCAGGCTCGGTCCGGCAGATGTCTCGGTGACGATGATCATGTCGAACCAGACGCAGCAGGTTTTGAAGCGAAAAATAGAAATCTCGGAGCCTCCGAAGCAGCCTTTTCCCATAACGCTTGAGACCGAACCCCAGACGCTGCTCGGTCCGCCGCCGTTCGGGGTGTTATTCGTGCTCAAGACAAAAGAAATTCAGCCGGCGGCCAAATGGGATTTCGGGAATCAAAAAAGCGGCGAAGGACTCCGGGTCGCCCAGGTCTATACCGCCGTTGGGAATTACACGGTTTCGGTCATCGTCCGGTCGAAGAGCGGCGCGATTGCCAAGTTGTCAAAAATAGTCAGGGTGACGAACCCGCTCGACATACGGGATCTGGTTTTTGAAGGGAAGCCGCCGGTAAAAGATTTCACGATTAACGGAGAAGTGCCTTTGACCATAGACCTCACGCCGGTCACTTCAATGCCACTCGTATCCTTCTCCTGGGACGCGCCCGATGCAACCGAGGTGCTCTCGACCGAAAAGAATTTTCACGCCGTTTACCGCGACGAAGGAAAATATTTCGTCGATCTCATAGGCGTCGATCCCGATCAAAATGTTTTTCGGCGGAGGATTACCGTTAATGCGGAGGCCGCACGATCTTTCGTATCCTTCAGCATGGATCCGCCTACGCCAATGGCTCCTGCCAGGGTAATCTTCGACGCTTCGGATACTTTCGTTCCCGCTGGGGAGGAGATCACCGGTTTCATTTGGGATTTCGGCGACGATTCATCTTCGGACAAGACCCGGTATTCCGGCTCCAGGATCGAACACCGTTTCGAGCGTGAAGGAACCTATGTGATAAATCTTACGGTGCGCACCACCAGCGGGAAGGAATATGTCGGGCGGCAGACTCTGGTAGTGCGGGCTCCGCTTGTGGACGCCTGTTTCATGCCGAGCCGCCGATCCGGCAAGGCGCCGCTCGGAGTAAGGTTTGACGTCTCGTGCTCAAGCGGCGAATTCGTTTCATGGCTTTGGAATTTCGGAGACGATTCCGAGAGCGACCAGAAAGAACCGACTCATGTCTATATGACTGAAGGCGAATTTACCGTTACAATGACGGCATTGACGGAGGACGGTATAAAAAGCGTAAAGACCACCACTATTTCCATTTCAAATGAATGAATAAAAAAAACTCCATCGTCCGGGTCATAGCCATACTGGGAATGGCTGCCATCGTGCTCGGTGCGCTGCTGCCGGCGCTGGGAGCGTTTAACTATTAGGGCAAAAAGGAAAAAGGGAAAGAAGGCAAAAGGTTCATTTTTGAGATTGATTTATTCTTTTATTTTTCACCTTTTGCCCTTTTCCCTTTTGGCTTTCCCTTCATCGGACTACAAATTCCCGGTGGCAAAAGTTTTGAAAACTTTATTCATCTCGTCCGGCTTTGCTCTCATCAGAAATGTTCCCGCCGCAGCGATCATGGCGCCGTTATCGGTGCAGAATCGGAGGCTTGAGGGAGTTCTGAGTATCACACCGGAATTCATCAGCCGTTCCTCTACAGCTGCTTTCAAAACTTGATTTGCCGACACCCCGCCGACGATGTGTACTTCTTTTGTACCATGATGCATATCCAACGCGGCGATGATTCTGTTCGCAAGATGTGCGCAAATGGCACGCTGAAAACCGGCGGCGATGGATGATTTTTTAAGATTAATGAAGTCCGGATTTATTGAAGCCAAATCCTTCAATAGATATTTCAAGGAAGTTTTCAAGCCCGAGAAACTGAAATCCAGCGTCGCATCTTCCTTTAGCGGCACAGGAAAAGGAAAGCAGTCTGCGTCTCCTTTATGCGCCAATATTTCAAGCTCTGGTCCGCCGGGATAATTCAGGCCGAGAAGGGAAGCACCCTTGTCGAAAGCTTCGCCGGCGGCATCGTCCCGGGTGGAACCGAGCAGCTGATTGTCAGTATGAGAAATGCGATACCAGAGATCCGTATGACCGCCGGAAACCGAGAGGGTGAGTATCGGGAATGCAGGTTCATTTTTTTCAAGATCAGTTTTTTCACGAAGCCAGGTCGAGCTCAGATGGCCCAGTGTGTGGTGAACTCCTATAAGCGGTTTGTCCCATACTTTAGCCAAAGCCCGGGCGGTAACGGTGCCGACTAACAGCGAGCCGAGCAAGCCCGGACCGCGGGTGACCGCCAGGGCATCGAGCGAACGTGAGTTGACGCCGGCTTCTTCAAGGCATTTGTCGATAACCGGAAGGATCGAGAGGATCTGTTTTCTGGCCGCATCCTCGGGGATCACGCCGCTCAAGCTTTGAAAATCCTTTTTTGACGTGGCGATTATGCAGCTTAGGACTTCGCTTCCGTCTTTTACTACGGCCGCGGAGGTTTCATCGCAGGAAGTTTCTATTCCCAGAACCAGCATGACTCAAGTATCTTACATCTTACATCTTTTATCTTATATCTCATTGAAATATGTCTATTTTTCCCAGTCGTGAAATAGCCCTGACGATCGGCCAGGTTTCCGTCCATTGGTACGGAATAATGTATCTTCTCAGTTTTCTTTTCGGGATATGGGTTATCCCGCGCCTGCTGAAATATCGCAGCCTCTCACTCACCGCCGACCTAAGGGATGCGCTTGTTTTCGATGTATTTCTGGGCGTGCTTTTTGGCGGACGGCTCGGCTTCGTATTGTTTTACGGAGGAAAAGAATACTTCGAAAATCCTTTGAAGATTCTGGCGCTTTGGGAAGGCGGCATGTCCTCGCACGGCGGTTTCCTCGGGGTGATGATCGCTCTTCTGATTTTTACCTGGCGGAATAAAATCCCGCTTCTCTTGCTTGGCGACGTGCTGGTTATTCCTATCGCCGTCGGACTCGCTCTCGGGCGGTTCGGCAATCTGATCAACGGCGAACTATATGGGACGGTTACGGCTCTTCCCTGGGGGATGAATTTCCCGGGAGCCGAAGGACTCCGGCATCCGACGCAAATCTATGCGGTTATCAAGGATTTATTTATCGCGTCGGTTTGTTTTTTGCTGCTGAAAAATATCAGGATAAAAAATACACCCGGCATGGTCGCAGCGGTTTTCCTCATCATGTACGCGATTTCGAGGTTTATCGTCGAAATATTCCGGGATCAGACTTTCGCGAGAGTTTTCAGATTTGGAAAAATCGTCCTGAGTGAAGGGCAGGTACTGACCTTGCCGATATTTATCGCAGGCATGGTTTTATTGGTTATTGTTCTGCGTAACCGAAGGGTTATAGAAAACGCAACCGCGACATAGTGTCCCGGCCAAGCACGAATTATCATACCATTTTGCATTTAAAACATAACTAATCGGTCATTCGTAACGGCATCATCTCGTACCGCGTAGCGTTTACTCAAGCCAAGAACTCCATACCGCCAGCGCGTCTGATTAAGAACGTTTTAAACGCGAAGTGGTATCAGGGACATGATCCGCCCGAAAGTACCGTCCGGTATGGGCGGGTATCCCTGTTACGGATGCTCAAGAAACATATCAAGTTCCCGTTTTGCTATCTCCCGTTCATTCCAAGGAATCTGTCCGACATCCGTCATCATCGTCACATCCGAGCCTTTGCCGCAAAGCAAAACGACATCGCCTTTTTTCGCCTGCGAAAACAAAAAACGCAAGGCTTCCAGCCGGTCTGAAATGCGGACGCAAAAACGTTTCGGCGCGTTTTGTGATTTCAAAAAATCGGCGCGGCCGATGAATTTCGGAAAATCCGCGGGTATGCCGCTCATCACTTCATCGATGATTTTTTCCGGATCTTCGGTGTACGGGTCCTCGTTGGTCACCGCGACTATGTCGGCTTCAGAGGCGCATATCGCTCCGACCAGCGGCCTTTTTTCCGGCATGCGGTCGCCGCAGCTGCCGGTCAGGACGAGGATCCGGTTGTTGCCCGCGATCTTTCGGGCGGCCGACAAGGTGTGTTCGTATGATGCCGGCGTCACCGTGAAATCGACGTAAACCTCGAAGTCCTGCCCGGCGTCGATGCGTTCCATCCTTCCGCCGGCGCCTTTGAAACTTTTCAAAGCGGAACACGAAAATTCAGGATCGACCCCGGCTTTTGCCGCGACCGTAACTGCGCAAAGCGCGTTATATAAGTTGAAATTTCCGGGGATATTGAGATTTACAGCCATATTATTTCCGTCAATGGCAAATGTCGCGCGGCAGGAAAGGGGACTTGCCTCCGGATTCTTTATCTGATTCGCAGGTGAATAAGAAACGCTCCGCCCAGAAGCGATCTGCAAAAATGTTTGATATGAACTGTCATCTGAGTTCAGAACTTTGATCCCATCGGGTTTCACGGTTTTGAAAAGCATGCTTTTGGCTCCGATATAATTTTCCATCGTCCCGTGATAATCCAGATGTTCCGCCGAAGTGTTGGTGACGGTCGCGATATCCGGCTTTATTCCTGCCAACCTTCCCTGCAGCAAGCCGTGTGAAGATGTTTCGATGACCGCATGCGTGCATTTTTCCCTTAACAAGCGATTCAAAAAAGCCTGCAGGACCGAAGCGCCCACGGAAGTCTTCTGCGTCGGGTTTACTGTCCTGATGCCGTTTATCTCATAGAAGGCAGTTGAAACGGCACCGACCTTTATTCCCGCGACATGCAAAATATGCGAAATCATGGCGACGGTTGTGGTCTTGCCGTCGGTACCTGTGACGCCGATTACAAATAACTTACGCGCGGGAAACCCGGCATTCATGGCCGCAAGCCAGGATCTTATACGATGGTAAAGAAGCCTGAAAGGATGCGTCTCCGGTATAAGCTTTTTTAACAGGCGGATCATGCGCGACCCAGAATAGCACGTACCGCTTGGATGTCTTCCGCTATCGCGGCTTTGAGCAAAACCACATCACTGAAGTTCTTTATCTCTCTGATTCGGGCAACGATTCTCAGATCGACTTTTTGCGGAGGTTTTTCACCTTTCCAGTCCAGCACGTGAATCTCAAATGATTCCGGGGCGTCGAAGACGGGACGCGGCCCGAAATGCATGGCTCCCATAAACCGGCGTTTTTGAAACGCGATCTCGCAGGCATAGATTCCGTGAGCCAAATCGCGGGGAACCGCAGCAATGTCCAGATTCAAAGTCGGGATATCCATCCGGCGGCCACGGCCGGCTCCTTTGATCACTTTCGCATTCCCGATGATCACCGGAGGATCAAGCCGCCTGGCCCGTGATCGAATGTTTTTCGGCATCTTGTGGCGGAAGCGGGAGGATTCGAACCTCCGAGACCCTTTCGGGTCTACCTGTTTTCAAGACAGGCCCGATCGACCACTCCGGCACGCTTCCGTAAGGAGATTATAACAGACCGGTTCGTGTCGATGTCGGGTCGATTATGTAAAACGAATATGGTACGTTATTTCCCGATGGCATCATCAGAATGCGGCATTGCTTTGGGACGTTTGACGGTACTGACGCAATTGAGCGTCAATGAAAACGGTCTGAACGAAAGTGAAGTCAATGAAAAAAGAAAAATCTCCGGATGGAACGAGCTTATCGAGCGCCGGACATCTTTTTTGAAACTGTTTTTTAAGCAATTTCAGGACGTGATGATTTACATCCTGCTGATTGCGGCGCTTATTTCGCTGCTACTGCCTTTCTTTGAGAGCGGCGCCCTGGCCCGGGAAGATCTGGTGAATGCGACAGTGATCGTGGCTGTCATACTTGCCAACGCCGTATTCGGTTTTACTCAGGAGATCAGGGCGGAAAACGCCATTGCTTTACTCAGAAAATTGACAGCGCCGCAGGCAAAAGTCCGGCGGGAGGGTAAAATAAAAATCATCCCTTCACGGGATATCGTTCCGGGTGACCTGGTACTGGTTGAGGCCGGCGACCGCATGAGCGCGGACGGCAGAGTGGTGGCCAGCTCCTCGCTCGAAGCGGATGAAGCAAGCCTGACCGGAGAGTCCATTCCGGTCGCCAAAATCGCCGACTTAAACACAAAGAGCGAATTCGGGTCACCGGGAATGCTTTATGCCGGTACTTTGATCACGCGGGGATACGGAGAGGTTTTGGTCACCGCGACCGGTTTGGAAACGGAAATAGGAAAAATATCTTCAATGGTATCCGAACTGGAGACTCCGGCGACGCCGCTCCAGATTCAGCTGAAAAAAGCCGGCAAGACCATAGGCATGGTCGTGCTTTTTCTATGCGGTTTGATTTTTGTTTTGGGACTTTTCCGCGGACTTCCGGCCAGTGACATGTTCTTCACCGCTGTTACGTTGGCCGTGGCCGCCGTGCCCGAAGGACTGCCGGCCATCGTCACCATTTGCCTGGCGCTGGGAGTGCAAAGGATGATCAAAAAAAACGCGCTTATACGCCGGATGGATGCGATCGAAACGTTGGGGAATGTGACCGTGATCTGCGCCGATAAAACAGGAACGATCACCGAAAATAAAATGCAGGTAAAAAAATTATGGGTTTTGGAGCGCGGAAACGAGAATCGTGCTTTGGTTGTCGCGGCTTCGTGCAACAGAGCCGAGCTGCCCGACATCGGCGATCCGACGGAGATTGCTTTGATAGAAGAGGCGGAAGCGAAAAAAATCGGAAGACTTCCGATCCATGACGAAGAAGTGCCGTTTACGTCCGAGGCCAAATACATGGTGACCGTGCATGACCGTGACGGTAAAAAAATCCGTTTTATGAAGGGCGCGCCCGAAGTGGTCGCCGGTTTCACCGAGCCTGAATTGAAGTTAAAAATACTGGCCGAAGCCGAATCGTTGTCCATGCAGGGTTTCCGGGTAATAGCCGTTGCCGAAGGATTCAATGAAAAAATGTCTTTCGGAGGTCTGATTGCATTGATGGATTCACCGCGGAAGGATCTGCAAATCTCTCTGAGAAAAGCCGAATTCGCCGGAATACGGACGATAATGATAACCGGTGACCATCCGGCCACGGCGCTGGCGGTCGCCAGCGCCGTGGGAATCAGGACGGACAGGGTGATCACCGGCGCGGAATTGGAAAAAATGAGCGTGGACGATCTGCAAGCCGCGCTAAAAACATCGTCGGTATTCGCCAGGGTCAAGCCGGTTCATAAAGTGAAAATTTTGAAAGCGTTGCAGGAAACGGGCGAGATAGTGGCCATGACCGGCGACGGAGTAAATGACGCACCCGCGCTGAAAAGCGCGCATGTCGGCGTGGCGATGGGACGTAGCGGAACCGATATAGCCCGGGGGTCGGCTGCCATGATCCTGACCGATGACAATTACTCGACGATCGTGGAGGCCGTCGCCGAAGGCCGGAAAATTTATGACAACATAAAAAAATCGGTTCAGTTCCTTTTCCGTTCAAACATGGGGGAAATAGCGATAATCGCCGTTTCGATTTTGGCCGGCATGCCGATCGCGCTTCTGCCTTTGCACATCCTGTGGATCAATCTGGTTACGGACAGTTTGCCGGCTCTCGCGCTCGCAAATGAGGAAGGAGAGCGGGACATTATGCTCCGGACTCCGAGGCGGCGAGATGGCGGGATTTTCGGGGGTCAGTGGCCGATATTGTTTTTAACCGTCGTGATCAACGTTTGCGTGACGATCGGGATATTTGTTTATTCCATGAATATTCTGGATGCGGGACTAGAGACCGCCCGCACGATGGCTTTGACGGCCACGATTGTTTTCCAGTTGTCAGTGGCGTATTCCATCCATTCAAACCAACCGGTCTTAACAGGATTGTTCCGGACAAACATCATGTTGGTTGCCGCGATTATGATTTCCCTGTTGTTGCACCTCGGCTTGCTGCTTTCGCCTTTAAGCGGCCTCTTCAATGTAACGCCGCTCTCTCTTAAGCATTGGATTTTGATATTTGCCGTGAACATACCGGCTTTTCTGATTCTGGAAGCCGCAAAAATTCCTGCAATTTCTAAGAGAGGCTGCCCCGGATGAAGGTTCATACCATTTTGCATTTAAAACATAACTAATCGGTCATGCGTAACGGCATCATCTCGTACCGCGTAGCGTTTACTCAAGCCAAG
>Ga0155828_130_pt2 | contig 14179 bp, 10 predicted proteins | sample RifCSPlowO2_01_FD_107482 | JGI IMG/M metagenome (GOLD analysis project Ga0155828, IMG submission 107482) | Candidatus Peribacteria bacterium RIFCSPLOWO2_01_FULL_51_18
GCCAGCGTGTCTGATTAAGAACGTTTTAAACGCGAAGTGGTATCATGTAATATTTTCTCGGTATCCTGCGTTTAATGACGTGGCAGCTGATTTTAGTCAGTTCATAAGCCGATTCTCTAATTCCTTTCTCTCCTTAATATGAAAAGGTTGACTCCGCTGCTGATGGTTGCATTATTTTCCGGCATTGTTTTCTCGGCTTTACCCGAAACATCTTCGGCTTTTTCGGACGTGTCAAAAAGCACGGCTTATGGCCAAGCTATCATCGAGCTGCAACAAAAAGGAATATTAAAAGGTTATGCCGACGGCACGTTCCGTTCCGAGGCGCAGATCAATCGGGCTGAATTTCTCAAGCTCGTCCTGGAAGGCCGGGGGAATGTCGGCGCCCAGGTCTTCAAGGGGTCGGAATGTTTCGCGGATGTCGGTGATCAATGGTTCGCCAAATACGTCTGCAGCGCCAGAAACGAGGGTATCATCGAAGGTTATTCGGACAAAACTTTCAAGCCGGAACGGCCGATCAGTTTCGTCGAAGCCGCGAAGATTCTTTCCAAAGCTTACGAGCAGAAAATAGAATCTTCGGGTGAAAACTGGTATGAAGCGTACGTAAACGCGTTGGAGGACAGCAAAGCGATACCTCCGTCGATAAATTCTCTGGAGCAGCAGATCACCCGGGCCGAGATGGCCGAGATGATGTGGCGGCTCAGAGAGAAAAAAACCGACCAGCCCACGAAAGGCCTTCTGAATATCAAATATCCGGAAACCAAGGTTAATTTCGCTTCGGACAGCGTTCAGACGGCCAAATCGTGCGCGGATCTGACAGCCGTCTTGAATTCCGCCGGTTCAAGCTATGGCAGGGGATACGGTCGGGGATTGATCATGGAGGATGCGTTTACCCCCGCTCCCGCGATGTTGAAATCCATGGCGGCGGAAAGCCCTGCTCAGTCCACTACTGGAGATTATACCCGGACAAATGTGCAGGTAGAGGGCGTGGATGAAGCCGACATCGTGAAAACCGATGGAACTTACGTTTATATGATTTCCGACGGTAAAGTCCGCATAGTAAAAGCCCGTCCCGGCGACTCAATGCGTCTTGCGAGTACGATTGAATACAAAGCCGGAGTGACTCCGCAGGATCTTTACGTCAGCGGAAATCATCTGATCGTCGTCGCCGGAAGCTACAAAGAATATCCGTTTCCGAAGCCGGTTCCGATGATGAAGGAACGGGGGGAAGGTTTTGCCATGCCCGTGCAGTCATATCAAACCACGGAAGTTTTCATCTATGATCTGAAAGAGGGTCAGGCCAAAGAGGTGCGCAATGTTTCGTTCGAAGGAAACACGGTCTCTTCCCGGCTGACCGGCGGCAAGGTTTATCTGGTAATGAGAACCGGATCGCGCTGGTACGGGATAATGCCGCTCAAGGCCGCCGAAGACGATATCCTGCCGAGGTTTTCGGACAGCCGCAAAGGCGGCAAAGAAACTGCGCTATCCAAGTGCGCCGATGTTTCGATCTTGCCGCATGTCCTCTCGCCCGAATTTGTGACTGTCGCAGTCATACCGGACGATGCATCGGGCGAGATCAAAAAAAAGATGATCCTCGGCAGCGCCGATAACGTGTATGCATCGCAAAAAAACCTGTACGTCGCGACGACGGAATGGAAATATTCCTGGGGTGTGCGCGAGGATGATGAAGACAAAGAAGAGACAGATTCCAGCGAAACTACCAACGTCTACCGTTTCGAATTCACCGGTGACGGCGTGGAACTCGCTTCAAAAGGCAAAGTCCCCGGACATATTCTCAACCAGTTCGCGATGGATGAAAACGGCGGGACTTTCAGGATCGCGACGACTATCCAGCCCTCTTGGCGCGGCGACGGCGAGGAAAAACAGTCAACCAACAATCTTTATGTTCTGGGACTCGATCTGAAACTGCAGGGTGAACTGACGGGTATCGCGCCCGGTGAGTCCATTTACGCTGTCAGGTTCATCGGTGACCGGGCTTACATAGTAACATTCAAGCAGGTCGATCCGCTTTTCGTCATCGATACTTCGGATCCGAAAAATCCGAAGATCCTGGGGAAACTTAAAATTCCCGGTTACAGCAATTATCTGCATCCTTACGATGAAAATCACCTGATCGGTTTCGGCAAGGAAGTCGATGAATCGATCGACCAGGATAAAGTACATAACCCGGATGCGGTTTATTACACCGCCATACAGGGCGTTAAGATGGCCTTGTTCGACGTCTCCGACGTAAGTAATCCCAAAGAACTTTTCAAGGAAGTGATCGGCGACCGCGGGTCAGACAGCCCGCTACTCACCAACCACAAGGCGCTTCTTTTCGACAAAGAACGGGGACTGCTCAGTTTCCCGGTTTTGGTCACCAAGCGCCCGGCGGGATCCGATCCGTCGGCGGATGGAAATCCGGTATTCCAGGGGGCTTATGTTTACAGTTTGTCACTGAAGAACGGATTTGATCTGAAGGGAAAGATCACCCACTATCTGAGCACGGATGAATTTTTGAAGGCCGGCTCTTATTGGTACGGCGGGACCTCCGACATCCAAAGGATTCTTCGCATAGATAATTCCTTGTTGACCATTTCAGATGATCAGGTCCGGAGCACCGTTTGGCCGGAGATCAAAGAGGAGGGGAAAGTTATTTTCTGAGAGATAAGAAGTAATACCACTTCGCGTTTAAAACGTTCTTAATCAGACGCGCTGGCGGTATGGAGTTCTTGGCTTGAGTAAACGCTACGCGGTACGAGATGATGCCGTTACGAATGACCGATTAGTTATGTTTTAAATGCAAAATGGTATAAGATGAAAGACGGATAATTGACGAAAGATAAAAAATGTTTTTTTACCTAAAACCCGTTCTTCTTTCCCCAGTTTTCCGGATCTTTCGAGAAATCTTCGATCATCTGAACGTCCGTTTCGGCAATGCGGTCGTCGGTCAAGGCCGTCTGGAGCAGCATCGAGAGGGTGGCCAGCGGGTGCAGGCGGACTTTCATTTCCCGGGCTTTTTCGAGTCCGGCGATCAGCTCGTAACTGAAGATCGAAACGATATCGGACACGTAGCATTTTCCCTCGTCCCGTAGGGCTTCCACGGTTGACGCTGAACTTTTTGCCGTCGATATCAGGTCTTCGACCACGACGATGTGCTGGTCAGGTTTCAGATCTCCTTCGATCCGTTTCTTTGCCCCGTGTTCCTTGGTCTGTGATCGGACGTAAACGAAAGGCAGCTTGAGCCGGTCGGCCACCAGCGCTCCCCAGCCTATGGCGGCCGTGGCCGTTCCAGCAATCACATCCGCAGGTATATGGAGGTTTTTTACCCTGTTACTGAGCGCCGACACGATGAAATCTCTGGCGTCGGGGTGGCTGTAAATCATCCGGTTGTCGCAGTAAATCGGCGATTTCAGGCCGCTGGTCCAGGTGAACGGGGGATTTAGCGAAAGCCGGACGGCTTCTATGGAAAGCAGATACTGGGCGATGCGTTCTCCGTGGGGCATTTGAACCAAATTAGCAGGTTTATGCCGTGAGGCAAGCTCTCCAGCAGATTGCTAAATTGTTATATTGTTAAATTGTTAGCAAGCAATAAATGAGCGTTTCGCTTGCTTGCCGGCTGTAGCCTTTGAAAAGAGATGGCAGAATGGAAATTGGCGAAGGCCGGCGAACAATTTAGCAATTTAGCAATCGGTGAAAGTAAACGAACCCCTCCTCCGGCGTTTAATGCAGGAATTCCTGAAAGAAAACCGTAAGTTGAATCTTTCCGCTTTCCGGACCGATGAACATAGCTGGGTCGGAAACATTCTGGACTCGCTTGCGATTCTGAACGGTTCCGGCGATTTGTTTATCGGTGCGAAAAAAATGCTGGATCTCGGCACCGGCGGGGGATTTCCGCTTTTACCGCTGGCTGTTTCCCTGCCTGACCTTAGCTGCACAGGCATGGATGCAACCCAAAAGAAAATCGACGCGGTTGAGCGGATTACGAGGTCGCTCGAAATCAAAAATGTACGGCTGATTTGCGGGCGCGCCGAGGAGCTGGGACATGACCCGGGTTTGAGGGAGAGCTTTGGCTTGGTCACTTCCAGAGCCGTGGCGGAGATACCCGTATTGCTGGAATATATGGCGCCTTTCGCAAAAAAGGGAGGAATTCTGGCGATGTGGAAAAGCGTAAAAATTGCTGACGAATTGGCTTCCTCAGTCAAAGCCCAGGAATTGCTGGGAACGTCTTACTTCAAAACTTATACCTATGATTTGGGCCTGGGCTGGGGTGAGAGATGTATTTTGTTTTTCAGAAAAACAAGAAACCTGCCCGATACATATCCGAGAAGGAACGGTGCCGTGAAGGCCAAGCCGTTATAAGTTTAGAAGTTTTGCGACAAAGCACTGACCACCACTACCACGCAAGCCAAAAGGACTATGATTATCGGTGAAGATCCGAGCGTGCGTGAACGCATAAAAAATGTGGAGGATTTTGAACGACCGGAGTGGCAGTATAGGCCGAAGATTAGCTAGTACAATTGCTAAATTGAAAAATTGTTAAATTGTTAAATTGTTAAGAATGCACGAAACGTGCGGTTCGCTTGCGACCTTCGACCAGCTCATACCATTTTGCATTTAAAACATAACTAATCGGTCATTCGTAACGGCATCATCTCGTACCGCGTAGCGTTTACTCAAGCCAAGAACTCCATACCGCCAGCGCGTCTGATTAAGAACGTTTTAAACGCGAAGTGGTATCAGGTCGCCCGGAATGACACAGATGATTGTGCCAGATAAGGTCGCCCTGAGTTAATCGAACGGGCGAACAATTTAGCCATTTAACAATTTAACAATTATGTTAGGGTATCAATAAATTGCAGTTAAGTTGCGATAAATGAGTAACATGAATCTAATAATTTTATGCCAAAACCTTATGTCCCCAACGACAAGTGGAGCCGCCAGGCAGCCGAGGAAGGTTTCCGTGCCCGTTCGGTTTACAAGCTGAATGAGCTCGACTTACGTTACCGGATTTTTTCACCGGGGATGAAGGTACTCGATATCGGCGCAGCACCCGGCAGCTGGCTTCAGTATGCAGCTGAAGCAGTCGGAACTGCCGGAAAAGTGCTGGGTATCGACTTGAAAACCATCGAACCGATTGCCGCCAATGTCACCACGTTTGTTTGCGATATAAATGATATGAAAAACGTGAAAAACGCGATCGCATCAAACGGCTTTACGAAATTCGACGTAGTTTTATCCGATATCGCCCCGAACACCAGCGGCATAAAAGACGTGGATCAATGGCGCTCATTGGAGTTGAGCCGCCGGGTAACAGACATCGCCGCGGGCCATCTGCGCCCGGGCGGTACGGTAGTCATGAAAGTTTTTCGCGGCAGGGACTTTGATGCGTTCACCGGGGAAATGAAGCAGAAATTCAGAGTTCTAAAAGTCGCTTCCGTCAAAGCCAGCAGGGACCGGAGCCGGGAAGTATATTTGGTTTGCAGAGGGTTCAATAGAAAGACATAAGATATAAGACATAAGATGTAAGTTTTTTCCTTACATCTTCCGTCTTATATCTTTCATCCCGAACGTAATATTTTTGCTCCCAAACAAATTTGATTTGGGTTATGCTTGAACCCATGATTGTTTTCTCCTCGGTTTCAAAGGAGTACAACGGGAACGCCGTGTTGGACAATATTTCTTTTTCCATCCGGCCGGGTGAATTCGTATGCATCACCGGCCCCAGCGGGGCCGGCAAGTCCACGCTGATCCACTTGATGATCCGGGCCGAGATGCCAACCAGCGGCTCGATCGAAGTGGATGGCGCGGATATCACGAAGCTTCCTATACCGGTTTTGCAGGTTTATCGCCGAAGGATGGGTGTCGTGTTTCAGGATTACAAATTGCTTACGGACCGCACCGTGGGGGAAAACGTCGCCTTCGCACTGGAAGTAAAAGGCGCCACGGATGATGAAATCAAAGAAAAGGTCACCCGGGTTCTCGCCGAGCTCAAGCTGGTTGACCAGATCGATTCTTTTCCGAACGAGCTCTCCGGAGGTGAGAAAACCCGGACATCGCTTGCCCGGGCGCTGGTGCATGATCCGACCATTCTGATAGCCGATGAGCCGACGGGGAACATCGACCCCAGGCAATCGATGGAAATAATCGATCTTTTAAAAAAGATAAATCAAAAGGGAACGACCGTGATACTGGCTTCGCACGACAGACTAGTCGTGGACGCTGCTTGCTCCCGGGTCCTGAGATTGGAAGACGGAAAACTGGTCGGAGATTGGGTCGGCGGATATATGGGCGGGGAAAAAGCTGCGAATGTTTCCGAAAAAGGGGACTCAAGCGGGCAGCCAGCCGAAACCGGGAATCACCCGGCCCATGCTCACCCGGTACATCATCATGCGGCGCACGCGCATACGCATCCGCATCATCCGGCGCATGCTCACGGTTCCGAGGAGCATCACAAGGTAAAACCGATTTCAATATAGGTTTTTGGTTACTGGTTTTTGGTTTTTTAAGGATCAATGGCAAAACTACCCGCAGCCGGGACATCGTGTCCCGGTTTAGCCGGGGAAATGAACTACTGCCCGCCGCCGCAAGCCATAAAACATAATGTCGGTTATAATGATTGGATTGGCCATGTAGATCAATCTGAGTAACTCACATTGCCCGACTCGATGGAGCCTAGGATTGATTGTGTCTCCGGGGCACGATGCCCCGGCTGCGGGACCATAATAATTGACCAACCATCTCAACATTCTGCTTGCCCCCCGATTCAATTCTTCCGATTTCGTAGCAGTCTATCCGGCCTTTTTTCAGATGCGAGATGACGGCGGCTGAGTCTTTTGGATTTACAACAACTGTAAGTCCCACTCCCAGATTGAAAGTCCGGATCATATCCCGGTCCGAGTTTCCGGTTTTTTCTCTAATAAACTTAAAAATCGGAAGTATCCGGATTGCAGATGAGTCGATAGCGGCTTTCAGGCCTGCCGGCAGTATCCGGTTCATATTTTCCGGTATGCCCCCACCCGTTATGTGAGCCATACCTTTGATAATTTTTTTCGGAAAGAGATACTGGAGCGCGGTGTAATAACAGCGGTGCGGAGTGAGAATTTCATCGATAAAATTCCTGCTAGCGATTTTAGTTTTTATAATTTTCGGGTCATTCTTCATAAGCGCACGGACCAGCGTGTAACCGTTGGTATGCAGCCCGCTACTTGCGGCAGCCAATACAATGTCTCCGGGTCTGATGGCCGATCCGTCGATTATTTCGTCTTTTTCCACTACTCCGATGCAGCTTGCGCCCAAAACATAAGTGCCTTTGGCCAGCACATTCGGTTGCTCGGAAGTCTCGCCTCCGGTCAGCACCGCGCCTTGTTTCTTGCAGGTTTCGGCAATGTGTTTAACCAGCGCGGACACCGTATCTTTTTCCAGTTTGCCGCAGACGATCAGATCCTGAATGAAAAGCGGCTTGGCTCCCATCACGATTACGTCATTTATCAGATGATTGATCAGATCCTGACAAATACCTTCGATGCGATTGTATTTGAAAGCCAAGAGTTGCTTGCTTCCCGGCTCTTCGGTCTTGCATACCAGCACCGGATGCCGGTAGCCCTGGAACCGGCCGTCCAAAAGCGATGCGAATGCCCCGAATTTGTTTAAGACAAGCGGATTTTTTGTATCCAGGCTTGCGGCCATCTTTTTCTTCGTCGCATTGGCGGCGGAGATGTCCACGCCGGAGGATTTGTAGGAGATTTTCTTTTGCATCGGAATGGTTTAAAAGTTTACTGGTTCATCAGTTTACTGGTTTTAAAAAAATAAACTATCAAACCAGTAAACTACAAAACCACCAAACCTTTTGCCTTTACAGCATTCCACTCCCATACAGCCCCGCTGTCAGCACCGACATCATGAACATCAATTTGACCAGTATGTTGAGCGATGGTCCCGAAGTGTCCTTGAAGGGATCGCCCACGGTGTCGCCGACCACGGCGGCCTTATGCGGGGCGGAGCCTTTTCCGCCGAGCTGCCCGGATTCGATGTATTTCTTGGCGTTGTCCCAGGCGCCGCCGCTGTTGGCCATGGCGGTCCCCAGCATCATGGCGCTGACCAGCGTGCCGGCCAGAAGGCCTCCGAGACCCTCTTTACCGAGTATCAGGCCGGCGATTATGGGCGAGCAAACGGCCAAAAGCCCGGGCAGGATCATCTCGCGGATCGCGGCCGCAGTCGCTATTGCGACGCAGGCCGCCGGGTCGCCTTCGGCTGTTCCCTGCATCAGGCCGGGTATCTCATGGAACTGCCGGCGCACTTCGACGATGATTGACATCGCCGCCCGCCCCACGGCCCGCATGGTCATCGATGAGAAAAGAAAAGGCACCATGCCGCCGAGCAGAAGCCCGATCAGGGTTGTCGGCTTCGTCACGTCTATCAAATCGATTTGAGCGGCTTCCTTGAAAGCCCCGAAAAGAGCCAGACACATGAACCCGGCGACTCCTATCGCGAAACCTTTGCCTATGGCGGCGGTCGTGTTTCCGGCTGCATCCAGCGCGTCTGTTTTTTCGCGTACCTCCTTCGGCAGCTTGCTCATCTCGGCGATGCCTCCGGCATTGTCGGCGACCGGGCCGAATGAATCCATGGCCAGAGTCATCCCGAGCGTCATAAGCATGCCGACGGCGCCGACTCCTATCCCGTACATTCCGGCTTGCGCATAAGCGACGGCGATGGCGACAGAGATCACTATTATCGGCAGGGCCGTCGACATATAGCCGAGTGCCAGCCCTTCGATGAGCGCGGTAGCCGGTCCGGTTTTGGCCGAGTCGGCCAGTTTACGAACCGGGTAATAAGCGTGAGAGGTGAAATATTCGGTGAGAAGTCCCACCAATACTCCGGCGACCAGTCCGGCAGTGGTCGCGAAAAATACGCCGGACCCCACGTCTTCTGGCAATATTGTCTTGGCGAGCCAGTATGTCCCGATGAGGGCCAGAACCGAAGCCGCGAGCATTCCGTTTTTCAGTGCGCGCTGGACGCCGCTCGCATCCTTGGTCTGGACGACAAACATGGCGAGGATAGTCCCTATTACCCCGACAGCCGAGACGAGCAGCGGAAACACCACCGCGCGTTCGACTCCCCAGGAAACCCCGAGTCCCACCAGCATGGTGGCGAGGATCGCGCCGACATAACTTTCAAAAAGATCCGCTCCCATGCCGGCCACGTCACCGACGTTATCGCCGACGTTGTCTGCTATTACGGCCGGGTTGCGGGGATCATCTTCCGGAATGCCGGCTTCCAATTTTCCAACCAGGTCGGCTCCCACGTCAGCCGCTTTTGTATAGATGCCCCCGCCGACGCGGGCAAAAAGGGCGACGACCGAGGCGCCGAAGCCGAAACCGGTCATGGCGGTAAGCGAGCCGGTCAGATCCATTTTGGTCAGAAGGAACATTAAAGTCCCGATGAAGCCCAGGAGGCCGAGCCCCACGACTGCCAGTCCCATTATCGAGCCGCTCATGAAAGAGACTCTCAGTGCTTTTACGACACTTGTCCGCGCTGCTTCAGCCGTCCGGACGTTGGCCATCGTGGCCGTGCGCATCCCGATGAAACCGGCGAACGCGCTGCAAAATGCCCCGATGACGAAACTTATCGCCGTATACGGCTTGCCCCAGGAGACGCCGGCATTTGCCCAGCCGGTATCGAGGAAGAGATAGATCAGCGCTGCGGCGATGAGGATGAACGGAATAATCACCGCGTATTCTCTGGTAAGGAAAGCCATCGCTCCGACCCGGATTTTTTCACTCAAGCCCCGCATCGTTTCGTTTCCGGCTGCCTGCCTGCCGATCATGAATCTGAAAATGCCGGCAACGATCAACGCCAGAACGCCGGTCGAGACAGCCAGCAGATAAAGCTGGTTTTGGGAAAAAGACGTTAAGAAACCCATATTTATTGTGGAGGAGGAAGTTGACACATCATTAATATGAACAGAGCAATAAACAATTGACAAGCAGCAATTTGCAATTGACTATTATCAATTAGCCAAAAGCCAATTGCCAAAAGCCAATTGCCAATCGCCAACAGTCGGTAGCGAAGTAGTAATTTGTAAAAAAGAATTTCTTGGCGATCGGCTTTTTCTGACTATAGTTAAGGCATGTCTTCTTTCCTGAAAATTCGTTCGATGAAGAATGCCGAGGAAGAAGAACAATTGAAGAAGACTCCGATCAAAGCGGCGATGGTTTATCTGAAGAGAATACTGAAAAGAAAACCGATGAAGATGTTTTTGATAATGAAGAAACGGTTTTCGGTTTATTTTTTGTAGATTTAGGCCGACATCCCCGGGATTCGGGATTCCAGCTGATACCATTTTGCATTTAAAACATAACTAATCGGTCATTCGTAACGGCATCATCTCGTACCGCGTAGCGTTTACTCAAGCCAAGAACTCCATACCGCCAGCGCGTCTGATTAAGAACGTTTTAAACGCGAAGTGGTATGATAAGTAAAAAGAGTCAGCGGTATATAAACCTTCATTGTTCCGTGTAGCATTCATCCAATGTCTTCAGATCCAAGTCCTCCCCAATCCGCCGCCCGCACTGTCCGCACGTTTGCCCTTGCCTCTTTTTTGCACGACATCGGAGCCGAGATGGTTTTTTCCGTCTGGCCTTTATACGTCCGAAACGTGCTGGGCGCCAATATGGCCGTACTGGGTTTCATCGATGGGCTGGGTGACGCGATAGTTTCCATTTCCCAGGCGGTATCCGGTTATGTCTCCGACCGGCTCCGCCGCCGCAAGGTTTTCGTCTGGATGGGGTATCTGATGGGCGGCATTTCCAGACTGGGTTATGCCGTTTCCGGTAGTTGGCCGCAGCTTATTCCCTGGCGGATAATAGACCGCTCGGGGAAAATGCGGTCCTCGCCGAGGGATGCGATAATCGCCGAAGCTTCATCGGACAGTAACCGTGGCGGTAATTTCGGGATTTTGCGGTTCATGGACAATCTCGGAGCTTTTACGGGAGTCATTATCGCGATCTGGCTGCTCAGGATCATCGGCTACCGGCGGCTTTTTATCCTGGCGGCGATTCCCTCGCTTTTAGCGGTTTTGGTTGTCGTGTTTTTCATCCGCGAACGCCGCAGTGAAAAAATCAACATTTACAAAGGCATACGCCTGAAAGACCTGGACATTAACCTGCGCCTGTACTTTCTCCTCAGCACTGTTTTGACGCTCGGGACTTTCAGTTACTCCTTTTTGCTGGTCGCTGCCAATTCCTTCGGTTTCAGTGCGACCACGGTGCCTTTTTTGTACCTGATTTACACTTTCGTGGCCGCCATCGCCTCGGTGCCTTTCGGCCGCATCGCCGACCGCATCGGCCGGAAAAAAGTTTTGCATTTCGCGCTGGCTTGCTGGGGCTTAACCGGCATTGTTTTTATTTTCTGGCATTCACTGGCCGGCATGGTGACCGGGTTTTTTCTTTATGGACTTTTCAACGGCGCATTGGACCCGGTCCAACGGACGATAGTTTCCGAGCTGGCGCCGAAGCAATTCATAGCATCGACGCTTGGCGGCTTCCAGATGGTAATCGGCGCGGTAAGCCTGCCGGCATCGTTTTTGGCGGGACTGCTTTGGGACAGGATCGGAGTGGCGGCTCCTTTTTACGCTTCGCTGGGGCTTACCGTTGTGGCTTCCATACTTTTGGTATTCGTAAAAGAACGGAGGAGGGGTTAAACAGAACCGATCTCAGGCAGATTAATAATGTTTTGCCGATCCCGTCTGCGTCCTCCGAAGAAGCGAACTGATGATCTCTGCGGCTTCGTCCCGATAAGGCGAGGGTGCTTCGGAGCCGGCTTCTGCCTGGCAATCGTCGTTTGTTCCATAAAGGATGATGTACGAACCCGAAGCCGAGCCGTCGCAGAGGAAGCCCGAGCCGGTAGTCCAGACCATGGAGTGAAAATCGCGTCCTATATCGATGTTCCGGAGAAGCATTGCGGCCGCAAACATTTCATTCAGATTCATATTCGTATAAACGTTTTTCCCCAGTATTTCCAGATACCTGTCGATCTTGAGCAAGTTGCGGATCATGCCTTTTTCTTTGGCCGTCTTCATAACCGCCTGCATCAGGCGCTGCTGCCTCCGGCTTCGGGCGAAATCCGAACCTTCGCTACTCATCTGGCTGTGCCGGCTGCGCATATAGATGAGCGCGGAAGTGCCGGTCATCATCTGCGAACCGGAGTCGAAATGCGGCGCCGGATCCATGTAGCCGCTGTAATCGTCCTTTGGATATTTGTAGTCGGTAAACGGCCGCTCGACCGATACCGTCACGCCGCCGAGCGCGTCCACGATTTCCCGGGCTCCGAGGAAATTGAGCGTCATCCAGTAATGGATAGGAATGCGGTATTCCCGGGACAGAAGGTCGGCCAAAAACTGCGGGGGATACGAGGGGTCATTGGGTTGCCTGGCTTTGGCGAAAGCGAAGACTGAGGCGAGCTTTACATGCTGGAACCCGTCGAAAGTATATAGGTCGCGCGGAATATTGACCGCGGCGATCTTTTTTTCCGTGTGGTAATACGAAAGCAGAAGTATCGAGTCGGTCCGCTGCTCGTCGAGCGTCAGGCCGAGGACCAGGAAATTTGTCCGGCCCTCCGTAGCGCCCTTGAGCTCCCTTTTTTCGGTGATGAAATTTATGAAACCGCCGTTTTTGGCCATTATCGGCGCGGCTTTGAAAAAAATCTTTGTGGCAAAGACTATTGCAACCAATAAGAAAAACGCGCCGGCAAAAAAGGCGATCAAAGTGAGATAAAACCAAAGCGGGAACCGGCGGGATTTTTTTTCAGAAGGCATTGGATTCGAGTAAACCGGACTTAAGAAAGTGGTGGCTTATTTTATCCTTTTTTCCCCCTTTTTTGTAACAAGGATCGAGCTACGGCGTCTAAAGTTTTGTGGACATGGAAAAAATAAAGACGCCTCGATTGAATGGCAGGATACGCAGAAATGCTCGGAAAATAAAAATTCCGCAGGATGAAGAAGTTGGGGGTGGGGATGATAATACCACTTCGCGTTTAAAACGTTCTTAATCAGACGCGCTGGCGGTATGGAGTTCTTGGCTTGAGTAAACGCTACGCGGTACGAGATAATGCCGTTACGAATGACCGATTAGTTATGTTTTAAATGCAAAATGGTATAAGGATCGCTTACCCCGAAAACAGGTCAATGGCTGGAGCTGGCGGATGATTTCCGAAATTTTGATGGGTCAATCTACATACCTAACGCTCTGTTGCATCAACTGATCCTGCTCTCGTGCCTTTGCACGTGCTTTGGCAAGTTGTTCCTTCCTTCTTCCTGTGTTTTTGACAAAGCGGGTCAGTCGCTCCTTCACGAGGGCTGATAAACCCTCCCTGGCAGCCGCCGCACCGATAACTTCTGCAGCTTGCGTTAGCAGTTGATCTGCTCTCGTACATTCGCCGTCGTCAGTGAGCTTACACATGACCGAATAGGTAAAATCGTGCACTGCAACGGCATCCTTGTTCAGTTGCCACTCATCAAGCGGGTGGACATCGGCTGAGGCAGCACAGCGTTCAATGGCTTGTGCCATTGCATCCATCATTTGAGGAGCGTCCATCATCTCTTCAATACTTACCTGATCGAGAAATTTAAGGCTCCCGACCATGCCCCCGTAACATTCTAGTCCATCTATGCCTTCCGAGAGAGTTCCTAGCGCGGGGTCGTCAATGTGAAGTGCCACGGCTGCGTCATGCACCTTCTCTGCTACTGCCAGCACCACGCACCTCCAACGTTCGTTGGTACTTTCCACCAGTGCAAATGGCTTCAAAAGCTCTGCAAGCTGGCGGCAGAGGTGAAGCACCTGTTCCCTTGTCTTTCCATCTGTGGTTTCCGGAGTGGGAGCTTGGGGCACGGCCGCAGACGCTTCCTGTAGAGCAACAACATTCGTGTAGCCTACGGCCTCGACTGGAACCATGCTCCCGATTTTACTCGTCTGCATTGGGGAGTGCAAGGTTCTATGTCCGTCCATCAAAGATGCAGCATCGAAGGGTCAACAGCAAAACTACGGGAAATAATAATTATGATCAGCAGCGGCCCTCCGTGGCCGCGGCGATTATGGTATTCGTTTCGTTTTGGTGCAAAGGCATCCGGTACAGAACGGAGTGTCATGTTCGCAAGCGGACGCCGAAAGACCAAAAGTACTACCCT
>Ga0155828_141_pt3 | contig 14098 bp, 11 predicted proteins | sample RifCSPlowO2_01_FD_107482 | JGI IMG/M metagenome (GOLD analysis project Ga0155828, IMG submission 107482) | Candidatus Peribacteria bacterium RIFCSPLOWO2_01_FULL_51_18
CCCAGCTGAGCTACGCGGGCAGGCAAAATGCAAGTGAAGGATACCTCAAAGAACGCGCAGGCGGGGAGTATAATCTCCCCATGCTCCCAGACGACGACCTAGAGCTATCCGGCTCAGACCAGTCCAAGCTTGAATCTTTCATAAAAGCCGAGAGAAAAGCGCTGGATCAAAAAATAAAAAAAGCCGGGCTGGAAAAAAAGATCAACCCCGCTACCGCGGACAAAAACAGGCTCAAATTGAACGTGTTGAAACAGCAATTGGCGGAAAAAAAAGAAGACGGAAAAAAGAAAGAGCAATCGAAGTCGTTCGGAACGAAAACGCGCGAGCAGGAAATCGCAGCTGCAAAACTGACCGCCGAAACGAAACCGACGCCCGATCGGCTGGTTCTTGAGTCGAAACAGGAAGAAGCGGTGAAGCGGGAACAGCAGAAGGAGGAGATACAGCAGGAGAGCACGAGCTAAAGGGACCGACGGGACCCGGCTTCGCACGAAGGCTTCGCCGAGGCGAGCGTGACCGAAGTGAACTTGGAGCTCCTCGGTAACCTCGGTCCCTTCGGCAACGTCGGCAACTTCAATCGCTCCATTTCTCATGAAAAATCCCCGGCCGGTCAATTCTCTCGAAAGTATGCGCGCCGAAGAAATCGCGCTGGGCCTGGGTGAGATTTTGGGGAAGCCACGAGGTGCGCAGGCTGTCGAAAGCTGTAAGAGATGCGGACAGGACGGGGACCGGGATCCCGGCCAAAGCCGCATTGGTCACGACCTTGCGCCACCTCAAATGCTTTTTTTTGAAAATCGACCCGATCTCCGGGTCGAGCATCAGATGTTCCGGCTTATTTTCGGACTTGAAGGTTTTTTCAAACGACTTAAGCAAATTGGCGCGGATGATGCAGCCTCCCCTCCAGATGCGGCTCACTTCGCTCAAATCTATCGGCCAGCCATATTTTTCCGACGCTTCGGCCAGCATCCGGAATCCCTCGCCGTAAGCGGAAATCTTGGCAAGCAGCATCGCGTCTTTTATTGAATTCAAATTCGTCCGCGGCAAGCGTACTTCGATATCCCCGTAGAATTGTGACCCCCGGTTGCGGAGTTCTTTTGCGGATGAAACTAGCCGGCTGAAGACCGCGGCGTTTATTGCGGGAACGGGAATCTTCAATTTCTGTGCGGCTTCCAGCGTCCATCCGCCGGTTCCTTTCTGCCCGGCTTTGTCGAGGATGAAATCGATCAGCTCGCCCGAGCCCGCGAGGGAATCTTTTTTGCGGAAAATTTTTGCGGTTATTTCGAGAAGATAAGACTTCAGTTCCCTTTTTCCGTTCCATTTCTCGAAAACTTCCGCGATTTCCGCGTTCGACAGATTCAGCAGTTTTTTCATCAAATGGTAGATCTCCGCGATCAGCTGCATATCGGCATATTCGATTCCGTTGTGTACCATTTTTACGAAATGTCCGGCTCCGCCGGCCCCGAAATACGCCAGGCATTTGCCTTTGCCGCCGTCGCTTGCCGCCATTTTGAGAAGCAGGGGAGCGACCCGGTCAAATCCTTCCCTGGATCCACCCGCCATCATGCTGGGTCCGTAGAGCGCACCCTCCTCCCCGCCGCTTACGCCGAGGCCGACAAAATGGAATCCGCGGCCGGCCAGTTCATCGGCGCGGCGATCGGAGTCCTTGAAATGGCTGTTGCCGGCGTCGATGATGCAATCGCCCGCGTACAAAAACGGAATTAATTCATTGATTACCGCATCGACCGGATCGCCGGCATTTACCATCACCACAATCGATCGTGGAGCCGGGAGAGAGGCGGCCAGCTCGGAAAGTGTTTTGCAGGCGGTAAAATTTCCTTCAGTTCCGTGCGCTGCGATAAATTCATCGGTTTTTCCGGTTGTACGGTTATAAACAGACACATGGGCTCCATGGCGCGCCGCGTTGCTGGCCAGGCTGGCCCCCATCGTGCCGAGTCCTATAATTCCTATTTGCATATTGAATTTGTGACAGATTATATAAATCTTCGGAAAATGGTTAAATTGCTGAATTGTTAAATTGTTGCGTGCGCTAAACAGTGAAAGCAATTTAGCAATTTAACAATTTAGCAATATAGGTGGTCACTTCCCTTGCACCTTCGCCCAATCATCCATGAATTTTTTCAGTCCGATGTCCGTCAGCGAGTGTTTCGGCAGTTTGGCGAAGACGTCGTAGGGGACGGTGCAGATATGGGCTCCCAGCCTGGCGGCATCGACGATGTGCCGGGGATGACGGGTCGATGCGACCAGGACTTCGGTTTCGAAATTGTAGTTTCGCCAGATCTCCATTATTTCGGCGATCAGGTTCATCCCATCCTCGCCGATGTCATCCAGCCGGCCGATGAACGGGCTGATGATCGTGGCACCGGCTTTGGCCGCCAGTATCGCCTGCGCCGGGGAAAAAACCAGCGTCGTGTTCGTCCGGATCCCTTTCGATTTGAAATGTTTCAGCGTCTTGAGCCCCTCGGTCGTCATCGGAACTTTGACTACCACGTTTTTATTCCAGGAAGCATATTCCTCGCCCTGTTTTCGCATTCCCTCGAAATCAGTGGCAGTCACCTGGGCGCTGACGCTTGGCACGTGTTTGCACATTTCCAAAACAGTTTCCTTGAAGTCCTTTCCCTCTTTCATTACCAGCGAAGGATTGGTGGTCACTCCGTCCAGTACGCCCCAGGCGGCGACTTCGGCGACTTGTTTGACGTTTGCAGTATCGAGGAAAAGCTTCATGGGATACAGGTAAGATTATCGCTAGTATAGCAAAGATCTGCGCTTCGCTTGCGAACAATTTAGCAATATAACAATTTAACAATCCCTCACTTGGCTCTTATCGCATCTCCAACCTCGACCTTGACCGTCGGCATCGACGAGGCCGGACGCGGGGCTTTGGCCGGGCCGGTCACTGCTGCGGCCTGCGTGCTGCCCGCGAGGAAGCGATACCCGGTTCTGATCACGGACAGCAAGCAGATGACGCCGGCGGAGCGGGAGGAATCTTTCGCCTGGCTCGTAAAAAATTGTTTTTACGGCGTCGGGATGGCCGATGCGAAGATGATAGACCGGATAGGGATACTGGCCTCGACCGAAATCGCGATGCAGCAGGCGGTGGCTCAGGTCGCTCAAATCAGCCGGAAACTGTACCTGCTCGTGGACGGCAGGGACGCGTTCTGGTTCGGCTGGCCGCACAGCTCCATAATCGGCGGAGATCTGATCGAACCTTGCATCGGGGCGGCTTCGATAATCGCGAAAGTGACCCGCGACCGGCATATGATCGAAGCGGCGAAAAAATATGGAAAATACGGCTTTGCGCAGCACAAAGGTTATGGCGTGCCGGAACACCAAGCCTCGATTCTAAAACACGGTCCGAGTGAGTTTCATAGGATGACTTTTCTGAGCAAACTGTTGCCTGAAAACGCAGGTCGGAGACCTGCTCCTATCAAAAAAAATTCTCCGAAAAAATTCTCCGATTAAATAAAAAAATTCTTCATCAAAAGGATACTTACTCAATAGATAGCATTACAAAAATCAGTCCTCAAGTGTAAAGTTTCATCTGCTCCACAACCGATAGGAGCGCCTCTCCGAGGCGCGTCAAACCTCCTTTAGCAACCGCAAATGGGACACGAAGCCATGGAAGGCTGCGCTCCTCGGGGCAATTATTACAAAATGGAGAGCGCCCTTCCACGGGCGCGGTCAAAAAACCGCAGCCGGGACATCGTGTCCCGGTTTAAAGCGGGGCAAATTTTATTTTCAAAGTACCGGTTTCAGTCTTTGCATTTTCTGTTTTCATATATGGCACAATTACTTCAAACGGCGGTTTGCCTTTTCCGCCTTTGGCCGCCAGTTCGTTTACCAAAATTTTCAGTTCAGACTGAGAAATAGTCTGTTTTTCGACAGGAGGTATTCCCCATAAAACAGCGCCTGGTTTTTTCGTCATGACTATGTTTCCATTTTCGCAAGCGACCGATTGATATTTAGCTCTGGTCGATTGTCCGGCCAGCATTCTCATATTTTGAGGAAATTTTGAAGCAAACGACGCTGTCAAGCTTGATGTAATAGTGTATGTGCTGGAGGCGACTTCAATAAATTCAGCCTGGTATTGAACTCCGTCCACTTCCAGGAAAGAACCGGGATCGTTTGTGATGTTTACAGAATGACCATCGACTTCAAAACCCGAATTGATGAAATCGGGATCCAATAGGTTTTTGCCGTTGAGGTTTGAATTATTGAACAAATCAACAGACGGTTTGGGAGTATCTGGAGAGGTAGTTAAGCCTTTCACTCTCAATTGAAGAGCCGGTTTCGGCTGAACCGGTACTGCTTGTTGGCCTTGAGCTGGCGTAGCCGGTTGCTGCCGTACTGGCTGGGTTGGCGCCGTTTGCCGCGCCGCCGCCGCTTGTGCTTGCTGACCCTGAGCGGGTGTAGTTTTCGGCTGCTGGATTGTGGCGGCAGGCGGCTTTGTATTCGGAGCAGGCGCAGGTTTCGGGCTTTCCTTGGCCCCGGCCCAACCGAATTTATGCATCAGGCGATAAATCCCGAAATGAGCCCATATTGCCGGGAAAACCAACAACCTTGACCATCCCTGTTTGTAGTTGTCTTTGAAAGGATGTTCGCTCAAAAAATCATCGAATGTTTTCGCCGCCACTTTCTCGTAGACGACTTTCGAAGGCTCCAGTTTCGGCTTGAAGACATACAGGCTTTCCCTGTTTCTTTTTCTTGGCGAAGAAGGTCTTTTCGGGGCTTCCTGAGGCATGGTTTCCGGTTGATCATTCGTTTTCTCGGAGGCAGCCTTTAGTCCGCTCAGCTTCAGATGGGTGTCCATTCGGTTCAGTTTCCGATAGATATTCTCGGGAGCCATGGCTGAATTCGGTTCCACCTTAAATGGTTGAAGTTTGGCGAAGTTACCCGTTTCAAGTCCGTATGACGCCGATGACCGAAGATTCCTCAGTTCATCGGCAGTTTTGCCTTCTTTGATTCCTGGAACCAGTCGCTCAAAAGGTTCAGATCGGGTGGGTTTGTTTGTCATTTTTATTTATGTATATTATAGCACAAATATAGTTAATTGTAAATATGGTGGAGCTGAGGGGAATCGAACCCCTGACCTCTTGCATGCCATGCAAGCGCTCTAGCCAGCTGAGCTACAGCCCCACAGGCTGAAATTGTAGGGATCTTCGGAAGAAAATTGAAGAGGTATTGATTTTTATTTGAGTTTACTTAAAATACAGTGCCCACTTTATGGAAATCCCAGGATCCGACTCGCAGGCAAAATTAAAAATTGGATTTGGCTTACTTGTTAATAATGCTGGCTCTTGTATTCCGGCTATACAAGTTGAAATAGTTGATACAGTTAACGATTCTCTTACGACTGGTCCTTGTAAAGTCCGGAATTTCGAGGCGTTCAGGCGAAATTACGACTCGATTTTCAGTGGAAAGGCAGCCGACAACACGGGGAACAATTAAAAATTCCGATCCAAACTGAATTTATCTTTGCCCTATCTCGGGGCTGCTGGTAGGATTTTTCCGCTTACATGTGCGCCCGTAGCTCAGCTGGATAGAGCATCAGCTTGCGGAGCTGGGGGTCGCAGGTTCGAACCCTGCCGGGCGCACCACTTTCTTTTCTTCGCACGCAAGCAGAGCGCCAGCTTGCGGAGCTCAAGGGTCGCAGGTTCGAACCCTGCCGGGCGCACCATATAGTTTTCACCTCTGCCAGAGACAGGCTTCTGCCGCTCTGGCTCTGATCTTCGACGAGTTCAAACCCATACTTTCCAGCTTGCAGAGATTCTTTGGTTTTACGGAGTGCCAATGATACGAAATGCGGCTCGTAGTGCAGCTTTCGGCTGGCAAGACGCCAGTTCAAACCGAGGCCATGCACGATCTTTTTTTTCAGATCAGCGGTTCCTTCGACGAAGTTTCGCTTGGCGTTAAGGATGAGCGACAGACGATCTTTGATCTCGACATGCGGATTGGTGCGTTGCTCGACTGCGCGGCGCAAGTCCTGTTCCAACGCATTCCTCTGCACCTTCAATTCGTTTCTGCGCGTGTTAATGGTGGCTCGAATGTCCGAGCTTGATTCCTCGGCCATATTGTTGCCCATTGCCTCGATACGATTCGACATTGTTTCGACGGATTTCTTGATCTGCCGCTCAATTGGGTTTTCTTCCGACACGTTCTGCATCTGATCGAGCGTTTTGATGCCGAATTCAATGATCTCGCTTGGAATGCTGATATCGTCGATCTCTTGCAGGATTTGTTCCTCAAGCTTTGTTTCCGATAAAGGCTTCTCTTTGCAGTCGATTGTTTTCTTCCGGCGTCCACAGCGGTAGTAGTTGTAGATTTGCATTTCTCCGGTCGCCTTGACGGTTTTGGTATGACTTTCGGCAGTGATGAGTGAATCACAACAATCGCAGCGGAAGAGGCCTTTGAGATCGAAATGGAGGGTACGGGCGCGAAGTCCTCTGCCTGTAAAGAGAATGGCTTGGGCTTGGTCGAATTCTTTTTGCGAGATCATCGGTGCATGGGAGCCGACGTAACAAACACCTTTCCACTGGAACAGGCCGCAGTAGAACTTGTGATGGAAAATACGATGAAAGGATGAATAACTGAAAATCTTGCCTTGTCGGTACAGAGGAGACTCGGTGCGCATGTAGTCATAAAGCTCGATAAGTGAGCAATGGTCATGCAGCAGCTTGCGCCAGAGGCTCTGGAGAACAAGGAAAGTATCGGGATCAACGAGAATCTTTCGTGAGCCTTTGAGCGAGTATGGATCGTTCTTGTACCCGATCGGAGCGACTCCGGGGAACCAGCCTTGATCAATTTTGGACTGCATACCGCGCTCGACAGTTTTTCGCAGGTCTCGACTGGATTGCGTCGCCATGCCGAACTCGATGTTCAGAATCAGCGTATTTTCAGACGGAAAGAAGGTTTTGTCCGGCGTGATGATTTCTTTGATCTTCTCTTCTTGAAGCAGCCAGATGACGTTGCCACCGTCGATCATGTTTCTTGCCAAACGATCAAGTTTCCAGCAAAGGATTCCCTCTGCCTCGCCTTCTTGGATGCGCTCGATCATCTTCGTGAATCCTTTCCGCCCAGGGGATTTGGCGGTCTTCTCATCAGTGATGGTGTCTACGATTTCCAAATGCTTTTCCTTGGCAATCTCAGACATGACTCGAATTTGATCGTCAATCGACTGGATCTGCTTCTTTTTGTCCTCGGTGGATTTGCGAGCGTAAAGGAAATACTTCATGGGAGGTGAGGGTACGTCAGAAACTAGTATCAGTGTAGGGAAACAATTTCGAACTTGGTTCCATCGGGGGCTTTGGCGCGAGGTGATGTTGAAGAAGGCCTACTGGATCGAGCTTCATATTATGTAAAGTCACCCCTCGCCCAAGCCAATCTTTGATATATGAAACTTCATCAAGAATGTACTCTGATTTTCCTTTGTACGTAGCAGTCGTCAATCGCTCGACATTGGCAAAGTCCAAACTTTTGAGTGGATAGAAGTATGTTCCCTGCTTGTTCAAACACAGCGAAGCGAAATACTGCTCCAAGCAGTTAGGCTTCGAGACAAAATTCGTCATGCGGGCTTCTTCGTATTCAATGATCGTTTGAGGAGTAATCCCGAACGTCTGGAGAGTCAGAACATGCAACTCGGCTTCGATGCGAGAAACGGCTTCTTCTAGCAGATACGGAAAGAAAAGATGGAATTTCTCTTTTCCTTTCGAGTCGAGTTTTTTGTCATACACACGAATGAAGAACTTTTTGTTACCTTTTCTCGCACCAAGGTAGAAACCCGTCAGGACGCCGAGGCTTTTAAAAAGCTGTTGCTTCTGAAACTGCGTCCGTTTCCGTTTGTAGAGGACGGGGATCGGAATATCCGTATCAAGTGCAATATCCAAACGTGAGATGGCGATCTGTTGGACATAACGCTTTGTGAAGGCCAACAAGACATCGGAAAGATCATCGAGGTAGAAATATGCACCAAAGAATGAAAACTTATAACTGTACTCACTTATCGAGAATCTTTTCCAAATCTTCACAAATTCAAACACAGAAGTACTTTGGTATTGAAAAATAAGAATATGTTTTGTCTTTGCCTCGATGTACGTCACGTCGAACTGACGTCCGAAGAACTCGACGCCAAAACGTTGATTGGCCGTCTCGGAGTAATCCAAGAAAAAAGAGTCCAAGAAAATATCGGAATACATATCGAGAAAGCGATACGTTATCCAATCCAGCCCTAAGCGGAAAAGTCGGACTTTCATGGCGATAACTGGTCACGGTAATACTCATCGTGCCCAGACGGACACTCGCCGCGCTGCGGCGCACCATGGGGTGCGCGCCTGCGCGCGGCGGCGAGGAGTCCCAACAGGGCGCATAGCTTCGTCTCAGCCTCTTTCTGAGGCAGCACTACACCGTAGTGCCTCTCGTAGAGGGTTTGGAAGTCGCGGATGGCCGAAGACGGAGGTACAGCAAACACGCGGCCATTTCAGCGTCTCTAAATTTTTTTGCATCGATCCCGACAAATCGTCAAATCCGTTTTAGGAAGGTTTGCGGCTTTCGGGAGCGCGATAGACCGGATCGAATTTCAGTCGTTTACCTTCCAACCAAAAGAAATACTTCCCGCTGACATCGGGTGTATCGAGGTGTTTCTCCGACTTCCAGCGGGCAATACGTTTGTCAGTTTTTTCGTTCTTGCCCTTTTCTTCATCGGCAATACCCATCTTCCTGTAAATCTGTTTATGGTTCAGGATTTTGCCTCGATTTTTGAAGAGACACAGCATGAACCGTTCGGGCAGACTGCCGTTCTTGAAATCACGCAATGGCACCGGATCAGCTCTTCCGACATATTCCAGCAGTTGATGACGGATTTCGTCGTACTCAATGCGGCTGACGATATGCTGCTGCTTCTCGTATGAGCAGTGATGCTCGAAATCGGCAATGAGGTTGCGCAGTGGTGCGATAGGCTTAAAGAAGGGAATATTCTGCCAAGGCCAACGAGGAAGCTCTAGCAGACCATATGACTCAAGTTCACGAAGAATCACAAGACGACGCTTCCAGAAAAGTCTGCGAGTGTGGTGTTGTGCCTTGCGGTAATACGGAAGAGGCTCTGGAAGGAGCCTTCGTCTCTTAAGAAAAGAAAGCGGAATTGGCTTTTTCTGCTGGAAACGATCAGCAATGTCATCCAGCGTCTCGCGATACATGTCCCGCCCCGAAAGTCGCATGAAAATGTAGCGGTCGAGCGCGTTCGTAAGCCATTCTTTTTCGGTCATCCAACCGGAGTCGGGATCATCGTCGAGATGTCTCACGACGAGATTGCGGCTAAGGAGTTCAAATTTGAGCATAGCAAGCGATTATCCTCCCTAAACGTTCTTCCACCAAGCCGAGAGCTTATCTTTTAGAAGCCCTCTCCAAAATATTCACAATTCCTCTGCTTGCGTCCAATTCAATTTCATCACCAGTTTGAATTGTTGAAGATGCATTGTGAGTGCCGATAACACAAGGAATCTTAAATTCTCTTGCACTGACCGCCGCATGAGAACAGATGCCACCCTCATCGGTAATGATGCCACTCGCTTTCTCTATGATTGGAATCATGATCGGAGAAGTCATGGTAGTAACCAAAATCTCCCCCTTCTTGAAACTCTCGCTGTCTCGAACAAACTGCTTCAGATCCTTCACAAGAACCACCCGCGCTTTTCCTTTCTTATACCCTTTATTCGCTATCTCGCCCTTGATGCTCGCGGAGGTGTGCACCACTTCTATTTTGGGCGGCAGAAGCTTGGCTTTATACGCCAAGGCTTCCTTGCCTGTATACCGATGAATTGTGCCGTCGTAAAAATGCTGTAATAGGCATCCTTTGCGCTTCTTCACTTCATCGGCGGGTAATCGGCCTTTTCCGTCTAAGAAATTTAGTACGTCTGTAAACATGTATGTCTTTATAAAATCGTGGAAGTCCCCGCCAATCCTGCGATGAAGCTCGTGTACCAAATCGAGACACATATACTCTGCTCCACTCCATGTGTGTTTCAGCCTGTAACGATCTAATCCGCTTTTTTGCAGAATCCGAGCATATCTTTTGAGTGCGGGGCTCTTCATTTTTGCATATATCTTCCTATGCATCTTCTGAATACCGAGCAGATTCTCTTTGATTCTCTTTTTCTCTGCGCCTAGGTCTTTCAATGATTCTTCCTTGGCTTTGCCAGAAAGGAAGTCCAAGACTTCATGCTTATCGTAGGTATTGAAGAACAATGCGGGATACTTTCGTGAATACCTTTCGAGGTTTGCTTCTGATATTTTCTTTTTCAGAACAAGATCCATGAAGTCCAAGCGTTCTTTCATAGTTTCATCTGCCTCATCGGGTGTGCTGAGAGAAATAAAGTAGTCGTACATCTCCTCTTCATTTTTCGCTTTACTGCTCAATATTCTCTTTATTTCATCAGCCAATTGATCTGTCCACCAAGGGTTGGATGTTCCAAAATAAATGAATGTCTGCGTGATGAGATCACGATAGGTAGTAGTGATTTTTTTCAGTTCTTTATCTGACAACTTCTTCAAATCAATGTCATAAATGCTGTCACAGAACTTGAAGAAATTTTTCACATGCTTATCAATTCCCTTAAAAAGAGCCTCTGCGAAAACTTTGCTGAAATACTTCTTTCCGTTCTTTCCAAGGTGAGCCATAGAGACATCAGGCATGTGATGCTCTGAAACGCCATCAATGAGAAGAAAACAGGTAGTCGGAATTCCCGAATCAATCACCCGTGCTTTGTCATCGACAGTTTTGTACATCTGCCAATTCATGCACTCATACGTCATGGCAGACTGTTTTTGACCCCATCTGAATTTGAATTCATTGCCACTATCTTCCATCGGTGCTGGCACTTCATCCAATGTCGTTATTGGTCTGCTTTGAACGATGAACAACTTGCCGTTTTCCTTTGCCCATTCCACATCAACAGCAAAGCCATAGTGACGCTCGATTTTTGTAACCAATTTCGTCAGAGCAATTATTTCTTTATCGGACAATGTTTGCTGACTTCCCTTGGCAAACATCACATCTCTCCATTGAGTTCCTCCTTCCTTCCCCTTAAACAACCCCCTTTTTTGGTTGATGATTTTCTTGTCTTGGATTACAAAATCCCTCTTTCCTACAACATAGCTATCAGGAGTGATTGAGCCCGATACAACTGCTTCCCCAAGCCCTAAGGCAGCTTCAATGATTATCTGATTTCTGTCTTGGGTAACTGGATGTACAGAGAATGCGATACCAGCAGCGTCGCTTTCCACCATTTTCTGTACGACAACCGCTACGGAGATTTTGTCTTTCTCCATACCTTTCTCAAAACGATAGAAAATTGCTCGGGGCGTGAACAGCGATGCCCAGCACTTTTTTACATTCAAAAGCAACGACTTCTCCGTTGTATTAAGAAAGCTCTCTAATTGCCCTGCCCATGCCGCCGTCTTGCTATCTTCAGCCGTTGCACTGGAACGAACTGCCACAAATTTTGCCCCTAGTTTCTTGAACGACTGTTGGATGTCAGTAGCAATATCTTTGGGCATATTCGCGCCCATGATTAGTGCCTCAATAACCTCAGAGGCTTGTTCAACAGTATGCATCTTCCTGTGATCCACAGAATCCAGTGCGGCAGAGATTTCTACATGAAGGTCGGTATCCTTAAGAAATTTCTCAAAGGCTTCGGAGCCAATGACGAAGCCAGCAGGAACAGGAATGCCTGCTTGGGTCATCTCTCCCAGTGATGCACCTTTGCCTCCTGCAAAACTTACGTTTTTCGAAGATAGTTTTGCGAAGGGGCGTATATACATGCTCATATTTATAAAGCGTAGAAATCCGCTTAATCATATCTAAAGCCTATGCCTTGCGCCATTCTCGCTTTCTTTCGTCTGCCTGTTTTTCCAAAGCATCTATTACCTCGTCCAAGCTAGCGTTATTGATAAATCTATCACCGCGGTATTCAATCGTGATTCCATCGTCTTGAAGATCAATATTTGCCGCCTCTAAGAAGTCTCTGAATTTCCCACCCATCTCTTCGACGGTTTTTAACGAAAGCTCTTTTCCGGCAAGAGCCATAAACGCAAAGTCAGCATGAGGGCTGTGATTCACTTGTAGAGCTTTTGCAGGGTGATTAGGGAAGTATTTATGCTTTAAGCTCTGCAAAGCTTTCATGAGTCGAATGTGATACAGGGCAGCCTCTTCGGGTGTGCCTTCAAAACGTTCAGGGCGTAATTTCTCCAGTGGTATGTGTTCACCAAATTTACTACGTACTTCATCTTGAACCGTTGAGACTTCTTGGGGTTTTGCTATCCATGTTTTCGCTACTAAATCCTCGTCTTTAATGTCGCTCCGCAAATCTAAATATGTTTTCTGCATCTGTGTTCCTAGATGCAAACCCAGAGCGCGGCTCGGCTGTATTCCTGTAATGATATATCTCTTGGTGAAATTACCTTTTGCGGCTGCTAATTGCTCTGCCTCATGTACATCAATAAAAGCGATATCCGAATCAGACGCTGCGAGCTGCCTCAATTCAGTCTCGATAATCTCTCGTGTTTCTTTTGCTCTGCCTACATTGGAAGGAATAACAAAAAAGATCGTTCCCGCTTCTGACTGCTGTACCTCTTCAAGCAGCGCCTTTGCTTTTTCTTTTGCCTGTTCTTTTCCTCTCTCTGAAAGGTTTTCGCCCTCTTTATGCCCATGGCGCATACTCTCGAATTTCATACTTATATTATACCATAAATTCAGAATCATTGCTGAGCCTCAATTTTCTCTGATAAGCTCCCATAGGGCGCACCACGTAAAATCGCTACGCGATTACGTGGCGCAGCCACCAACATCCGACTTGCGTAACATGCATGTGCGATTTTACGTGTCATGTGATGCCGCAGGCATTTTACATGGATTCAACAACTACCCACCTAAGGAACCTCTGAAAAATTGTTAAATTGCTAAATTGCTAAATTGCTAAATTGCTAAATTGTTAAATTGTTAAATTGCTAAGAATGTATAAAACGTGCGTTACGCTTGCGACCTTCGACCAGCTCATACCATTTTGCATTTAAAACATAACTAATCGGTCATTCGTAACGGCATCATCTCGTACCGCGTAGCGTTTACTCAAGCCAAGAACTCCATACCGCCAGCGCGTCTGATTAAGAACGTTTTAAACGCGAAGTGGTATCAGGTCGCCCGGAATGACACACATGATTGTGCCAGATAAGGTCGCCCTGAGTTAATCAAACGGGCGAACAATTTAGCCATTTAGCAATTTAACAATTATGTCAGAGTAACAATAAAAAGCAGTTAATCAGAGCTTCCCTAATGCAGATGGAGTCACGAGGTTCAAACTTATCCTGAATGTATCAGACCATCTGTAAGTGCACTCTACTGGGTCGATTTCCTTTGCCAATTTATGATCTATAACCATTTTCAGTACAGCTTTGACCGATGTAACACACGCAAAAGATGAATTTCGCGCCGTTCATCATCTTTGTTAAGCAAAACCCGATAATCTCCGGCCCTCAGGCGAAAATCGGCGATATCGTAGTGTTGTAATGTCTTGAGATCTAAGCCGGAAGAGACAGACCACGATTCGAGCAATCGAATTCGTTCCACAATCCGATCCAACTGTTTCTTTGGGACACGGTCACAGTCGCGTCGCCAAACACGCTCGTCGAAAACAATCAACCGATACGTCACAAATGCTTTGCCCACGCGTCGAAGGGGACCGAATGCATGCCTTTTCCTTTTTTGCTGCTCCGTACCAATTCCACGGTTTCCTTGTCACGCAGTTCCCAGAGTTCCTCCCGAATTTGATCGAGAGCGCCAGATTGCAATAGTAATTCTGCCGCTTCTTTCGAAAAAACGATGCCACTGACGGCATTATTGCTCAGTACCACGTGGATTGGCTGTTCAGAGTAAAATACCTTCTTGAGCTGGCGCTGTAAATTGGTAATAGAGATGAATTCGGAAAGCATGGATTCTGTGGTAATGATACCATTTTGCATTTAAAACATAACTAATCGGTCATTCGTAACGGCATCATCTCGTACCGCGTAGCGTTTACTCAAGCCAAGAACTCCA
>Ga0155828_116_pt1 | contig 12686 bp, 13 predicted proteins | sample RifCSPlowO2_01_FD_107482 | JGI IMG/M metagenome (GOLD analysis project Ga0155828, IMG submission 107482) | Candidatus Peribacteria bacterium RIFCSPLOWO2_01_FULL_51_18
ACTGACTCTGCAGCCATCGCCTCACTCCGGCGCTGCGGCGCCACCTCTCTCCCAAAAAGGGAGAGAGGAATCCGTATTACACTTCATTCGGAGTTGAAGCGGAGCTCCCCTCGCCCGCGAATGCGGGAGAGGGGCAGGGGGTGAGGCGGCAAGGTTAGCGGTATTTTCTGCAAGGTCAGTGAGCGGTTACAAATTGTTAGATTGCTCGCAAGCGAAACTTGTGTTGTTGCCTGTAAACAATTTAACAATTTAACAATTTGTCAGAGCACCGCTAATCGTTGGTTCCCAAACCTTTTTCAAAGTTTCCTCTAAGCCCCTTGAACTTGCCCGGATCTTCATTACAATGCCCCATCGCTTTCCCCTAATAGAAATATGCCCGGAACAATTTCACAGGTAATCGGCGCGGTCGTCGACTGTCAATTTCCCGTCGAGAATCTGCCCCTCATTTATTCCGCTTTGAAAACCAAAGTCGGAGATGAAGATCTGACGCTCGAGGTCCAGTCGCACCTGGACGGCGGCATCGTTCGCACGGTGGCCATGGGATCGACGGACGGCCTCCAGCGCGGAGTCGCCGTGGAGGACACCGGCGAACCGATGTCGGTTCCCGTGGGGCCGGAAGTGCTTGGCCGCATGTTCGACGTGCAGGGAAAGCCGATCGACGGCCTGCCGGAGATCAAGACCAAAAAAAGGTATCCCATCCATCGTCCGCCGCCGAGTTTCACAGATCAGTCAACGGAGACCGAAGTGCTGGAAACCGGGATCAAAGTCATCGACTTGATTTGCCCTATTTTAAAGGGAGGAAAAGTCGGCCTCTTCGGCGGAGCCGGCGTAGGAAAAACCGTGGTCGTGAAGGAGCTGATCCGCAACATCGCCGAAGAACACGGAGGTATCTCGGTCTTCGCCGGAGTCGGCGAGCGGAGCCGTGAGGGAAACGATCTGTATTATGAAATGAAAGAATCCGGAGTTCTGGACAAAACGTCGCTGGTCTTCGGCCAGATGAACGAGCCGCCGGGGCCCCGCATGCGGGTCGGCCTTACCGGGCTCAGTATCGCCGAATATTTCCGTGACGAGGAGCAGCGCGACGTACTGCTATTCATCGACAACATCTTCCGCTTCACCCAGGCCGGATCGGAAGTTTCGGCTTTGCTTGGCCGCATTCCTTCCGCCGTCGGTTACCAGCCGACTCTGGCCAACGAAATGGGGCTTCTGCAGGAACGCATTACTTCGACGAACAAAGGGTCGATCACTTCCGTACAGGCCGTCTACGTGCCGGCCGACGACTTCACCGATCCGGCGCCGGCCACCACATTCGGTCACTTGGATTCCACCATCGTTCTTACCCGCTCGCTGGCCGAGCTGGGCATTTATCCCGCGGTCGATCCGCTGGATTCCGCTTCCAATATCCTGAGCCCGGACGTCGTCGGCCAGGATCACTACGACACTGCCCGTGGCGTCCAAAAAGTTTTACAGCGCTACAAGGAATTGCAGGACATCATCGCCATTCTCGGCATGGAAGAGCTGGCCGAGGACGACAAAAGGGCCGTACAGCGCGCCCGCCGGATCCAGCGCTTCCTGTCGCAGCCGTTCTTCGTCGCCGAGACTTTCACCGGCACGCCCGGCAAATTCGTGAAACGCGAGGACACCGTGAAGAGCTTCAAAGCCATTCTTGAAGGAAAGTACGATAACGTTCCTGAACAGGCCTTCTACATGAAAGGTTCTATCGATGAAGTAAAATAATTTTTTATGATTCACCTGGAGATCACAACACCGGAGCGCGAAATATTTTCCGGAGATATCGATTCCGTGTCCCTGCCCACGCCGGACGGCGAGATATCCGTTCTGCCGCACCACATTCCGCTGATGTCCATCGTGGTTCCGGGGAGCATCTTGATCCGTAGAGGCGGCGGAGAGGAGCTGTTCGCGGTTTCCAGAGGCGTGATAGAGATCGACGGGAAAAACGTTCACGTGTTGGTGGACAGCGCCGACCGGGCCGGGGAATTGCAGGAAGAGATAATCGAGAAAGCCAAAGCCGAAGCCGAAAAATTGCAAAAGGAGCGCCGCCATGACGCCGAAGGATTCGCGGAAGCCACCGCGATGCTGGAACGCGAGCTGAATAAGCTGAAAGTAGTGCGTCGCAGGCATACCCGCAACCGGCCACCCATAGAAAAAATTGAGAATTGACAATTGACAATTGAAAATCCCCCAACATTTAGACCCACTTTTTATCTCATGACTATCTCCCAAATCAGCGCTCCGTCGTTACCTGCATTAATTCTCAATTCTCAATTGTCAATTTTCAATTAAAATGCCTCCCATCGAAAATCCATCGGGAAGACCCTCCAGATCTGCTCTAATGCTCAGTCTGGAGCTAGCCTGGAATCTGGGATTTATAATCGCTCTGCCGGTCGTGATCTTCGGATTCGGCGGCGCTTATCTGGACAAGTATCTGGAAACTTCACCTCTTTTTGTCCTGATCGGTTTCGCCCTGGCCGTGATAATTTCCGGCATCGGGGTTTATCGGAAGGTCAAGGCCATTGAAACTTCAAAATGATTCATTTTATTAAATATCCGGCTAGCAAGAAGGTTACCGAGGTTTCCGACGGGACCGAGGTTCCCGAGATACTTCAAACTCCACTTCGGTCACGTCGGTCTCCTCGGTCCCTTTGGTCACCTTTCCCTCCCGAAATTTTCGCTTCATAAAACATGAGTTCTATCGAAACACCTCCTTTGGCTTCCGAAACGATCTTCCACCTCGGTTCATTCGAGATCCGCAACACGTTGATCATGGCCTGGCTGGCCGTCGGCGTGATATTTGTCATCGCCTGGTTCGCACGGCGCACCAGGTACCGGGAGATCCCCGGCCGGTTTCAGACGCTTCTCGAGATGATCGTCGAAGGACTTTTCGATTTCTTTTCCACGGTCATCGGCGACCGGAAACAGACCAGGACTTTTTTCCCGCTTATCGCCACGATTTTTCTGTTTCTGATGCTGGCCAACTGGATGGGCATATTCCCCGGAGTCGGGAGCATCACGATTCCGGAGGCCGCCGAAGGCCGCATCATAAACGTGCCGATTTTCCGTTCCATGAACGCCGACGTGAACATGACTCTGGCCATCGCACTCATTTCCGTTGTCTCGACCCAGCTTTTCGGCATCGCGGCGCTCGGGGTGATGCCCTATGCCAACAAGTTTTTCGTGGCCCCCTGGCGCGATCCCATCGGCAGTTTCGTGGGTATTTTGGAGCTGATCGCCGAGCTTGCGAAAGTGATATCGTTTTCTTTCCGTCTCTTCGGCAATATTTTCGCCGGCGAAGTGCTGCTCGTGGTCATCAGCTTCCTCATGCCGTACCTCGCGCCCATCCCGTTTTTGGGCCTCGAACTCTTCGTCGGCTTCATCCAGGCATTGGTCTTCTCGATGCTGACGGCGGTCTTCCTCAAGATGGCTGTGACGGGACACGGGGGACATGAATCCATTCACAATGTTGCGCATGCTTGATTTTATTTACTCACTCACTGGCAGGAAACCGAAGAATCCGAAGAAACCGATGAAATGTCGCTGTTCCTCGGACTCTCCTCTCGGCCATGAGCTCGAGGTCGAATGGTCGGTTTCTTCGGATTCTTTTGACTCTTGATTCCTCCCCAATTCTAGTTAACATCCCTTTACCTCTTTTATCCCCTTTTCTCCTCATCTCTATGCCAACGCCAGAAGCAGTCACTGCCGCGACTGAAGTCGCCGCTCAAGTCTCGGCCCTCGACAAAAACCTGCTGGTCTCCATGACCATGGGTTTCGGCGCCATCGTCCCGGCCTTCTCCATCGGTTGGATCGGCTCCAAAGCCATGGATGCCATTGGCCGCAATCCCGAGGCTGCGAATCGCATCCAGACGCCGATGGTGCTCTCCATCGCCTTCGCGGAAGCAATCGCGATCTACTCGCTCGTCGTAGCTTTGATCATTAAGTTCGTCTGATGATTGGCAGTTGGCTATTGGCTTGTGGCAATTAGCTAAGAGCCAATTGCCAACAGCCAATTGCCGTTCATTGAATGTCTTTCGCCATCTTACTTCCATGGAACTCCTCACAAAACTCGGCATCAATTGGCAGCTTTTGCTCGCACAGGTCGTAAATTTCCTGATCGTCGTGGGGGCGCTGTCTTACTTCGTTTATAAGCCGATTCTCAATCTGATCGATGCCAGGCGTGAGCGGATACGTAAATCGATGGAGGAGGCAAGCCGCATCGAGAACCAGGCTAAAGAATTGGATGAGATCCGCCAGCGCGAACTCCGGCGCATGGATATGGAAAGCGGCGCGTATTTCGACCGGATGAAAAAACAGGCCGATGCGCTGCATGAAGAGCTGATCGCTTCAGCAAAGATTGAAGCCGAAAACCTGATCCAGGCGGCCATGAGGCGCATAGAAGAAGACCGCCGGAAAATGATGGAGGATGTCCTCTCCACCGTCCGGACAGTCGTGATAAAAATGACCGAGAAAATACTGGAACGCGAATTTTCCGCCGCCGACCAGAAACGCATTTCCGAATCGTTTGTAAAAGAACTTCCCGCTCTCCTGAAATCATGATGCGGTTTCGCGCTTAAAATTTTAATTATGTTTACTCATTGCAGCACCAATATCGGCGTAGCGATATCGCTTCACCGCCATCTAGATCGGCTAATAATAAACCTTTCGATATCTCTTTATCGCAAAGCCGTATGAAATTGACCGTGTCGCTCATGGCCCGCGCAGTCGTCGATGTCGCCCGGTTGCAGCCGGGCGAGACGTATGCCGAGCTTTCCGAGGCCGCCACTTGGCTGCTCCAAAGGAGCGGACTCCTGAAAGAAAGCCGCAAGTTCCTGAGTTTGGTCGACAGGCTCTGGCAGAAGCAGGAAGGCGTCACGCATGTAAAAATAACGACACCCGGCGGCGAACCGGAAGTTTTTAAAAAGCAGCTGGTTTCGATTTTGGAAACCTCGCTTAATCGGCGTTGCCTCATGGAGGAAGTCAAAGATCCGAAAATCATCGGCGGTCTGATGTTGGCGGTCGGCGACGAACGTTTCGACTGTACTTTGAGAACCGCGATGAATGAGCTTGGAAGTCAGCTTGCCGCACCAGTGACAATCAAATCCTGAATTCCCCCCAATTTTATGTCCGTCAGTCAAACTCTGGTAAAAACCCTCGAGGAGCGCATCGCTTCATACCGCAAGGAAGTGAAACATGAGCACGTCGGGACCGTGGTTCAGATCGGTGACGGAATAGCCAAGATTTCCGGCTTGTCCCGCATCGGTTCATCGGAAATGATAGATTTCGGCCAGGGGGTCATGGGAGTCGCCTTCAACCTGGAAGAGGATTCCGTAGGAGCGATAATTCTGGGGGATTTCACCAAGATTAAAGAAGGCGATACGGTGAAGGCCACCGGGAAGATCTTGTCGGTTCCGGTCGGCGAAGGGCTGGTCGGCAGGGTCGTCTCACCGCTTGGAGAATCGAAAGACGGCGGGCCTTCCATAAAAGCCAAAGAACACTATCCGGTGGAGAAGATCGCTCCGCGGGTCATCGAACGCAAATCGGTCACCGTCCCGCTGCAGACCGGCATCGCGGCCATCGACTCGATGATCCCCATCGGCCGAGGCCAGCGCGAGCTGATCATCGGCGACCGCCAGACCGGCAAGACCGCCATCGTGATCGATACCATCCTGAACCAGAAAGAAACCCAAAAATCGGACCGGCCGGTGATCTGCATCTATGTCGCCATCGGGCAAAGAGAATCAAAAATCGCCAAAATCGTGAAAGAGCTGAAAGCGCGCGGAGCGATGGATTACACCATCGTCGTCTCGGCTTCGGCCGCCGACCCCGCGCCGCTCTCGTATGTCGCGCCGTTCGCTGGCTGTTCCATGGGCGAGTACTTCGTCGCCCAGGGCAAGGACGTTCTCTGCATTTTCGATGACTTGAGCAAACATGCCTGGGCTTACCGCCAGATCTCACTGGTTCTGAGGAGGCCTCCCGGACGCGAAGCATATCCCGGCGACGTCTTTTACCTCCATTCTCGTTTACTGGAGCGCGCCTGCTGTCTGGACGAAAAGCATGGCGGCGGCACGCTCACGGCTTTGCCGATCATCGAGACGCAGGCCGGCGACCTGTCGGCTTATATCCCGACCAACGTGATCTCGATCACCGACGGCCAGATATTTTTGGAGTCCGACCTTTTCTACAAAGGCATACGTCCGGCGGTCAATGTCGGCCTTTCGGTTTCCAGGGTCGGCTCCGCCGCCCAGCGCAAGTCGATGAAGAAAGTGGCGGGGAAGCTGCGGCTCGAACTGGCCCAATACCGCGAGCTGGCGGTTTTCGCCCAGTTCGGTTCGGATCTGGATCCGGAGACCAGGAGGCAGCTGGATCGCGGCGCCAGGCTTACCGAGCTTCTGAAACAGCTCCAGTATCAGCCGCTTCCGGTCGGCGAGCAGGTGGCTTCGCTTTACGCCGGCACACAGGGTTATCTGGACGATATCCCGGTCGATAGCGTGAAGAAGTTTGAGAAGGAATTCATAACCTTTCTGAAAGCCAGGCATCCGAAGATACTGGAGGCGCTTTCGGATGAGATAAAGCCGGAATTCGAGGAACAGCTGAAGCGGTTGATTGGTTCGTTTAAGGAAACCTTCTCGAAAAATTGATAATTGAGAATTCCCCCAATATTTCGCCCTTTCTCGCTTAAAGTCACTTCTTCCCTTCATGTTACATTATCAATGGTCCATCTGCAGCTTGAATTAATTCTCAATTATCAATTATCAATTTAATTCTTAGTACGATCTGAATTTACACTAACCGCATGGCCAGAAATCTCCGAGACATCCGCCGCAAGATGAAAGCGATCAGATCTGCGCACCAGGTCACCAAGGCCATGGAGCTGGTGGCTGCGTCCAAAATGCGCCGGGCGGTGGCCAATGCGCAGAAGCTCAGGCACTACGCTTTCACGGCATGGCAAATTCTTTCGAAGCTGGCGAAAGTCCAGCCCGAGCTGCATCCCTATCTGCAGGAACGTGAACCCAGGCGGATACTGGCGATTTTATTCACGCCGGACCGCGGGCTTTGCGGGAACCTGAACGCGCAGCTGTTTCGCACCGTTTCCCAGTACTTGAAAGGCTTAAGCGGGCTTCAGACATTCGAGAATATCGACTTCATAACGGTAGGCAAAAAAGGCCAGCAGTTTCTGCTCCGGCTGAACCAGAAGATCATCGCGGCCTTTCCGGGATTTTCGGGATATCCGACGTTCAAGGACGTTCTGCCAATCACCCGGATGGCGACCGACGGTTTCCTCGGCGGCACGTACGATCACGTTTCCCTCATTTTCCCCGACTTCATCTCGGCCATCGCCCAGGAGGCAACGGTGAAGGTGCTTCTGCCCTTTTCCCGGACGGGGCTCAAAGACATGTTGCTGACCATCCTGGCGCGGAAATACCGAAAAGAGACGGAAGCATTTCTGGATCAGATCGACGTCAAAGAATATATTTTCGAGCCTTCTCAGGATGAAATATTGAAGACGATTCTTCCGCAACTGACCGAGATACAGGTCTTTCAGGCCGTTCTCGAGCTGGCTGCTTCGGAACATTCGGCCCGCATGGTCGCCATGCGCAATGCCTCGGACAACGCTTCGGACATACTGGATGATCTGACGCTTACCTACAACCAAACCCGGCAGGCGGGGATCACGGCGGAGCTGGCCGAGCTTTCGGCAACGGCGGCAGCTTTAAACTAATTGTTAAATGGCTAAATTGCTAAATTGTTCGCCCGTCCGAATGGCCATATCTTGGCCGGGCGGGCAAGAGAACCGTGCGTTTTTGTCTGCTATACCAACCGGCTCAATTAACCTCGAACGCCGCGGCCCGAAAGGCCGCTGCTGTATTGAAAAAACGAATTGAAGAATCGAAATTATCAAAGCAATTGAGTGTAACAATTTAGCAATAAATTCAGAGTTTTCCTGTCTCATACCACTTCGCGTTTAAAACGTTCTTAATCAGACGCGCTGGCGGTATGGAGTTCTTGGCTTGAGTAAACGCTACGCGGTACGAGATGATGCCGTTACGAATGACCGATTAGTTATGTTTTAAATGCAAAATGATATCAGGTACAATACCCCTGCTTTTACTCGTCTATGTTTGCCCAACTCATCGACCTTTTTCTGCACATCGACGTTCGGCTCGAATCCATTTTGAACGCATACGGAGCCTTGACTTATGCCATTCTTTTTTTGATCGTCCTGTGCGAAACCGGACTCGTAGTCACACCGTTTCTCCCAGGAGATTCGCTTTTATTCGCCGCCGGAGCTTTTGCGGCGAAGGGGATGATGGACATCACGATTCTTTTTATTTTATTGTCGGTGGCCGCGATACTGGGCGATTCGCTTAACTTTTCAATCGGGAAGAAATTCGGCGCGGCGATTGAAAATCGGAACTCCAGGCTTATAAAGCGGGAATACATCGGGCGGACCAGGGCTTTTTATGCCAGACATGGCGGAAAGACCATCGTGTTCGCGCGATTCATGCCCATCATCCGCACTTTCGCGCCCTTCGTGGCGGGGGTGGGGAAAATGAATTATTTCAAATTTATTTCCTATAACGTCTTCGGCGGGTTGCTTTGGGTGATTTTATTTCTGGGCGCCGGATACTTCTTCGGGTCCATACCGTTCGTAGAGGAAAACTTCACTATCGTGATTCTGGTGATTATCTTTGTTTCGATATTGCCGGGGGTTGTGGGGTGGATTCGATCGCTTGTCCGCAGCCGGGACATCGTGTCCCGGTGATCGGGCAATCAACGGGGAATTAATAAATTGTTCTGATTTTGTATTTTTTACCGCTTGACCGGGACACGATGTCCCGGCTGCGGGAGGTTAATCCGGTTCCCAAATTAACCGCCTCGCACTCAAAATCATCAAAAGCAGCGCCAGCGGTGCCAGATGCAAAAGCCCGCGGTTGAATCCGGTTTGCATCACTGCTTCGCGCGCCAGAGGAATTGCAATTATGAAAATCGAAACTTGAACCGCGAAACAGATAAGAATAAAAACCGTCAAAAGTCCCTGTGGGTATTTGAAAGAATTCTTTCCGGTGAAAAATAATATGACTGGCAGCAAAAGCGGCAGAAACAGCCAATTCGGTTCACTGCTCAGCTGGAACCATATGGCCTTCAAGGCCGGAAAAGAAAAGCCCACTCCCATGTTCGATACGGCCTTCGCATTTCCGAAAGTCAGGCCGTTGAGCCATTTGAACGCCAGCCACGGCAGGCCGACCGCCGCAAGGATCGCGATCGGGATGGCGATGAATCGTTTCAGGGCATCACGGTCTATCTGTCCCGATTTCAATTTCTCTCTCGTGATCCAGGCGGCCAGCAGAAGAATGACCGGCGCATAAATGACGGAAGACTCGTTTTTCGTAAAGAGCAGCAATCCGAGTGAAAAAGCGGACAGCTTGAGCCAGGCAGAGGATTCTCCGGATGACTGCGCCTCCGCGGCATTTAAAAGGCTGATAACCGTGAGAAAAAGATGTGAAGCGAGGAAAACTTCGGCATAAGGATTCATTCCGTGAACCAGAAGCAAAGGCAGTGAAACCAGCATATACACGCCCAGAAACGAGAAACTCCGCGAATGCTTCCGGAGTACATAAAGATAAAAAGCCGCGATCAGGCCGATGAACCATACGAGATGCACCCCGTTGACCAGGGGCTCCTGCCATCCGCCGCGAAGAGTGGAAAGCCAGGTTTTTATCAGAGGCAGGGCCGGCGGATAGGAGCTGACGCCCTCGGCGGTCTGGATGTACCCGTTGCCGTTCGGGATCTTAAGCTCCAGTCGTTCCGTTTCATAAAAAAGTTTGCCCCGCATATTCCAGTTGTTGAACGAATCATCCCAGTATGTCGGGACACTCCAGAGGTCTATCGCGCCGGCGATAATTTTAACGGCGGTCCATATTCCGAGAATCCCCAAAAAAACCATGACCGGCCGAGACAAAACCGGGCCGGGAATTTTTCCCGGCCGAACCCGGTTTTTATAGGCTGAAAAAGCGCCTTTTCTTTTGGCGAAAACGGCTAAAACAAAAAATACCATCAGGTTCGGCGCTATAAATCCGATCAGATTCAATTTGGTCAGCCCCAGAATATGGGTTAAGAACGCGATAAACGCAAAAAAAGCGGGACCGAGAATCAAAGCCCATACGACGCGTTCAGCCGGGGTGAGCACCGGCTTGTCCTTTTCGATCAGCAGCATTGCCGTCCAGGCGAGAGCGGCAGGCAGAGCGAGGCCGAAAGTAAGCGCGATCAGATTCATATTTTCATTCGGATAAAGGACCGGGCGACGGTTTCTGGAAAGTCCTGAAGACAAACGAAGAGTCGTCAAAACGGACCAAAATCCGGCCGGGTTCGGAAATAATTTCATTGTCCATCACCAGATTGTTCGATGTCCCCACCGTGACGTCCGGACGGCCATAGATCACCCAGGTGTCATCATTGTCATAATCGATCCCCGGGATGGCCGGGTAAGTCAGATATCGCATGTTTCCGAGATAAGGCCACATCGATGTGGCAAAGAAAACATAGCTTGAGCGGTCGAAAAGATACGGGCGGACGTATTCGGCGAAATCGTAAAACCGGCCGCGGTCGCGGAAAGTCCGGGCATTTACGGGTTCGGAAATAAATGTCCGGTAATCATGCGCCGTCCAGCTTAAAAATTCGCTGCTCATCCGGAGGTCGAGGACCAGCCAGAACAGAAAGAAAAGACCTGCCGCGATTTTGTAAAACCGTTTTCTTTGTCTTCCGGCTTTGTCAAAAAACAAGGCCGAAATCGCCAAAAGAAGCAGAGCGGAATTCAATATCAAAGTGGCGGAAAACCCCGCGGGCGGCTGCGAATCAAAAAGAACCTTGCGCTGGACCGGATTCGAAGCGAGCTCGGGTCCCCACAGGAAATTGATGCTGTAGGGCGCATATGAATCCATGGTCCAGAAAGATTTTATCCGGTCGAAAAACATTTCCAGGGGTGACCAGCTGATCAGTTCTATCCGGTGCGCTATGACCTCGGTGTTTGGCGGCAAAGCCAGCCCTATTTCCTTGGGTCTTGATTTCCAGTCTTTTCGATCCGACAGGGAAAACAGTATGACATTGGGTTTCCCTGGCGGCACAGTCATCGGCACGTCGAAATTCTCTCTCTCAGGATCATCTTTGTAGATCCAGACAAAATAAATTTGTTCGCGCCTTTTCGCGGAAACAGTCACCTCCGCAGCCTGGGGATAGAAATCCTCGGGCAGATCCGTCAGAAAGATGCCGGTGCCCGTGGTGGAAAGGATCACTCCCGCGGGATCTTTTTGCATTTTTATCAGCCCGTGTCCGGTCCAGGTGGCGTTTACCTTTCCCTCGGAAAATTCAAAAATCAGCGAGTCTTTCGCGAAAGCACCCGCAGGGAGGGAAAGCAGGAAGAAAGCCAGTGCAAAAACAAACGGCCGTTTTCCGAACATCGGAGGAAGTATCAGGTATCGGGTATCAAGTATCAAGACCGGCGGATAAAAATCATTTACCGGCTGTGCCAATGTCGTACCATTTTGCATTTAAAACATAACTAATCGGTCATTCGTAACGGCATCATCTCGTACCGCGTAGCGTTTACTCAAGCCAAGAACTCCATACCGCCAGCGCGTCTGATTAAGAACGTTTTAAACGCGAAGTGGTATCATTGTATCAATCAGCCTTCGCTCCTGTTGGAGCTTCGGCCATTATTATTTCTTTAGGCCCACCGCTTACAATCGCTTTTATCCTTCGCACTCCCGCTGAAGAGCTTTCTTCTTTCAAAATTTTGAAACTTCCGATCAGGCCGGTGTGTGCTACGTGTGGCCCGCCGCAGATCTCGTTCGTGAAGTCTCCCATCGTAAAGACCTTCACCTGCTCGCCGTACTTGCTCTCGAAGACGCCGATGGCGCCGCCTTTCTTCGCTTCATCGACGGTCATGAGACTGTAGCTGACCGGCAGATCGGCTTTGATTTTTTCATTGACCAGATCTTCCACCTGCCTGATCTGTTCCGGAGTCATTTTTTCCGGGTGCGAGAAATCGAATCGCAGCCGCTCGGCGGTTATGTTGCTGCCCTTCTGATAGACATGATCGCCCAGTATGTTTCGAAGCGCGCGGTTCAAAAGGTGCGTGGCCGAATGAAGTTTGGTCGTTTCGGCAGTCTGATCTGCCAGGCCGCCTTTGAATTTTCCAATTGACGCGGTCCGGCTCAGTAGCTGGTGTTTCTTTTGCGCCTGTTCGTACGTCTCGGGCTGTACGACCTTTTTCCCGTGCTCCGAAAGCAGTTCTTCGGTCAGTTCGCGCGGGAAGCCATATGTTTCGAAGAAGTAGAATGCCTTTCCGCCGTCGACATCGCCGTGTTCCTGCAGATATTCCGTCAGTTCCTTCTCTCCTTTGACGAGAGTGCGGCGGAATTGCGTTTCTTCGGTTCGGAATGTTTCGATGATGGATTCTTTCTTGGCCTCCAAATCAGGATACGCCGACGCGTAAGTCGCTATCACGGCCTCCGCGACAGAGGGGCAGAACGAGTCAGAGATGCCGAGGATGCCCGCAAAGCGAATCGCGCGGCGCACCATCCGGCGCGTGAAGTATCCTTGATCCTTATTGCCCGGCGGGGCTCCGTCGGCAATGAGCATGGTCGATGCGCGCAGATGATCCATCACGATGC
>Ga0155828_123_pt1 | contig 12093 bp, 6 predicted proteins | sample RifCSPlowO2_01_FD_107482 | JGI IMG/M metagenome (GOLD analysis project Ga0155828, IMG submission 107482) | Candidatus Peribacteria bacterium RIFCSPLOWO2_01_FULL_51_18
TTCTTGGCTTGAGTAAACGCTACGCGGTACGAGATGATGCCGTTACGAATGACCGATTAGTTATGTTTTAAATGCAAAATGGTATGACCTGCTCAAATAATCTCGAACACCGCGGCCTGAAAGGCCGCTGCTGTATTTAATAAAACAAATTAAAGAATCGAAATTATTAAAGCAAGTTAGTATAACTTCTCAGGCTCAATACCTATTCAGTTAATTGTCAATTGTCAATTGTTAATTTACTTCGACCCATCCCCCCGAGGTCTGCCCGAAAGTTTCCGGGAAATACATCTCAAAAGCCTTCGCCGGCCGCTCGCGGAACCGGCCGGGAGTCGTGGCCCGTACCAGATATTCATAGGTATACACGCCGGCTGGCAGTTCGTCGGCGAAAAGGAATACGCGGTCGTCCCGGAGCTCGATGTGGCTGAAGCGCCAAAGCTGATCCGAGTAATAGTCGGTGATGAAATTTGCTTCATTTCTCAGCAGATTCTGCTCGGAAGTCTGGAACTGAAGATCGATCGGTTCGACACCGGCAGGCAGAGGCGATTCTACCGCTACAAAATTTCTTTTCTCCGGTACGGTTATGGTCAATTTCACCTTATATGTCTCTCCAACCCGGTAGGCTGGCATGCCTTTGGTCAGGGGCTCCACTTCCCGAAGTATTCCGATCCCCTCCTCGGCGGGCTCCAGCGCCTCCGGCGCATAGAAATACGAAAGCAGAATGTCGTAATACAACCGGCCGACGCCCTTTTTCCCCACTTTGACCTCGATGTCTTTGCCGCGGCTCAGTTTCGACAAATCCGTATTAACTTCTTTCAGTTCCAGGGGTCTGCCGTCCTTGAATGATTGTTCGATGATCTTCTTTCCCGCCAGTTCGACCGCGCCCACGAAATCGTAATCCAGTTCTTTGGTCTGCTTCAGGAATTCGACAAATGACAGCAGCGACAAGGCGGTTGATTGCGTGGTATCGAAGTGTCCGTCGATTCTGGATGAAAGCATCCCCCGGACCAGTTTCAGAAGCAGCGGATTACCCGGATCGATGCGCACCAAAGCCTGAAGAATTATCGCGTTTGAGCGGTCACTCGTGTGCATGTATTCACGGTATGCCGTGTTGTCGTCTTCCTCGAATCTGGCGCCGCGGTCAGAAATCCGGACATGGCTCAGGATTTCATTCAGTAATTCCTTCGCCCGGCCGGCCGACTGTTTGGTCCCGGCTTTCCGGTAAGCCATGGCCAGATGGGCTTTGGCAAAAAGCGGCAGATTCACCCGTTTCCCGAAAAGATTATTCAGCTTCGCGACATCGACCGTGTCCTCCTCCGACAAGACAAACAGGACATAAGCGCGCAGCGTCGGATCACTGATACCTTCGCCGTCATTTCTTATAATGTCATCCAAATAATCGCGCGCGCGGCTGCGCACGCCGGAATCAACCGGATAGCCGGCATCCAAAGTCAGCTTGAGCGCCGACAGAATATATGCGGTCAAAGACGGATATGATTTATCGCCAAATTCCCAGTATCCGAACCCGCCGTCACCCCGTTGGAACGTGTAGAGTTCTTGCAAACCGGTTAATATGTTCTTTTCCAATGTTTTGTCATCCACTACGGAAAACGCCTTCAGATTCTGAAGCTGCTTCAGTGCGACATTGGGCATTATGCCGCTCATGATCTGCTCGGCGCAGCCGTAAGGATACTGCGCCAAAAAACCGAGACCGCTTGGGAGATAAACTCCGAGGGACGGCGCGATGCTGATTTTGAGCGAACCGGTTGGCGCGTCTTTGGCTAACGGATTCGATACCGTCTCCGTCGCGATGTCTTCGGTCAATCCCGAAAGCGCGTTGCTTTGCATCGCCCCGAAACGGTAAACCGGGAACGATTCACTGATTACATCCCGCGCATTTTCGGTAATGGAGGAAAATTCCATCGTCACTTTATCGGTCTCCAGTATCTCCACCGGGAAATCGACTTTTAGGTTTCCGTCCTTAGGGATGGTTATTTTTTGTTTCCCCGGGCCGGTTAATTTGAACCCGTTGCCAGCCAAAGCGACCTCGAATGTCCGGTCCTGATCAAGATAATTGTGGACGATGGCGCCGAGAAGGATTTCATCGCCGATTACGGCGAACCTGGGCCGTACCGGCCGAAGTATGACTGGTTTTGTTTCGACGGCTGTATGGGCTTCGCCGCCGAATAAATTGTCCTTGGTGGCGGCCAGCGCCAGGAAATGCCAGGTGGTCAGGTTGTCCGGCAGATTGAAGCTTACGGTTGCCAGTCCGTTTTGGTCGGTTATGATTTTCGGATTCCAATAGGCCGTATCCCTGAACGTGCCGCGTTTCTTTGTCTCGTCGTTTTTTTCCTCCCCGCCGCCTCCGCCCTTGGATCCCGGCTTGAATCTTTCCATCAGCTGAGTGAGCATATTCGATGTCAATACTCCCAGCCCCCGTTCGCCGTAGAAATTTCCGACCAGGTCCGGTATATAAAAACCGGCCAGATCGAGCAGGCTCAAGTCCACAACACCGAGCGACAGCTCCGCCCGGACGGGATTTCCTTTGAAGTCAACGGCTTCCAGATTCACAGTAACTTTCTCTCCCGGCAGGTACTTCTGCTTGTCAGTGCGTATCTTCACATTCAATTTTTTCGTCGAGCTATCTATCGGAAGTTTCACATAGCCGATTTTGAAAGCCGGAGATCCAGTGTCTATCCCATTATCATCGAATGTTTCGCCGATCCTGGGTTTCATGACGATGACCGAGACATAAGCGGTCGGCACCAGTTCATCGGTGATTTCCACTTCGACCGGCATGGCGTTGGCGGTCACGTCAATGATCTTTTTTGAAATCACATTTTCCCGTTCCACTGTAATCAATGCCTTCACGCCCTGGCCCTGGTACGGCGTCTTGACGATCAGTTTCGCGATATCTCCGACCTTATACGAAGGCTTGTCCGCGATGATCTGCATCCGGTCATTGTTGGTGTGCGGCCAGTTGAAATACACATCGGCCCAGGCATAGAAACTCGTCCCGGCTTTTGATTCCCTTCCCGAATCGTCTTTGGCAACCGCGACCATCCGGAATTCACCGGCTTCATCCAGTTTCACGGAAACCACGGCCTTACCCTTTTCGTCCGTGCGCGACGTGAAGGATCTCAAGAAAGTGTCAACCGGCGTATTGTCATAGTAATACCCGCCGTCGACGCCTTTTTCCTTCACCGTATTCCATGTTCTCGAAAACAGCTTGAACTCTACGCTTCTGCCGGCCGCGGGCGTGCCGTCGGTATTCAAGGTTATAACTTTTATTCTGGCATCATCCCCGACCGGAACGCCGTAATCCTCAGGTTGCAAACCGACGTAGATTTTCGATTTATGAACAGTAACGTCCGCCCGGGAACTGACGACTTGATTGTTTTTATCTGTGATATCGGCTTCGATACTGAAAATCTGACTTACGCCGAAGGTATCCAGATTCGCCAAAAAATCAAAAGTCATCTTGCCTGAATCATCCAAAGCGCCCTGCCCCTCGGTCACTATAGCCGTCTTTGGCGCGCAATTTCGCCAGCACCAGCTGTCCTCCGAGCCGAAGGAATACCAGTCGTCGGTGTATTTGTTGAAATAATAATCGGAAGAAATCGCGCGCCATCTGACATCCGCTCCGGCCATCGCCGCGCCAAAATAATATTGTCCGGAAACATCGGCGTTTATCCGGTCACCGGCGAAGTACTCTTCACTGTCCGGTTTAACTTCAACCTTGTATTCCGGCTTGCGATAGGCCAGAACAGAAAAACCACTCCACATGGTCTCTGAACCTGCGTCGCCTTCCGGCACCAATTTCCCGGCAATACTGTAATAACCGAGCGGCGCCTCGTCTGCTACTTGGAATGAGTCCGAGACCGAACCAAACTCGGAGACATTGAGTTGTTTCCTGTAAACTTCCGTCCCATTCGAATCGGTAATGATCATTTCAACCGACTTCCCGGCCGGAACAGTCATCTTGCCGTTCCAATCCAAAAATCTGATCAAACCTTTGAAATTCATCGTGTCTCCGACTCTGTAAATCGGCCTTTCCGTATAAATATATGAGAATAATCTTACTTTCTCGGACTGCGGTGACCGGAAATCGCCGCTGACGCCTTCGAAATCATACGGCTGCATGCCGCCGTTCCAGTCACTGCCGACAAAGGCGAAATCGTCTCCTTTCGAAGCAGTGACCCAAAATTCCGGCTGCCAGTCGTAATCCCTGTTTCTTAAATCTCTGATATCGATGTCCGCCGCCTCAAAAATGCCGTTTTTGTCGGTTTTGCCGGAGGCGACCGGTATCCGGCTTTTAAGTGACAGAAATTGTATTGTCGCGCCTGCCACCGGATCGCCGCTGGTGAGATCAGTTACCCATACGAGCGCTTTCTTGCCCGAATATTTCAAGGTCATCCCCATGTTTGTAACCGCAAAAACCTTGTCGTCCCACCATTTGCTAAGAGCTGGACCCGGGACCGATTCCTGCGACCCGAAAGATATGGCATATATGCCGGGTTTCAGCCTGGCACCCAGCTGTTTCTCGATATCGAAAGTCCTGGCGGTCCACTGGTTCAATTTGACAGCGGGCTTGAAATGCCACTCATGATAATCCGTGGAAGTGGATTTCAAATCCATTGGCTTGATCGGATAATCCTGCCTTTCTTTTCTGACACTTAAAAATCGCCCGAGAGAGAGTGATCCCATTTCAACATCCAAACTGCTGACATTCACATTATTCAGGTAATAGACCGGCGGCTTGCCTCTTTCAAATATGCTGAAGAAATTGCCTTGCGGATAAATGAATACCTGCGGAGACAGGGGCGGCGTGGTGAATGTAATTTCGAAGGGCTGTTCCAGTTTCTGGCCGAAGATGTCGCTCAAACCTTGTTTCAGCGTGACGACGTATTTCGTGCTCGGTTCCATGACCGGATAAAAATCCAAACGTTTATGCAGGTCCCATTCGTTGGTTGCGAGATCTGACCCGGTATCTTTGAGCGGCGGCTTGAACACCACGTTTTTTTTCAGCGTTTCGTCGTTCACCGGGTTTGTAAATTCGATCTGAATCCGGTTTTCCTGGTACTGTCCCGTTTTTACCTTGAAATTCCCCACCGTCCGGAAGTTTACTACATATCCGGTCTGGCTTCCGAGATTTCCTTTGATGCCCCGGATTCCCTCTTTTACCGTCGCCTGGTATTCGGCGTCGAATGAATAAGGAGTCTCCGGCACTACCACGACTGATTTTTTATCCGTTACTTTTTTGTCTTCGATTTCTTCAACGCCGTATTTGACTGACTTGACGCCAAAGGATTCCCACTGATCGCTGCCGGCCTTCCGGCCCAGCAGAATTATTTTTTCCTTCGCGCTTAAAAGGTCCATTTCATTGGTAAAATGGAACGTGAGCCGGGTAGTCGGCCCGGCATCGGAATACCCGTTCTCAGGTTCTGTCGAGGTCACCTGGGGCCGCACGGTTTCAAACGACCAGCTGAGGTCTTTCTCAGTCAGATCTCCGGATACGGTTTTTATACCGGGAGGAACCGAAACGGTGTATTTCGTCGCAAGTGTGAAGCCTTTGACCGGGGTAAATTCGGCGGTAGTCGTGCCCAGCCAGCGCCAGCGCCCGGACAATGCCGGACTGATCGTCACCGGCCAGACAGGGAAATTGTCAGCTCTTCCCTGCACCTGGCTCAGCGACGCCATCGGACGGTCGAAAACCAGTGCGATCCTGCCGGACCCGGGCACGTCGCGGGCGTCGGCGGGAGGTATCTGCGCGGCAAGTACTGGGGCACCGGCGACCAGAAAAGTATAAACAAGTTCACGGCCCAAAACCGTTCCGTCGGTTTTCTTCGCCTTTGGCCCCAGGCGGAATATATAAGTCCTGCCTGCGATCAGCTTTTGTTCCGGCTCCAGGGAAAGGACGTTGCCGTTCCATTGTTTCGAAGCCCGGATGTCATCCGGGATGACCAGATTTGCTTCGACTGATTCATGATCCATCTCATCCGGAAAAGTTATTTTCAATACCGAGCCGGCTGATACTTTCTGATGCAGAGAAAAATCGATGCTTCTGTCTCCGGCCAGATAAATGTATGTGCCGAACAAAAGGCCTAAAGCCAGCGCCACAATTACCAAAACAGTCACAATGGATCGGACGATCGATCCGAAAAAAAGATCTGTTATCGAACGAAAGGATGGCATAGGAGCGAGAGAAACCGCTAAACATTACATAACATCATACCACTTCGCGTTTTAAACACCACTAATCGCCTTAAGCGATATATTGCTGATTTTCTGGTCTAGTAAACGCTTCGCGGCATTTATCGCAGAAAATAATTCAGCTGAGGACTGATGCAGTTTTAATTGCAACATCGTACAAATTCTTTGGCAATGAATTCGGGATATTCTTTTTCCGTTTTTTGATAATTCGCCTATACTGCCGGAGACGAATTCCTTTTTCCCAAATATTTATGGTTCAATCGCATGATTCAGACAACCAGAATTTCTGGTTCGGAGTCTCGATGTTTTTGATCGGTTTGATCGCCGGCGTGATAATGACTTCGGCTTCCGGCTCCGCGTCTTTCCTGAAATTCGGAACCAAGACCGCGGCGAGTAAGCCGCCCTCGGTTCCAGCCGTCCCGGCTCAGGCCCAACCGGCATCCGCCGCAAATCAACCAAGCGCTCAGGACAGAATGATCCAGGTCGCCAAAGACATCGGTCTGAATGAGAGCGATTTCAAAGGATGTATCTCAAGCGACAAATTCAAACAGAGAATCGATGCCGATCTTGCCGGCGGATCGGATGCAGGAGTAAACGGTACGCCGGGAAACATTTTATACAATATAAAGACCAAGAACGCGTTGCTCATCTCGGGAGCCAGGCCCGTAGACAGCTTCAAAAAATACATCGATGCAATGCTCAATGACCCCAATTATCAGAGCAAAGACGCGGATGTCACATCGGCCAAAAACGTCCCGGTGGTCGATGCCTCTACCGATCATATTCGCGGCAACCCCGATGCCGAACTGGCGATAATCGAATATGTGGATTACCAGTGTCCGTTTTGCCAGCGTGTCCATCCCACGATGCAACAGTTGCTGACCGACTACGGCGACAAGGTCATGTGGGTAATGCGAAATTTTCCTCTAGGTTTCCATCCGGACGCCGTGCCGCTCGCAACCGGCGCGGAATGCGCCGCCGACCAGGGTGGCAATGATGCCTACTGGGACTACGCGGATAAAATCCTGGGCACGAATTAAGGAATCCCTGAAAAACTGGTCGAGACATATCGTCTTATACCAAATCGCAATTAAAACCGCACCAATCCTCAGCTGAATTGTTTTCTGCGATAAATGCCGCGAAGCGTTTACTAGACCGAGAAATCAGCAATATATCGCTCGGAGCGATTAGTGGTGTTTAAAACGCGAAGTGGTATTACCATATTCATACACATCATACCACTTCGCGTTTAAAACGTTCTTAATCAGACGCGCTGGCGGTATGGAGTTCTTGGCTTGAGTAAACGCTACGCGGTACGAGATGATGCCGTTACGAATGACCGATTAGTTATGTTTTAAATGCAAAATGGTATCAGCAGCGCCCCTCCGTGGGCGCGGCGTTATGTGTGAAGCCAATTCCCTGGGCTCCGCAGGCACGGAGGCCTGCTGCTGATCATTTTTTTGTTCAGAGGTTCCTTAAACGGTAAACATCCCCTTTTCAAATATCACTTTCTTCGACCCGTCCGGAAGCGACGCAGTAACCGTGCGGTCTTCGGTCGTGACTATGTCCGTATGCTCGGGAGAATCATTGTAACCCCAGGCTTCCCATTGTTCTTTCGACGGTTTTGACGGATCTCCGGGATAGCTGTCCTTATAAGCTCGCCCGAGAGCCAGATGCATATTGCCAAACTCGCCGCCGATATTTTCGTCATAAAGAGTGTTGGCCATGAATTTCGTAATTCTCGAGAATCTCTTGTCGGTGAGTGAGAATTCACCGATTTTCCGCGCATTTTCCCGCGTGAGCATGCCGTCCAAAACTTTCTGCCCCTCGCTGGCTTCGGCTGTTTTTACCGTACCCTTTTCAAAAACAAGCCTTACTCCTCTCAAAATATTTCCATAACGGTAAACCGGCTGGTTGAAAGAAATGCTCCCCTCGGTCCCCCGCCAGTCGGGAGAAATGAAGAGCTCGAAACTGGGAATGTTCCTGCAATTTCCACCCATCCATTTTCTTTCCTTCCCGAGACTAATGACCAGATCTATGTTCTTTCCTTTAATTTCCAGCGTTTCTATCTTCAGCGTGTCGAGTGATTCTTTCACGCGATCCTGCTCTTTCTGAATTTTTTTCCATTCTTGAATTGGATCGTCCGAGTCGAGATAACATGCCTGCTTGATTTGCGACCAGTAGTCATCGATGCTCATGCCGGCTTCCGCGGCCATAGCCTCGGTTCCGTAAAGGCCGAGTGTCCACGTATATTTTCCCTGTTGCTCCTTGGTAAACAGCCAGTCCCTGAATTTTCTCCTGGAATCCATCGCCTGGAAGAGGCGCCCGGGTTCCACGTCTTTCAACTCCCGCGGATCGGTTTCGGCGATTATGGAAATCGAATGATCGATCAAATCGGCTTCGGCACGTTTGAATTTTTCCGGGAAAAACTTCAGCTGCTTGTCCGAAGCGTATTTGAAAAATACCTTGTCCGTTTCGGTTGGAATGAAAGTGAGCTTGGGAAAAGCCCCGGACTCCAGCACCGCTCGCATTAACTCCAGATAAAGCGGCTTGGCAACGTCCGGGATATTCAGCTGAACGACTTCATCCGGCTGCACTCCTTTTCCGCTGTTCAATGCGAATTTCACCAATAGATCGGCGTATTTTTTCAGTGTTTCGTCGCTTGGTTGGTACATTGTTCGAGTTTATACGATTTATTGCGAGCTATCTACTTTTTACATTTTTTTACATTGTACATTTTACATTCCTTTTCGCGCCGCTATAATCCAGTCCTCTTCCCTGATCTCCATGCGCAGATATTTGTTTGTGACACTAAGTATTTTGGCAGGACTTACCGTCGTGTTTGCGGCATACAGTTACAGGATAAATACTTCCCCAAAGCAGCCGCCGGGTGACAGCGGTTCCGTTGTTTTTTCGGCTGATTCATCATCACTCAGCCCGCTGTCCACCCGAAACGTAAGTTATATCGGGACGATTGAGAAAATTGAAATCAGTATTTATCAGCAGGGCACGCATCAGATGACTCTTCCAGACGGCAGCTTGCTGCTTCTTAAGTCAAATGATGCCAATCTGGACATGGATACATATCTCGGAAAACGGGTCGAGGTGAGGGGCGCTGTCCAGCCGACTGCCCAGGGCAACGCACTGGCGATGAGTGTCGAGGAAGTCACGCTCATAGAAGATTCAAGCGAAAGCGGGGACGCCTCGGCGCGTTCGTTCGCGATTTGCGGCGGGATCACCGGCATCCGGTGCAAACCCGGTTTTGAATGTATCGATGACCCGTCCGACAGTTGCGATCCGGAAAAAGGCGGCGCCGATTGCTCGGGAATCTGTATACCGGTTTCCACCGGGTCATTGAGTTCGTCGCCGAAGTCCGGGCCGGCGGCCGTAAGCTCCTCGAAGTCATCCGAAAAAACTTCTTCGTCGGTTTCCTCCGTGCCGGTTGCATCATCCCGTTCGCCTGAATCCTCATCGTCGTCTGCCGCCGGCGCAAACACGAACGAACAGCAAATCGTCGCCCTTATGAACCAGCGCTACGACGACCAGTCTCTTTGGACGCAAAGCTATTGCACCAGTCACATCGCTTTTTGCATACCGGTGCATAAAAACTGGTACTTCAAGTCTTTCGGTGCCACGACGTCCAATCTGTGGCACGTCGAATTCGGGATCGCGACGATCGACACGTTGAACCAGGGCGCGGTCGTCCTGAGCCTCGTTTCCGGCGCTTCGGATTCGGCCGGCGGCGCGGACGGCCAGATAAAAATTCAGGGAAATGACATAGTCGGATACAAAGACTGGACCGACGGAAATCATTTCGAGCTGATTGCCGACAGCCGCCTGAGAGCTCCGGTTACTTACATGCTTTCACACATAACCCCCTACAATCCCGGCGATTAATTCTCCAATGTTACATGACGCTTTTTTCCTACAGCGCGATAAATGACGATGACAAAGAAGTCCGCGGGACGATCGATGCGCCGGATCTCCACAGCGCCCGGGAAGCTGTGGAAAGGCTCCATCTGGAAGTGAAAGAAGTGTACGAAGCCAATCATCTGCGCAATCAGGTACAAACTGAATTGAGTCCGCCGGTCCATGTTTCAAAAACGATTTTTTCTTATGAAGGAACCGACGATTCCGGGCGGGTACAAAACGGAACTCTGGAAGCCGCCGGCAAGCGTGAAGCTTTTGAGCGCCTGAAGAATGAAAAGAAATTATTCCTTAATGCTCTTTCGCCTGCCGGTATAACGCCTCCGTACCGTGATTATGATCTGATAAATTGGCAAAAAAACGAGATAAAAAGCTCCATCCCCTCTCCCCCATCTCCCGAAACGGGGGAGGGGCCGGGAGTGAGGACACCGGCTGAAGCGCCGATTAAACCGCTGGGGTTTTCGGCGATTCAAAACCAGGTTCCATCAAACAATTCGCAAAAGGAAAAGGAGCCTGCTTCTGATAAACAATATTATCCGCTTACCTCGACTCTGCGACTTTATGCCGGCTGGCTCTTGGCATGGTACTGCCTCTTTGTCGCCTTGGGTTACTATTCGCATTTTCGCTCGCTTCCGTTGGAAATCCCCTTCGTCGAAGCGTTTTTCCTTTCGCCTCTGATTTTCAATTTCGTCGTCGCGATATTTATTTTCCTGATGTTTACGGCTTTGAACCGGATATTAAAAGGCAATCGCCTGACCGGCGCCGCGCTGACACTGGTCGGCATAGCGGCAGTGGTTTTTGTAAGGATGAACGTTTAGGGAAGGTTCACGTTCCGCAGCCGGGACATCGTGTCCCGGTGTTTCAATCGACCAATGACTATGAATTGTCACAACGCCGCGGCCGGGGACGGCCCCTGCTGAGGTAAAAGAATTCATTAATTCGAAAAAACCACACATCAGCAGCGGCTTTCCAAGCCGCGGTGATTCGAGGAAGGATAAGCAGATCAGCCAGCATTATGCTGGCCCAAATTTGAGTTGAAATTTTTTTTCGTCGTTCGGGACGCGACGACCGGTGCCAGGCGTGAACGCCTGGCCTGGGAATGCAACATTTTAAATTTGAAATGCGAAATGATTATTCATTTTGCATTTAGCATTTTGCATTTCAAATTTACTGCAGCCCCAGCTGCTTCCGGATGTCATCCGCCTGCGACTGTTCCTTCTTCTTCGCCGTCTGTTGGATATACAGGGCTTGCAGATCCTTCCAGTCCTCGCTGTGCTTTCTCTCCAGACCCTGCAAATGTTTCAGGTGCTTTGGCGACAGCTGGCTGAACTTCACCTTTTCCTCTTCCAGTATCTTCTGCAGTTCATCTATCTGGAACTGACTGAGCTTCGGCACCGCCTGTATTATCCGCCACTTCTCGTCACGGGTAAGCGAGATCGAGCCGCGCAGAAGCGAAAGGAATTTCTGTTCGTCGAAATTGGTTTCCGGATGCGCCGGAATGACGACGGTATCGTTATTCAGCAAAGACGAGATCGATCCGAAACGGTAATTGCCGACTTCGGCGAGGATTTTCAGATCTTCGTCGTCATAACCCATTTCCTTGGTCGCAGCCGCGCCGACCGGAGGCGGAGGAGGGCTGGTATCCTGCACCGTAGGCGCTCCTCCGCCGGCTGCAGACTGGCCTTGAGGCTGAGAGCCTAAAGGGGGCGGAGGTGGCGGTGGAGTGGAAAATACTTGCGTGGGTTCCAAACCGCCCGCTGGGACGGGGTCGCCGGGTCTCGGAGGATTCGCGCCTTGTGGTGTTGGATCAGCCATAAAAAAAATTGATAAGCTTTTGGAGTTTATACCCCGAAATAGAGTGAGGGCAATGGCAAGAATGACCAATAAACAATTCAATCGTTAACGGATCAATCCGAAATAGCGGGGTTTTTGAGAGAACCATAAAAATAATCCAGC
>Ga0155828_105_pt3 | contig 11861 bp, 5 predicted proteins | sample RifCSPlowO2_01_FD_107482 | JGI IMG/M metagenome (GOLD analysis project Ga0155828, IMG submission 107482) | Candidatus Peribacteria bacterium RIFCSPLOWO2_01_FULL_51_18
AAAGGTTTTCGCCCAGGGCATTTCGCCTGGTAATATCTTTAAGCAGCATCCGTACGATCTCAGGCAGTTCCTTGAGATTTTTCTGCCTCAAAATTTCGACCGCCCCGTTTTTGGCGAGCAATTCGGCGTTCAATGTTTGATGGTCATGTGCCACCCCCTCAAGCGGCACGACTATCGCCGGCTTTTTCAGGATTGCGAGTTCGGATATGACCCCGGCGCCGGCTCTGGTGACGACCAGGTCGGACAAAGCCATCAGGTGCGGCAGTTCCTCCATGACAAATGGCCGGGAAAAATACCGGGCGTGGATTTTGCCGGTTTCTTTTCCGGTTCCCGTAATGTGGATCAAATCGGCGAGATCCTTTAGCTTCTCAAAATTCTCTTCGGCCGCGGCGTTCAAAGCCAAAGCTCCCTGGCTGCCGCCGATAATCATCACTACCGGGCGGCGGCCTGAAAACCCGGTGATCCGCTGGCCGGCCGGCACCGAACCGAGCGAAATTTCCGGACGTACCGGGTTTCCGGTATGCGCGATTTTCGGTTCCCAGGAAGAGGGAAATGTTTCCTTCCGGAAACCGGTGCAGATTTTTTTTGCGAATCGCGACAAAAAAACAGTCGCCATACCGGGGACGCAGTCCGATTCGTGGATTATCACCGGAATATTCCGGCACCAGGCCGCCAGGCAAACCGGAACGCTCAGGCTGCCCCCTTTTCCGAAAACCGCCGCGGCTTTGGTTTTTTTCAAAATGGACAGCGACCGCAAAAAAGCTTTCATGAAGCCGCAGGGAAACATCAGCCATCGAAGAACATTTTTTCCCGGGAACCGCGGAGTTTTTATTTTTTCAAAAACGTATCCTTTTTTTCGAAGCAATTCGGCCTCGGTGCGGCAGGAACAAATGAACAAGGGGGTAATCCGGAATTTTTTTATCATCGTGTCGGCTACCGCAATCGCGGGAGCCAGGTGGCCGACAGATCCCCCGCCGCAAAAAATGACGGTTTTTGTTTCCATGATGGATTATGGGAATATTAGGGAACCTCTGGGAAATTGTTAAATTGCTAAATTGCTAAATTGTTAAGAATGCACGAAACATGCGTCACGCTTGCGAACAATTTAGCAATTTAACAATTTAGCAATCCCCCCCAGGACTATGAATGAATAAACCTCTGCAAGACCCCGAGTTGTGTTTTGCGCGCGGATCTCCGGACGGCCCTGTCCTCCTGGCTCGAGTGCATCGAAATATTCAGCAGTATGCCGACGGAGGCCAGGGTAGAGACCAGCGAAGATCCGCCGTAGCTGATGAAAGGCAGCGTCACGCCGGTGATCGGAAGCAGCGAAAGATTGACGCAGATATTCAGCAGCGTCTGGACGCAAATGACGGTGGTGATGCCGGTTGCGACCAAAAGCCCGAAGCGGTCCGGCGCATGCCGGGCGATCCTTAGCCCGCGGTAAACCAGTATCCCGTAAAGCCCGAGCACGATCAGAAGCCGCAAAAAACCAAGCTCTTCGGCCATCGCGGCAAATATTGTGTCAGACTGGACTTCCGGCAGATAGCCGTACTTTTGGATGGATTTGCCGTAGCCAACCCCGAAAAGTCCGCCGCTCCCGATGGCGATCAATGCCTGGTAAATCTGAAATCCGATTCCTTCGCGGTAGGTCTGATCGTCGGGATGGAACAGGACGTGAAGAAAAACCGTGAAACGGTTGCGGACATATTCCTGGTTCAAAATTATCGGCAGACCCAAAAGTCCGGCGGCGGCGCCTCCCATAAAAAGGTGGATAATGTTGCCGCCGGCGACAAAAAACATCACCGACGCCGTGAAGGAAAATATCATGAATGAACCGAGATCCGGCTGCATGGCGACCAATACCGTCGAAAGGCAGAGCAGGACGACAAACGGTATGAATCCTTCCTGGAACGTCGAGATCAGTGTTTCTTTTTTCTGAAGCCAGACGGCGAGATAGAAAACCAGGGTGATTTTCAAAAACTCCGACGGTTGCAAAGTGAAGAAGCCGAACTGGAGCCAGCTCCTCGCGGTGCCGTAGTCATTGCCCAGTCCCGGGATGAAAAGCATGACCAAAAGGGCAAGGTTAAGCAAAAAAAGCGACCGGGCATGCTTCTGCCAGAAGTGGTAGGGGATGACGGCCGTGACGCAAAGCGCCAAAAGCGCCACGATCATATGCCGGAAACTCCGCCAGAGATAAAACGCATTGGACGGAGCGACCAGCGTGCCGGCTTCGACGAAACGCGAAGTCAGCTGGTAGCTCTGGTAAACGCTGACGCTGGCGATCATAGCCAGCCCGAACAGGCTTAAGCCAAGCGCAATCCCGAGAAGGAAAAAATCGGCTCGGCGGTACACGGGCACAATATATATGGGTAACTGGTTTTTGGTTATTGGTTTTTGGTTATTTTTTTGGGTTTGGATTGGGGTTGGGGTTTGGACATGATATTCCTAACCCTAACCCCAATCCAAACCCAAACCCTTTTTTTTGTTACACTCTAACCAAATGAAAGCCTCCGACTTCGTCCATCTTCATTGCCATTCGACCTTCTCCCTTCTGGAAGCCCTGCCGCTGCCGGAGGAAATAGTGCTGCGGGCAAAAGAGCTGGAGCAGACGGCAGTCGGACTGGCGGATAAAGGCTATACCTACGGCTTGATTGATTTTTACAAATCGGCGAAGAGCGCTGGGGTCAGACCGGTACTCGGTCTGGAAGTGTATATCGCGGCCAGGACCCGCTTCGACAAAGAGAGTTCGGTGGATACCCGCAGGTATCCTTTGGTGCTGCTGGCCGAAACCGGCGAGGGCTACCAAAATCTGTTGAACCTCGCCACCAAATCCGCACTGGAGGGCATGTATTACAAACCGCGGGTGGACAGCGAGCTTTTAAAGCTTTATGGCAAAGGTCTGATCGCGCTTTCGGGACCCATAAGTTCGGCGATTTCCCAATCCGCGTTGGCCGAGGATTTTGACCGCGTGAAATCGCTCGTCGATCAATACCGGTCATTTTTCGGCAGTGAAAATCTCTATCTGGAACTCAATGATTTGCCGGCGGTTCCGGGGCAATCCGAAGCCAACCAGCAGCTTATCCGGATTTCAAAAGAATTCGGCGTCCCGCTGGTCGCCACTTGTAACAGCCACTATTGCCGCCGCGATGACGCCGAAGCCCACGACGTGCTCCTCTGCATACAAAAAAACGACTCGGTGTCCGATACCGGACGTTTCACCATGCGGGACAGCGATTTTTCGATGCGGCCTTTTGAGGAAATGGAAGCCTCTTTCGCCCATGTGCCTGAGGCATTGAGCAATACCCGCATAATCGCCGACCGCTGCAACGTGGAAATTTCTTTCGGCAAGTACCGCATCCCGAAATTCCCCACCGAGCAGGGGAAAACCGAAGAAGCGATGCTGAAGGAAAAGTGCGAGGAAGGACTGAGTGAGAAATATGAGCTGAAAAACCGCCAAACCAGCAAACCGGTAAACCACCAAACTTTGATTGATCGGCTCAATTACGAGCTGGAAGTCATCAATAAGATGGGCTTCGCCGGTTATTTCCTGATAGTCGCCGATTTCGTGGCGGAAGCCAGACGCCGGGGAATAACCGTCGGACCCGGCCGCGGATCGGCAGCCGGTTCGCTGGTGAGTTACGTACTAGGCATCACGACGCTGGACCCGATCGAGCTGGGCCTGCTTTTCGAGCGGTTTCTGAATCCCGAACGGATTTCCATGCCGGATATCGACATAGATTTCGCCGACACGGGGCGGGATGAAGTGCTGGATTACGTCCGGCAAAAATACGGACATGACCGGGTGATCCAGATCTGCACGTTCGGGACTTTGGCGGCCAGAGCGGCGGTCAAGGACGTCGGCCGGGCTTACGGTGTCTCATTTTCCGAGATGAACGCGCTGGCCAAACTGATACCCGACCGTCCCGGGACGATGCTCAAAGACGCCATGGCGACCGATGAATTGAAGCAGGCGACGGCATCAAACGAGACTTACCAAAAAATCGTGGAAATCGCACTGAAGCTCGAAGGAAAAGCGCGTCATGTGTCGGTGCATGCCTGCGGCGTCGTGATCACGCCTGAGCCGGCGGTCCGGTATACGGCTCTCCAGCGCGCGCCCAAGAACGAAGAAATAATCATCACCCAGTACGATGCCAAGCCGCTCGAGTCGCTCGGGCTCCTCAAGATGGATTTCCTGGGACTCAAAAACCTGACCATCATCCAAACCGCCCTGCTCATCATCGAGCGGCTCCATGACGAAAAGATCGACATCAGCCGGATACCGACCCAGGACCGGCAGACGTTCGAGCTTCTAGAGCGAGGCGAAACCACCGGCGTATTCCAGCTGGAATCCCCGGGCATGCGGCGCTATCTGAAACAGCTCAAGCCGACAACTTTCGACGACATCACGGCCATGGTGTCGCTCTACCGGCCGGGCCCGATGGAAAAGATTCCGGATTACATCAAATGCAAGCACGGGGAAAAAGAAGTGACTTACCTGCATCCCGATCTGGAACCCGTTTTGAAATCGACTTACGGAGTCGGCATTTACCAGGAACAGATTTTGGAAATGGCCCGGGTGTTCGCCGGATTTTCGCTTGGAGAAGCCGACTTGCTGAGGCGGGCCATCGGGAAAAAAATAAAGAAAGAACTGGATGCCCAGCGCGACAAATTTATCCGCGGAGCGATCAAACGGAATTATCCGGAAAATCTGGCCGTGAAAATTTTCGATGATGTCATAACGCCGTTCGCCAACTACGGTTTCAACAAATCGCACGGCGCGTGCTATGCCCGCATCGCCTACGAAACCGCTTACCTGAAAGCGCATTACCCGACCGAGTTCATGGCCGCGCTCCTCAGTTCCGAGGAAGGCGACACCGACCGCATCTCGATCGAAATAGAGGAAGCGAGGGCCATGGGGATCAACGTGCTGCCTCCGGATATAAACGAATCACTGGCGCATTTCACCGCCCTGCCCGACGGGAAGATCCGCTTCGGATTGATGGCCGTAAAAGGCGTCGGCGAAAGCTCGATCCGCCAGATCATCGCCATCCGTGACGGGGCGGACGGCTCAAGCCGGCGGCCTTTCGAAACCTTGGAAGACTTTGCCACCCGTGTTCCCGTAAAAATCCTCAACAAGAAACTTCTGGAATCCCTGGCCAAATCCGGCGCGCTGGATCGGCTTGGCGAACGAGGCGTCCTGGTCGGCCAATATGAAAAAATCGCCGAATTCTCCAAATCCGTCGGCGACGTCGGCGTCCATCAGACCGACATGTTTCAGTCGCTTGGCAGCGGATCGGCGGGCTCGACTATCACTTTTGCAAAAATCGAACCGGCGACCGCGGCGCAAAAACTTCTCTGGGAAAAAGAAACGCTGGGCCTGTATGTCTCTTCTCATCCGCTGGCCGGGCTGAAAAAATACATCAGCAAAAAAGCCCGGTTGATATCGAGCCTCTCCGCCGGGGACTCCGGCCGCAAAGTGACGCTGGCCGGCATAGTCGAACAGGTCAAAATGCTGTTTACGAAAAAGGGGGAAAGCATGGCGATACTCACCATAGAGGATCCGACCGGCAAGATGGAGGTGACTTTTTTTCCGCGCGTTTACGCCCAATACAAAGATGTCCTCGAAAAGGCCGAATCGGTGCTGGTCGTGGCCGGAACAGTCGATATCCGGATGGGCCAGCCGCAGCTGAAGGCCGAAGCGCTGAAACGCGTTTCGCTCGAAACCATGGTGGCCCGCGCAAAAGCGGACGGCATGTTTTCCGAAGAGGAAGCCAGCCACTGGCAGGGGACGGCGCGCCGGCGGGAAGCGGAAGAAAGCGTGGAAACTCTGACTGACGAAGGGGAAACAGTCACCGAAAAAATCGAAAACACCGAAAAAACCGATGCGTCGATTTACGGGCCGCTGGCCAAATGGATTTTGGCGGGCATGCCGACGGAGGAAGCCGTAAAGAAACTTAGACTTAAGGAAAATCCGCCAGAGGAAGAAGGATCGGACAGCGTAACGGCTATGACGACCGCGGGCGGACTCAGCATCCATACCGTGACGCTGCCGGCTTACGCGCCGAAAGAAATGCTCATAGAGATCAAATCCATCTTCGAGACTTTCCCCGGCAGCGAAAAGATACAGCTCAAAATAGGCGAGAAAATTATCCCGGTTGGTTTGACCGTAACCATGTCGCCGATACTGGAGAAAAGGATCGGGGAAGCGGTGAAGAAATACACGAAGATGTAAGATATAAGATGTAAGACATAAGAACAAAACTTACATCTTATCTCTTACATCTTATGTCTTTAGTGGTTTTACCATTTTCAAAACAGGCTCTAAACCAGGCGCTCGAAATCCTGAAATCGGGTGGCGTCGTCGCCCATGCCACCGAAACCTGCTACGGCTTCGCCTGCGATCTGAGTAACCCCGAGGCGGTCAAACGTCTTTTCGATCTGAAGAAGCGGCCATACGACTCACCAGTCAGCGCGCTTTTTCCGACGGTGGCTGAAGCGAAAAAATTCGTGGAATGGAATGAGGAGGCCGGGAAACTGGCGAAGAAATATCTGCCGGGACCGCTGACTCTGGTTTTGCCGATCAAAAACCCTCCCTCATTTCTCCCCTCCCCCGGAACGGGGGAGGGGTCGGGGGTGGGGGCTCTCGGCATCCGCATCTCCTCCCACCCGCTCGCCTGTGAACTAGCCGAGCGTTTCGGCAAGCCCCTCAGTACTACTTCGGCGAATGTTCATGGTGAAAAAAATACTTACAGCGCAGCTGAAATAATCGAACAGTTTATGTTTCAAGAAATAAAACCGGACATGATAATCGATTCGGGGAAAATGATAGAAACACCGTCGTCAACGGTGATCGATTTGACTTCTGGTAAAGGCAAAATTCTGAGAAAGGGGGTGGTTGGCGATTGATTTTTCCAAAGAACCCGGTTTTATCCGGGTTCCTCGGTTTCTTCGGACTCTTCGGTTTCCTCGGTTTCTTACTTTATGTATTTCATCTCGATCAATTTCGTAAATATCTTCGCGACCTCCGCGCGGTTTATCGGCGCATTGGGCCGGATGGTCCCCTTCAGCTTGCCGTCAACCGTCGTGTCGCCGCTCACTATCCCGAGCCCGCCGAGCAGGCGTACGGCGGCGGCATATTTGTAGTTGGCCGGAAGATCGGTGAATTTCGCCGGAGTGAATAGCGGAGCAGAAGCGGCAGCCGGCACTGTCGCGCCTGTTCCGGTCAATATTGAACCGCTCTGTGTGATCGCAGCGCCGCTCTGGGTTAGCGTGCCGCCGGTTTGGGTCGGTACGATCGGCTCAGGTTCTTTGATCCCGAGAATATCGACGATGGTTTGCATCACGGCTCCGCGGGTCGCCGGCGAGTCCAGGTTGAGCCGCTCGGTAAAGACTGCGGCCTGCAGCTCTTCGGCTTTGGAAATATACTGCTTCGACCAATGGCTGCGGGCGAATCTGTTTTTTACTTTCAGCTTCACCGCCTTCGGCAGCTTGGCGCCTTCCACGGCCATCTTCGCCAGTTCGGCATAGGTGATCTTGTTGTCCGGGCCAAACATCCCGGTCAGATTTCCCTCACTGTCGCGGTAACCCGAGGCCAGACCGGCCTTTATCACAGTCGCTACGGAATCCGCGAACCAGGAAACGGTCGGGACATCCTTGAATGCCATCTCCCGTCCACCAACCGCAACCTTCAGGAAATTGGAAACACTTACGAGGCTGATCACTTCTTCCTGCGAAAGCGGAGCCTCCTGTCCGGCGGTATGCAGAACCGGCACATAAGCCGATCTTCTCCCGCCGCCTCCGCCGCCCCTGCCGGTCGTCGATGTCGAAGTCGTCGAAGTACTCGTCGAGGCAGCCGCAGCTCCTCCTCCGCGCGGAGAAGTGGCGATGATCACCGAGAAGTGCTGTACCGGAGCGGTAAGCGTGTTGTTGGTTGAATCGACGGTGGTTTCCATCGGCACCCAGCCGGCCTGATCGTTCCAGGTGGACAAGGAAAGTTTCGTGATGTCCGATATCCCGGCGGCTACCAGATCCGCAGTGGTGATCGGAATCGTTATGGTGCCCGCGACATCAAGTTTTGATTTGGTGTTGCCGTTTTCATCTTTCGGAATCACTTCAACCGCAACCGAGCCGACGGTCTGCGCCGTCGAAGTCTGGGTGATAAAAGCGGAAGTCGGCTGAGTCAGCACCGAACCCGCATTGGAACTGGTGCCCATCGCCCCAGCGGGCAGGGTCAGGGAAAATCTGGAACCGATGTCCGAATTTTTCACTTCCGCGCCGGCAGTCGGCGTGATCGAGGTGGTCTGGGGATCGTACCGGGTATAACCGGATATGGCGGCAAGCGCGAGATTTTGGGATGAAGCCGGCGCGGTGACGGTCACCTCGGCGGACGCGTAGCCTTCAGATCTGGCGATCACGTACCAATCTCCGGCCGTGACCCTCAGAGTATAACTGCCGGAGCTGACATCGGCGAAAGCGAATTTGTTGTCGCTGTTTCGCGCGAATACTTTCGTCGGAAGCGTAACCGTGGCGCCGTCCAGCGTCACTCGCCCGCTGATGGTCGAGGTGGCCAGAGACAGCAAGCGGTTCGTCCCGGTGGAGAGCGCCGCGCCGTTGACGACGACCGTCGACGGCGCATTTTCGTCGACGCAGCCCGAGTTGCCGGCGATGATCCGGTAAGTGCCGTTTGGCAGGCTCAGGCTGTAGTTTCCGCTTTCGTCCGTCGTTATGACTTTTACGCGGCCCGAGGTGGAGTCGGAAAGCGAGACGCCGGCGCCGTTTTTACAGATGGCGCTGTCGCTCACCACCTGACCGCTGACCGAATAGGTCGTAGCCGGAGTGAAGCTCACAAAGGACGACTGGCCGGCCGTCACGGTAACGGCCTGCGATCCGATCAAGCCGAGTGCGGGGTTTTGCGCCCGGACGGTATAAGTCCCCGCCGCCACCGTAAGCGTGTAGACGCCCGTGGCAGTGGCAGAATTCGTGCCATTGCCTTTGCCGTTTGAATCTTCAGCCCGCACGAAAGCATCGGTGACTCCGGAGAGAGTCACGAATATCTGGCCGGCAGCTCCGATCGTCAGGTTCTTGCCCGTTGCCGTGGCGCCGCCCGTAACCGTCACATTGCTCAGCGCGGAAGTCGGGCCGGTTCCCGGGAGAAAGCCGTCGATGGTATAAGTGCCGGCTCGCACTTTCATCGAATACTTGCCTTCGTTATCTGTAACCGTATGGTTGCCCCCGTTTGAGCCGTAGATATTCACGAAAGCTCCCGCGACCGCAGAGCCGGCCTGCAACACAGTCCCGGTGACCGTGCCGAAATTTGAACTGGTTGCCTGGAGGTTTTGTCCGGTGACACTGTTACTGGTAATGACGACCGTGGTCGAGGGCAGTTCGCCAAACCCCGGAACGAAGGCCGTCAGATCCCAGGTGCCCGGCTCGACGTATACGGTAAAGTTGCCGGTGGAATTGGCGGGGGCGTCACGGAATATTCCATTGAAACTGCCGCTGGTTTTTTTCTTGGCCATTACGTGCGCATACGGGACCGAATTCCCCGAATCATCCAAAACCTGCCCGGCGATGGACAGGCCGCCCTGGAGAATAACGAGATTCAAAAGATTGGATCCGTTTACCAAAGAACCGTTCATGTACACGTCCGCGGCGGTGTTGCCATCGTCGTTGTTGGAATTTTCCTTCACCAAAACCGGCACGCTGGACGAGGGCGGCATGCCGGGCATCATGGCCTGGACGATGTAGGCGCCGGTCGATACGAATACCGAGAATGCCCCGTCCTGCTTGCTTTGGGCACCGCTTTCTTTGCCGGACTGCCCGGTCGTAGTCGATGGCCGCGCCATAATAAATGCGCTTCCGAGAGCCGTTCCGGCGGCATTGGCTACCGTTCCCTTGATCTGCTGATTGGCGGCAGCCAGGGTAAAACTGGTAGTGGCATTGCCTCCTGACGGCACCTTTACGGTCTTCGGCGGAGGAGGCATGAACGTGAAGTCCATCATGGAGCCCGCGCCGAGCGAGGGATCTTTGTTCATCTTCGGACCGATGCCGACGTTCCATGTCCCGGTCGAAACCGGAAGAGTCACTTCCGCGGAGGAGGCCGAATACGTCACCTCGCGCACGATATTCCCCGACTTGTTGCTGTTGGGATTGAAAGCGAATACGTCGATGTCGGTTCCATTTGGAATCCCGGTGACCGTGACTGTTATCGTCTGCGTAGTCGTGGACAAGCCGAAATCTATGCCGGTAACGCTGGCGCCCTGGGGACGGGCATCGCGGAAAGACGAACCGCCGACGAATATGGATCCCGATGAGACGGGCGGCATCATGATGTTGTAAAAGCCGTCATTCAGGCTGGTGAAGGAATAAGTTCCATTTGCGGCAGTGGTGGTGCAGTTGTTCATCCCCGGTCCGCTCAAACATACTTTCATGTTTTGCACTCCCGGTTCCGTGCCGTTTTTTACCTGATCGCCCGAAATTCCGCCGCCATCTCCGTTATCCTTGTATACCGTGCCGCTTACCGATCTGGAGCCGCCGTCTTTGAGGACGATCGGCATGGAAGAAGCCGACTCCAGGATGACCCCCGTGGAGGATTTCGTCTTCATATCGATGCGGTAGCCTTCCGCTCCCGGCGAAGTGGAGACCGGAGAATTTACGATGCCCTGGACCACGAAATGCAGCATGTCGGAACTGAGTGTCGCCGCGCCATTGGTCGTGACGGTGATCGAACGATCCACGTTATCGCAGGCAATGGAGGCTATGCCGACCGTGCCGGTCCCCGGGCCGTTGATATCATTGTTATCCGGTATCGCTGCCGTGGTCGCGCAGCTCGAGGCAGTCGAGAAGCCGTTCGGGAAGGTGAGTATTATTTTCCCTCCGAGCGGCACGACCCGCGTGAGCGCGAACATGACATCATAATTCGTGGTGGCTCCGGCGACCGGCGACATCGGTATGACCATCTTCGGCCGCAGGCCGTTTTGGAAAAAGTTGAAGTCGCCGTCCTGGCCGGGCAGCATCATGCCCATCGTCTCGTTCATATTTCTGACCGATCCGGTAGAACCGGAGGGATTGAGCAGGTTACTTGAGAGATCCTTTACCCGCACGACGCCGCTTGAAGTTTTTGCCTGGATGACGAAGCTCTGTCCCGGCATCATCATCAACCCGCCGAAAACCGCGGTCCTGGTCGGCGGATCGTAGGAGATCGTCCGTCCGTTTGCGGACAGATCGTAAGTGAACCCTTCGGGAGTCATCGTCAGTTTCCAGTTTTTGGAGTTGTTCACGGCGTTCATGTCGGTGCTGCTGGTCCTGGCGCCGTTTACCGTTGAATCAAATTTCATCGGTTTGGAAAAAGTCACCGCGATCGAGAAGTTGTCGCTTTTTACCGCAGTGATCTGCGGAGCAACGGTGTCGGCCGTGGGAGGGGTGGCCGCGTTGATTCTGGTCCCGGTCCAGAATGCCCGTACCGTCCGGAAAGGCAGCGCATTGCCGGAAATATCTTTTATATTTGTCGTTACCACGATGTAGTACTGGCTTTCAGCATCCAGAAGCGCGCTGGGCGAGATATGGGCGGTATTGTCCTTGGACGTGTATGACACGTAAGTTCCGGTTATCAATGTGTCCGCCGCCGGGCTGAGACCCGATCCTGAACCGGATGTTTCCTTGTACAGCAAGATGCTTCCGCCGGTCACCGTTGTCGGATCGATCGCCTCCGAAAATCCAATCGATATGTCGTAAGTCGCCCGGTTGGCCAGAGTCGAACCTGACGACGGATAAACCGCGCGCACCGAAGGGCCGACAGAATCGGCGCCCGTTGCCGTAAAAATGACGAAGAAGGGCGGACCCATCAGCTGGCCGCCGACGGT
>Ga0155828_146_pt3 | contig 11381 bp, 9 predicted proteins | sample RifCSPlowO2_01_FD_107482 | JGI IMG/M metagenome (GOLD analysis project Ga0155828, IMG submission 107482) | Candidatus Peribacteria bacterium RIFCSPLOWO2_01_FULL_51_18
AAAATTGCACCGGAGATTGTGCCAACGGATGAACTTATCGAAAGCGAATCCACTCCGCTTGCTGTTTCTATCTCATTCTCGTCCACCGGGACACTATGTCCCGGCTGCGGATTCAAGGGATCCTGCGCGCTTCGTCTGAGGAATTCGTCATCCCTGTTTCAGAGAACAAAGAAGGCAAAGAAGAACCGCTCCCGTTTAAAATTGAACCGGACATCATTCCAACCGAAGAATTGATTGAAAGAGAAGAACCCGATGAAACCGAGGTTACCGAGGTTGCCGATGTGTTCAGGTTATCCTTGCTTACGTCGGTCCCCTCGGTCCCCCCGGTGTCTTCGGTCCCTTCAATTTCCGCCGGCCCAAACGTCTCGATCCTCGTTTCCCTCACCTCGGCGAAGTCCGCAGACGAAGCCGGGTCCGAATCGACTTTGAACGAATAACTGACCGTGGTTGATGTTCCCGCCTGAAGTATCTTTTCCCAGGTGATTTTCTGGTCGTCTCCCGACCGCTCGATTGACCCTCCCACTGAGACCTCGCTAATGGTCACATCTCCCGGAACAATCTCGGATATTTTTCCGACAACGGTTTCATTGGCGTAAACATCCAGCTCCATCGTTTCATCTTTCCCCAGCGTACGGGTTATGGACTTCCGTGTTATCGAAAAAGGTTCAGCGTTCGATACAACCTGGATCTTTAGTGCGGTTTTCGCAATATCGGAATCACCTACCTTACCTTCCTTACTTTCCTTACCTTCCTTACCTACCTTACCTTCCTTACCTTCCTTACCTACCTTACCTTCCTTACCTTCCGTCACGACCAGCTCATACATCCCCTCCTGCGCCAGCTTCACCTTAAACTCGTAATCCGGCTCGATGCCGACCGTGCGGTTCAGGCAGTTTCGCGTTTCAAGCGTTCCGTCCGAAGTTGAATATCGCTCGGTCAGCGTGCCATCCGGGCTGTAAAGCAAGGCTTCGATATCGCTGCCGCACAAAGCGCTTCCGGCTTCATCCAGCAGCGTCAGCGATACTTCGGCTGTGTCACCGCGCCGGTAAGTCGCCTTGTCGGTATTCATTATCAATCGACCGATCTCGACAGTCCCCTGCCACACCACGGTTTCATCCGGTCCGGTGATCATATCGGCCACGCGTCCAAGTCCATGAACCTGCTCCGAGAGTCGTAGGGTCAGTTCGACTTTCATCGGCTTGACGCTTTTGCCGAAGTCCAGAGTCACCAGGTAGCCGGTCCCGCTTTCCGAAACGGTTTTAGTCACACTTAATTCTTCACCTGCCTGCCCCTCCGTAGCCCCGGTCGCACCGGGGCGAAGGGGGGAATTTTTTGCTTCGATATTTAACCGGTCAAAAAGTTCTTCGGATGAAGCGGCGGCATTACTGGAAATCCAGAAAGTCGGATGGGTGGCGGAGGGCAACACGCCTGATTGAAGCTGAGTCACGAGTGGAACGGAGGAAACCGAAGAAACCGAGGAGTCCGAAGAAACCGGAGAATCACTGCTTAAAATCGCACCGGAATAAGCCTTGGCCGAAGAACTTATTGACAGAGATGAAATCAAATCACCGCTTGCGGCTTGCGATTCAGCGATTGAACCCGATCCGCTCTCGTTTAAAAACGAACCGGATATTGTTCCTACTGAAGAATTGATTGAAAGCGAGGCTACCGGAATATTTTCGTTTTCTACCCCGGCCCGTCCTGAACCGGAACGAAGTGACTGGTTCGAGGTCACCCCGGCCACGCTCGCCTCGGCGAAGCCTTCGGGCGGAGCCGGGTCGGTCCCTTCGGTCCCCTCGGCACCTTCAGTTTGTCCCGTCTGCGGATTTAAGATTGAACCCGATATGTTTCGAGCTTCAATATCCGACCCCGAGTTATTTGAGATAACTGACCCGCTGGCGCTGTCGCCGGAAATTTCCTGCGCGCTCAGGAGCGTCACCCCGACGGCGATGAACAAGACCAGAACCGCCGCGAGAGAAACCGGCGGGATTATTTTTATTCTTGAAGCCTGCGCGTTCTTGCGGGCATATTTATATATACGCGTTCGTATGCGCGCGCGTGTTCGCGTATATAAATCCTTCCGGCCGTTTGAATTGGTGGATATTTTTTTTCTCAAAATCCTATTATTGTAGCATAAATATGGCCTAAAAAGAAGAGCTATTGTTGATCCGCCTTTTCTTTCTTTTCTCACTTTTCTGCCTGCTTGTTTCTGTTACAATCTCCCCATGGTACTTGATGGCGTCTTTAGTGTTCGCTTTTCTCCAAAAGGAGCGGGGCCGGTTTGCGGTTTTTTTAATTCTACATTCTACATTCTACATTCTACATTCTTCCTATGTGCGGAGTGATCGCCGTTTCCGGCTTCAGGGACGTCATACAGGACTTGTATGACGGACTGATCGTGCTCCAGCACCGCGGGCAGGACGCCGCCGGCATCGTGACTTACGACAACCAGTTCCATCTGAAGAAATCGGTCGGCATGGTCAGCGAGGTCTTTCACTCCAATTCACTGGCCAGGCTCAAGGGCCCCATGGGCATCGGCCATGTGCGATACCCGACCGCCGGCTGCTCGAGCGAATTCGAAGCCCAGCCTTTCTTCGTAAATTCCCCTTTCGGCATGGCGCTGGCGCATAACGGCAACCTGACGAATTCCACCCAGCTGGCGAAAGAAATCCGGTCCCAGGATTTCCGTCATCTGAACACGACCTCCGACTCGGAGGTTCTGCTCAATGTTTTCTCGCTCGCTCTGCGCAAGCAAAAACCGAGCCGTCTGACGCCCGAGCATATCTTCCGCGCGGTGAAAATGGTCTTTCGCAGATGCAAAGGCGCGTATTCGGCCGTCGCGCTTATCGGCGCGCACGGGATAGTCGGTTTTCGCGATCCTTACGGCATCCGTCCGCTGCAGCTCGGCCGGCGCAGATTTGGGATGAAATACGAATATATGATCGCATCGGAGAACACCGCTTTTCACGCGCTGGAATACGAATTCGTCCGCGACATCCATCCCGGCGAAGTCGTATTCATTGACCGCCAGAACCGCCTGCATTCCCGCCAGATCCGGCACGGTCATTTGAGTCCGTGTATTTTTGAATGGGTATATCTGTCCGCTCCGGACTCGACCATCGACGGCGTGAACGTCTACAAAGCCCGAGTCCGTATGGGTGAGGCTTTGGCCAAACAGATCAAAGCCTCGGGCCTCAAGATCGATTCGATAATTCCGATCCCCGACACCGGCCGCCCGGCCGCCGCGGGGCTCGCCGATAAGTTGAAGATCCGCTACCGCGAAGCCTTCGTCAAAAACCGCTACATCGGCCGGACATTCATCATGCCGGGCCAGGAGCTCCGGAAGCGCAGCCTGAACTTCAAGCTTCACCCCATCGAGCTGGAATTCAAGGGCAAAAACGTGCTGCTGGTGGACGACTCCATCGTCCGCGGCAATACCAGCCGCAAGATCGTGGAAATGGCGCGAAAAGCGGGTGCCCGGAAAGTTTATTTCGCTTCCTCGTCTCCGCCGATTATCGGGCCGGATCCTTACGGTATAGATCTGCCGACGACCGCCGAGCTGATCGCTTCGAACCACTCGATCGAAGAGATTCGGAAACTCATCGGCGCCGACGCGCTTTTTTACAACACCATCGAAAATCTCAGGAACTCCGTCCGGTACGGGAATCCGAAAATCAGACAATTCAGCGAAGGCTGTTTCACCGGTAAATATCCGACTCCGGAGATCACGCCTAGATTACTGAAGGATCTGGGCTGCGGTCGAAACGCCACCAGGGAAGCATTCGATCAGGAAACCGCGAAGGAGGAAAACCCGGATCAGTTTAAGATGATGTCATTGGTTTAGGTAAGGGAGGTAAGGAACGTAAGGAACGTAAGGAAGGTAAGGAAGGTAAGGAAGGTGACAAAAAAAACAACATTTGAGCACCTTTCTTACCTCCCGTACTTTCTTTACTTTCTTTACTTTCTTTACTTTCCTTACCTCCCTTACCTCCCTTACCTCCCTTACGTTCCTTACCTTTCAAGGTACAATGAAGACCTAACTCACCCTCCCATGAAAGTCCTCCTTGTTTCTAATTCCGCCCGCGGTCATGCGATTGCCGAAGCCCTGAAACGCAGTCCGAAAAATCCCGAAATCATCGCCGTCTGTACCGGTAAAGATCCCGGCATGGCGAAGCTGGCCGCCGAGGTGCACCAGGCCGACCTGGCCGGTCTCTACAAAATCGTCGAGATCGGCCGCAACGCGAAAGTGGATTTCGCCATTGTCGCGCCGGATGATCCTATCGGCGCGGGGCTCAGTGACCGGCTGGAAGGTAGCGGCATCCCGACCGTTGCGCCGAAAAGGAATCTGGCGAGGATAGAGTCGTCGAAAAGCTATGCCCGGGAATTGATGAAAAAATACGGCATCAATGCCGGGCCGGCATTCCGCGTATTCAGCTTCACTTCCATAAGCGAGAAACGGAAACTGGAGATCGAAATACACAAGTACATCGAAGAACATTTGCACGGTCATTACGTGGTCAAATACGACGCGCTCAAGGGCGGCAAAGGCGTGAAAGTCAGCGGCGAACACCTGACAACCATAGATGTCGGCGCCAAATACGCGATGGAATGCATCGAACAATGCGGCGTAGTCGTGATCGAAGAAAAGCTGATGGGGGTCGAATTCAGCCTGATGTCATTTGTCCAAGGCGACCAGACCGTCGACATGCCGGCGGTGCAGGACCACAAGCGCGCCTTCAAAGATGATTCGGGTCCAAACACTGGAGGAATGGGCACCTACAGCGACTCGAATCACGGTCTGCCGTTCATCATGCCGGAAGATCTGAAAACCGCCAGCGAATGCAACAAAAAGGTCGCCGAGGCGCTGAAAAAAGAGGAGAACGAGATATACAAAGGCATACTTTACGGAGGTTTCATGGCGACGGCTGACGGAGTGAAGATAATCGAATACAATGCCAGATTCGGCGATCCGGAAGCGCTCAATGTGCTGCCGATACTGGAGTCTGATTTCACCGAGATTTGTCTGGCGATCCTGGAAGGGAGGCTGACCGCCGACATGGTGAAGTTCGCGAACAAAGCCACGGTTTGCAAATACATTACGCCTAAGAGTTACCCTGAGGGTAAAAAAGAAAAAGGCCAGAAAGTTTATCTGCCCGAGAAATATCCGGAAAACGTCAGGATTTACTTCGGCGACATCACTATGGATGAAAACGGGAATACGCTGCTCGGCGGCTCACGCTCCATCGGAGTCGTCGGCATCGGCGATACCATCGAAGAAGCCGAGCAGGCGGCGCAGAGTGTGTGCGAGCAGATCAACGGACCCGTCAGATTCAGGGCGGATATAGGGACGATGGAGTCGATACAGAAACGGGTGGATCTGATGAATAAGCTGAGGAAACAATAAATAAAAGTAAGGGAGGTAAGGAAGGTAAGGTAGGTTACGAAACAAAGGGAACGGGGCACCTCCCTTACTTTCCTTACTTTCCTTACTTTCCTTACCTTCCTTACTTACCTTACCTAATCCCGAAGCCGCCTCTCCTCCTCCCAATTCCTCAACTCCCCGATAATCTCCCCCAAATTTCCCTGCATAATCCCCGGCAGATTTGAGAAATTTTTGTTTATCCGGTGATCGGTTATCCGGTCCTGGGGAAAATTGTATGTCCTGATCTTTTCGCTTCTGTCAGCTGATCCGACCTGTCCCGAGCGCAAATCCGTACGTTCCCTTTCCTGTCGCTCCTTTTCCGCGGCATAAAGCCGGCTCCTTAGGACGCTCATGGCCAGAGCGCGGTTTTTTATCTGGCTCCGCTCCGACTGGCAAGCGACCACCACGCCGGTCGGCAGATGGGTGATCCGGACAGCGCTTTCAGTTTTATTTACGTGTTGACCCCCAGCACCTCCCGAACGATATGTGTCGATTTTTAAATCTTCAGGCTTCACTTCAATATCCACTTCTTCCGCTTCAGGAAGTATGGCGACGGTTGTCGTGGATGTGTGGATCCGTCCCTTGGCTTCCGTTTCCGGTATCCGCTGGACACGATGTACGCCCGATTCCCATTTCAATTCCCCGAAAGCGCCGGCCCCTTCGATCCTGGCCGAAGCCTCTTTCACTCCTCCCGCGTCGGCTTCCGAAGTACTCAGGAGTTCGGTTTTAAAACCGCGTCTTTCCGCATACTTCATATACATTTTCAGCTGCTCGGCGGCAAACAGCGCGGCTTCCTCGCCGCCAGTGCCGGCCCGTACCTCCAGTATCACGGAACGCCGGTCATCGGGGTTCGGCGGAATAAGCAGTCTTTTTATTTCGTTCAAGAGTTGCGGCATCCTGGCCCGGGCTTTTTGCGCTTCCTCTATTGCCACGGTTTTCAGCTCCGAATCGCCGGATAATTTTTTTTCGTCTTCGATCGAAACCAACAGTTTCAGGTATTCGGCTTCTTTTGCTTCCAGCGGCTCTATTTGCTTCAGCCGCCGCGCCAGCCTGGAATATTCCCTCGTGTCTTTGTAAATCTCCGGATCTTCCATTTTTTTTCTGATTGACCGGAGCTCATCCAAAACCTCGAGAACTTTGTTCAATATATTTTCCATCGTACAAATTTTAGCGCGTTTTCGAAAAATAATCCCGCAGCCGGGGCATCGTGCCCCGGTTAAATGCTAAATGGCTAAATTGCTCGCAAGCGAAACGTGCGTTTTCCCTGCTAACAATTTAGGTAACTGCTCACTGACGCTGCGGATTATCGGGCGAATAAATTCGCTATTTTCCCCTTAGTTAACCGCCGATTTAAATCGGCGGTTAACTAAACACGAGAAAGCGGAATTTATTCCGCAAAGAGCTGCTGGTTGTTTCTCACAAGTTTATTTCAGACTCAGTGAGCGGTTACAAATTTAGCAATTTAACAATTTAGCAATTGTGTTAGTGTAATATTAAACAGCCTTTTCTCTGACCATTATTCGTGTCCTGGTCGCCATGTCCGGCGGAGTCGACTCATCTGCTGTGGCGCATCTGCTTGCCGCTCAGGGGCATGAAGTCATCGGCGTCCGGTTCGCGCTCTGGAGCGATCCTGAAGCTGCGCCGCTGGCCAGATTGCTGCCTACCAAATGCTGCACGACGCAGAATATAAACAGGGCAAATGCCGTCGCCAAACAGCTCCATATCCCGCTCCATGTCATCGATCTGACTGACGACTTTAAAAGGACTGTAGTCGACGAATATCTCGAGGCTCATAAAAAAGGACTGACGCCAAATCCCTGCGTCGGCTGCAACCGCCGGATAAAGTTCGATCGGCTCATCAAGCTGGCCGACAAACTCGGTTGTCAAAAAATAGCCACCGGTCACTATGCCCGGGTTCTGGAAAAAGTTCTGCCGGACGGCAAAAGAGTATTTCTCCTGCTTCAAGCGACCGATTCAACCAAAGATCAAAGTTACTACCTTCACGGCCTCGGGCAGAAACACCTGTCCAGAACGTTTTTTCCGCTCGGCACTATGAAAAAGAGTGCGGTAATGGATATAGCAAAAGTATTCGGCATTCCCCTGCCCGACCATTATTTACAGAGCCAGGACTTGTGTTTTTTCCCCGAGAAAACTCCTGATGCGTTTCTGAGGCGCCATCTGAAAAAAAGTCTGAAACCCGGGAAGATAGCCGACCGCTCCGGAAAAGTTTTGGGTACGCATGAAGGCTTGGCGCTCTACACCATCGGCCAAAGGCGCGGACTCAAGATCGGCGGGCAAAAAATCCCGCTCGAGATCGTGGCCAAGGACGTGAAAGCCAACCGCTTGATCGTGGCCCCCAAAGGAACGGAAACCGCCGCATCGGCATCCATAACCGGCATGCGTTTCGTTTCCTGGCAGCCGGAGGAAAATATCGCCGTTCCATTCGAATGCCGGCTTAGGTCGCTTTCGGACAGGGTTTCGGGCAAGCTCAAATTGTCCGGCAAAAAAGCCGTCTTCGTTTTCGATGAACCTCAACCCCTCCCGACTCCCGGCCAGTCGCTGGTTCTTTATCGGGGGGAGGAAGTTGTGGGCGGCGGGATAATTATTAGGTGACCGAATATTTATCTTCCAGGTGCGCACCGTCTGCTTCCAGGAGCGCAGCCTTCCACGGCTGCGGTCCCATGAGCGCGGCCTTCCACGGCTGCGGTCCCATGAGCGCAGCCTTCCACGGCTGCGGTCCCATGAGTTACCATTAAATTATGAGCCAGAGACATCCGGTTCAAAATGAAGCCCCAATGTTTGTAACTACAAACACCTTTCAACGAAATAAGTTCTTCGCTGATCCTTCTTTTGCACGCGAAGCTGTTGAATGTATTTATAGGGTTCAGTCATTATACCCTTTTTTCCTGTTCGCTTTTGTAATAATGCCTGACCATTGCCACTTTCTCTTGAACGTTCCGGCTCCGGGTTCAATTTCGAAAATAATGAATTCATACAAGACGGCTCTGGTTAAAAGCATCGGTATAAAAAAACTCTGGCAACCAAGATTTTTTCTGGATTTACCTAACAATTCGGGCAAGACGCTTGAATACATCCATCTCAACCCTGTTCGAGCCAAATTGGCTGAAGGCGCCGAAGAATATCCCTGGTCTTCTGCAAGCGGCAAATGGGATGTGATGGAGTTGGAGACCCGGTAAATCAAGCATCTTTTGACACCGCGCCCATGGAAGGGCGCTCTCCTGAATATTATTTTCTCAAGAATACTTTCTGTTAATCGCGAAGTTAGGTTTAATAAAACACCGTTTTTATGATATAATAACCAACTATTTCCCTCCCCTTTCCTTTGCGCGGAGCCCGCTATGACGCTTTCGGCAATATAATAATCCTCGCGGTAGAAGCTTCGGGGGGGAAAAAGCCTTTCCCGGCCCGGGAAGATCCGACTGTGCCTCATACTCACGCGACACCGAAGAAAGAAAAACCTGGGGCTCACGGGGAATTGATCAATTGGAACACGACTGATGTCGCGAAAAGAATCAACAGCTCGGTTAAAGAAGTTTTGTCGGATTCGCTGGAAGAAGGGCGAAGGCAGTTTTCTTCAACAGTCGAAGAGGCAAAGCAGGAAGTAAAAATTACGAAAGAAAACATCAGGTCGCTGCCGAAAAGATTTCACGGCTCGGTCCGGAGTTTTTGGAAGCGGATGAATAAACCGGTATTTGCCTGCGACTCAGGCAAAAAGAAAAAAACGCCGACAAAGACAAAGTTGTTCCTGGTCGACACCGTCCGCTTCGGTGGGACGTTCGCCGGGATTTTCATCGTTCTGTTCGTCGGCATCAATTACCAGAGTTTCTGGCAGATCGCCAAGGCCCAGCTGGCGCTCGGCGGGGAAATAAAAACGGAACAGGCGCTGAAAGACATGATCGGGGGTTTTGAAGGCGCCGCTCCACGGATTTCCGGAACCATCTCAAACCGGTCAGATGCCCGGAGCCAAGTCCAGTATCTGCCCGCGGCCGGGCCTTTTGAAAACCGCCTCATCATCCCGAAAATCGGTAAAAACATCCCCATAGTCCGTCCGGGCATGGAAGCCCTGATGAAGGAAGACTGGAAAAAATTCGAGGCTGACATCCAAACCGCCCTGCGCGGCGGCGCCGTCCATTATCCCGGTTCGGCGCGCCCCGGCCAGGCCGGAAATTTCTTCGTCACGGCCCACAGCTCTTACTATCCCTGGGATGACGGCAAATACAAGGATTCATTCGCCAGGCTCGGAGATCTGGAACCCGGCGATACCTACATGGTCTACTTTAATGGCGACAAACACACATACCGCGTAACCGGCAAAAAAGAAGTGTCACCAAACAACGTAACGGTCCTCGACCAGCCGACGAATAAACGCCTTGCCACTCTGATGACCTGCACGCCCGTCGGGACCACCCTGCGCCGGCTGATAGTCACTGCGGAAGAGATCGATCCGGTATCAGGGGAAATCCTGAAAATCGGCCAGCACCCCGATGAATTGCCTGAAAAGAATTTGTTCTCGGGAATTGAAGTATTGCCGATCTAATTCCTTCAAATCAGCAGCGGCCGTCCCCGGCCGCGGAGACCCAGAAAGATTTTTATTCAATTAAGCCGTGGCTTGAAAAGCCGCTGCTGTATTGGCTTTACGCTCCAACCCCCGCCTTCGAAAGTATCCGTACAGTCTGTATCGCCGGATGCCTTCTTTTTCCGAAGGGCAGATGCATAAACGACCATCTGTGGTGAAGGGCTTCCATGGAATGTACTGAAAATTGTTCAAGCAGCAAACCGAAAACGATGATCGCCGCGCCGATCATCTGATAAGAGCGGACGCTTTCTCCCAGAATCAGTACGGCCGAAAGCAGGCCGGACAGCGGGGCGGCGATCATTATCAATGAAAAAGTTGTTATCGGCAGCCTTTCTATCGCTTCGTAGAAGAATGTCAGATTCAGATACCGCGAGAAAAACGCGAACGAAAGCAGGAGAAAAATCTTGGAAGAGGGAAACACGATGATTTCCTCAATGAATGAATAACCCATGAAGAAACTGACGGACACGACCGAGATGACGCCGACGACCGAGCGGATCAGTATCTCCAGCTCCGGCATCACGTGGGACAGGTATTTCTTGAACAGCACGGCGCCGAAGCCGAAGACGGCCGCGCCGGAGACGATGAACAGATCGCCGAGGTGCGCGGCGACAGGTTCGTTTAGCGCGCCGAATTTTATGACCAATATTCCCGACACCACCACACCCGCGCCGATAAGCCGCATCCGGCTGATCTTTTCTTTGAGCAGGAAACAACCGAATATCAGTATGCATATCATATCCACGGACGAGAGCATGGACGCATTTACGGCGGAAGTCTTTTGGAGTCCGGTAAACCAGAGCAGCGGCGCCAATGCCGAATTCAAGAGTCCGATGATCACGCACATGCGGATCGATTTCCAGTCCAGTGCCAGGAAAGCCTTCATAAGCGTCACAATTCCGAAAGTCAAAATAACGAATAACCCGGTAAGCGCCTCGCTCAGCACCAAAAGCGACATCGGCGAAAGAAAAGGCGTAAGCCCCTTGGCCAGCGAATTATATGTTCCGGTAACAAGCAGCGTCCCGAAGGCCAAGGCCAGACCCAGGCGGTATTGATGTTTATTCCGGTTAGTTAAATCCATTACATAACATTATAACATATTTTGGTACATGTATCTACTGGTGCCGGGGGCGGGAATCGAACCCGCACATCCATTTTGCGGATAAGGGATTTTAAGTCCCTCGCGTCTACCATTTCGCCACCCCGGCCTGTGACAAGTATAGCCAAGTCTTTAGTAAAAATCCGAAATTACCGTGCCTCCTTCCCTTGGCTCAAAAGCAAAACTGCGGGAGAAAATTATATTATCCAAACCCTCTTATTTCCACCTCATACCACTTCGCGTTTAAAACGTTCTTAATCAGA
>Ga0155828_115_pt1 | contig 9416 bp, 6 predicted proteins | sample RifCSPlowO2_01_FD_107482 | JGI IMG/M metagenome (GOLD analysis project Ga0155828, IMG submission 107482) | Candidatus Peribacteria bacterium RIFCSPLOWO2_01_FULL_51_18
CACCGATGTACTTGTCGTCCTCGACAACCAGCACGCTCTTCTTTTTCCCACTCATGTTAATAGTGTTTCACTCGAAATAATCAAAGGCAATGTTAAATCCCTTGCCAAAACATAATCATTTATTCTCTGCCAAATGAGCGAATGTAACTCACTGACTCTGCGTCGCATTTCAATATTAACCCTCTTTCATTGGATTTTTTTGTCGCTTCCCGTAACCATCCTCTCTCCCGACCTCTCTCCCGCGCTGCCCAAATAAATATCCCATTTAAATTTTCTGTAAATTAATGCTCCACCATGGGGCGCCGGAGAAAGGTGACTCATGTTTTTATTCCCCTGAGTTTTCCTTTCCTTTTCTTTATCTCAAGTGAGTAAAGACTTGTATTTCTTGGATAACAGAGCTCCTTTCTCCGGTGCCCAGTAGGCAGATTATTTCTTAAAACAAACGTGAACAGGGCGGAAACTTAGTCCGGCACCGGAGAGAGGTTGGGAGAGAGGATAGTCAACCCTGCAAAACATCATCTTTCCGGTTTCTTATTCTTTCTTTTCCGACCCCGGGTCAGCAAAAGATATATTTTTCAGTATAAACAAAACCTGATCAGCCTCGCTCGGCTCTATCGAGAGTGGGAAAGATCCCGTAAAGGTATAGCCGGTTTTTTCTTTGACCGCGGAAAGCTGGTAGTACCGCCGTATCGGCAGATCGGGGGAAGACCTGGCGCTGAATACATGAACGGCGGTCTCCTGCCCGTCGATAAAACTTGTAATTTTGTCGATAAGCTTGTAATCCGGCAAAGCGGAAACGGCCTGGATATTGGCATCGGAGTAATCCCCTGTCTTCATATCCTGACTCAGCGGCTCCAAAGTTACGGTTATGGTATCCAGTTGTCCGGCATGCGGAGTGTCAAACTGGAACGCCGCGACCGTTTCTTCGGCAATGCCCATCGTCCTGAGCGATTCCTCGGAAAGTATTTTCCAGCCTTTCGGCAAACAGGCGGCTAAGTTTCCGTTCCAAAACTGCTGCTCGCAGGTCACCTTGGTCGATGAATTGTTTCCGGAACCGCAACCCGCAAGAAGAAAGACCGCGAAAACAGCGATGAACGACCGTTTCATGGGAGCGATCTTAGCATATGTAAGGAAGGTAATGAAGGTAAGGGAGGTAAGGGAGGTAAGGGAGGTAACGAAGCAAAGAAAAGCGAGTACCTTCCTTACTTTCCTTACCTTCCTTACTTTCCTGACCTTTTTCTGATGTTTATCAAAAAAAACACCATTGACACTTCCCCCAAACTAATCCCATAACCTATACAGACCATTGATGGAAACATGGTATTTTTGGTATACTAATCAGATTATGGTCAAATTGAAGCTTTCGGCTGCAGCGCTTGCCGTACTGGCGGTTCAAATGGCTGTGCCGACCGCCATGGCTTCAGGTTGTTCGGTTTCCGCACTCGATACTGTGGCGGGGCTGGGTACGGAGGTCTATTTGAAAGGATGTGCCTCTCTTGCAGGCTTTGAGATTTCAGTGAAACAGCCGGACGGCCCGCAGTATCCGCAGTCCGTGACGACGGATTCAAACGGCGAGGCCTCCACATTGATACCCTCGAAATACACGGAAACAGCCGGAAAATACGAAGTGATGGCCGGCAGCTCATCGGCTTTTTTTACGGTAATCGCGGATCGCGCGGATGATGCCCATTCCAACCTGATAGCATCGGCCTATTCATTAAGCGGCCCCGATGATTCGCTGACGGTCACCATAATTTTGCGTGACCGTTACGATAATCCCGTATCCGGCCGCCCCATAGCGCTGGTCACCAGCCGTTTCGGCGACGAAGCGGTCCCGCAGGCAAAACAAACCGATGACTTGGGCCGGTTGATCTGGCAGGTGAGATCCGGCGAACCGGGAGTAATGAGCCTGATCCCTTACGACATATTGAGCGGGCGTCAATTGAAGCTAAAGGTTCAAATCACAGTCGGTTCTTATGCTGCCAATTCATGGCTCCGGGGCAGCTTGACCGGTCAGGGACAGGGCAATGAGCCGGTGGCCGCCAGTATCACCGCCGATTCCGCCGGCTTTAGCGACTTGTCCGGCGCGGCAGTGGATCATTTTGAGCTGGAACTCCCGCAGGGTCAGACCGAAGTGAATGCAAACGACTTGTTCAGCATGAATATCCGCGCCATGCGCGGGGACGAATTTGTCCGCGCATACGTCGGGACCCTGATCGTAAAAAGCAGCGATCCCGATGCCGAACTGCCGAAAAAAGGCGAAGATCCGAAATCCCCCGCTACCGGCCGGATCGACATCCGTGATATCGACCAGGGCCAGCGCAAAGTAGCCCTGGCTTTCGTCCTGCGGAAAGAAGGCGAGCAAACCATCGAAGTCTATGACAAAGATGTCCCGTCGATATCCGGAAAAGTCACGCTTTTCGTAAAGCGGTCGGGGGCTCTGTCTGGAGGCAGGATACAGATCCTTTCTCCGAAGGACCGTTCCCGGATCAGGGGCGACAAAATTGTCCTGCAAGGCAAGGCGCCCAGCCTGGTCAACCTGGTGGTAAAGGGCGGAAAAGAACAGGTAACGGGTGAAAGCGATTCGGAAGGCGTGTTCAGGATCCCCGTTGAGCTGAATCCTGAAGACAGGGAAGTCACCATCTTTGTTTCCAGCGAAAACAATTCCTACGAGTCCCAGCCGGTTCACATCATCATCGACAATGATCCCCCGAAAATCGATTCGATGGTGATGGATCCGGAAGCGGGCAAAGCCGGCAACCCCGCTGAATTGACCGTGAAATCGGAACCGGAGCTCGCCTCCGCTTCCGTAAACCTGGAAGGGACCGATTACAAATTATCCGGCAGCGGAGGGATATACACCGCGACGTTTGCGGCGCCGGCAAAAGAAGGCAGCTTCGACGTGACCGCAACACTCGCGGATTCCGTGGGGAACACTTCATCGATGCTGCTGAAATGGGATGTAAAACCCGCCCTTTTGCCCGTAGTACAAAACGTAAAAGCGGAAGGGAAGCCGCGTGAGGTGCAACTCACCTGGCAACACATCGTAGCGGCGCCGGTTTCCCAATACCGCATCTACATCGCCAAAGACAGTGATCCCAAAAATTTTATTTACAGCGTCACCACTTTGACCGCGGTAAGCTCAGCAGTGATAAAAGATCTGCCTCTCGGTGAAACTTATCAGTTCTCACTGACGGCTCTAAACAGTGACGGTCTCGAGAGCCCGGAAAAAAGCAAACCCGCTGTCGCCTCCCCGCTCGGAATAACGCTCAAGGCAAAATCGGGGAACGATTCGGTTCTGCTTGAGTGGAATCCCCTCCCGTCACTGCCGCTCGACCACTACCGGCTGAGATTCGGCCCGGGTCCGGAAAATTTGTCCGAGTCGCGCGCCGTGGACGGCGAAGCAGTTTCTTTCGTGGTTCATGACTTGATCGGCGGAACGACTTACTGGTTCTCGCTCACGCCGGTCACCGTAACGGGCAAAATCATGGAGGAGCTGACCGCCTCGGTGAGCGCCACTGTTGGGGCCGCTGTCTTCGTACCGGGAATATTCGAGCCTGTGCCTTCGGAGCTTATCGGACACCCGGGCGCTCCGGCCGAACCGGTCATACCTCCTCCGGCGACTCCAAGCAGCGGCATTTCATCCATAATCACGATAGCGTTGGTCATGATAACTTTCTTGATCGGCCTTATGCACTGGCGCCGGATTGTCACAGAACGCCGCCTGGCCGCCGACTTCTTTGACCTGATGAGCCGGAAATACCATTCATAAAAGATCTTGGATAATGCTCTTTTTTTCTACCGATCGGAATAAAATTATTAAATTGTTCAGAATGCATAAAACGTGCGTTGCGCCTGCCTGCCCGCCGAAGCCTTGCTTGACGGCCGAAGCAGATGCGAAGGCCGGGCGAAGGTGGGCGAACAATTTAGCAATTTAGCAATTTAGCAATTTCCAACTCTTATGAAAGAAGGAAATAAACAAGTTCATAAAAACATCCGGATCGTCTCTATCGGCGGAGCAACCTATGACCTTTTTTTATACATGGGCGACGGTCTCGTGGAACAGGGCGGCGAGGTACGCCTGGCAGTCGGCGGCAAAATTCCGGTGAAACAGCTGGTCGAATCAAGCGGCGGCGGCGCCTGCAACACTTCGGTCGGTTTTGCCAGACTTGGACTCGATGCTGCCTTTTGCGGCGTGGTCGGCTCCGACCAATGGGGTGAAAAAATGCTAAAAACTCTGCAAAACGAAGGGGTGGATACGTCCTCCGCTACCATCGTGGAAAACGAGACCAGCAGTTTTTCCATCATATTGTCTCTTCTAAGCGGTGACCGGACCATTCTTTATACGCCCGGCGCCAATGAGCATCTGGATCACGCCACTCTGGATCTGGAAAAAATAAAAAAAACCGACGCGGTGTACTTGAATCACCTCTCAGAAAATTCATGTTCGCTGCAGGACGATATCGTGGCGACTTTGGTGAACCATCCCGATATCTGGCTGTCCTGGAATCCCGGCGGTCCCCAGATCAAAAACGGGATTCGCGGGAGAGATGAAGCGGCATTGCTGCAGGTGACCAACCTGCTGCTACTGAATCTGGAAGAAGCCCTGGCCTTTACCGGAGAAAAAAATTCCATGGCCGCCATCGATATCCTGCTGCAAGCGGGGGCGCGGAACGTATGCGTTACTGATGCGGAAAAAGGTGTCACCGGCGGGACCGGGGAACACGTATTTCATTACCCGGTTCTTCCGGTGAAAGTAGTGGAAACGACCGGCGCCGGGGATGCTTTCGGCGTCGGGTCGACATGGGCGCTTTTGTCCGGTCTTCAGTTGCCAGAAGCGCTCATGGCTGGTACACTTAATTCTGCCGGCGTCATCGGAGCCATCGGCGCGCAAACCGGACTGCTGAATGAAAATCAGATAAGAAAAAAAATGCTGGCCAACCCTTTAAAACCAGAATTGATACGTTAACTTTCAAAACAGTAACACAATCCCATCATGTCCGACGACAACCTTCTCCAAATCCAGGAACTTATCGATTCGTCGATGTCTTCGCTCAAAACCGCATCCAGTCTGCTGCGCGAAGTCACCGGGATTTCCGATTCATCGAAAGAAAGGCTGGCCACGAAAGCCGGCTCGCTCGGCATGAGCGCTTACTCGGGCGGCGATGCCAAAGTGGTCGAAGGGATTTTCGACGGACAAAACATGGTGGACTCTCTCGGCCAGACTTACCCCATACCGGCCAACTATGCCAGTAAGAGCAAGCTGGTCGAAGGCGACGGCATGAAGCTGACCATAACCGACGAAGGCAAATTCATTTACAAACAAATCGCGCCGATCGAACGCCGGACGATGATCGGGGTTTTGATCCAGGAAGACGGCCAATACAAGGTTTTGGCCGAGGGCAAGGCCTACCGCCTGCTTCTGGCTTCGGTGACTTTTTACCGCGCCGAAGTCGGAGACCAGGTGACGATCATCGTTCCAAAAAACGGCCAGGCCATCTGGGGCTCCGTGGAAGCGGTCATACCGAAACACCTCGCGGAAGCTGCGGCCAAAGCCTCGCTGGACCCGGATCATCCGGAAAAAAGCAGCCGCTTCCGGAGCAAGAAAGGCGAGGACGGGGAATTAAGCCCGAAATTGGATTAATAAAAAGGTAAGGGAGGTAAGGAAGGTAAGGAAAGTAAGGAAGGTGTCTCGTTTTCCTTTATTTCGTGACCTTCCTTACCTCCCTTACTTTCCTTACCTTCCTTACTTTCTTCATGGTACCCTCCACTCCGCATGAAGTTTTCCTCCCGCGTGTACGTTCCCGTGCTTCTGGCTTTAATACTGAGCGCGGCGATTGGCGGCTGGTTCCTCTGGCAGATCAAATCCACTGTTTTCACGGTTGAATCGACCTTCAAGTCGCCGGTCAGGCAGATGAATTTTTTGAAAAAATTATTTCCAGGCAACGAACCTGATCGGCTGAGCAGCGCTATCCAGTCGACGGCGCTACTGAAATTGCGGCAGGGGGAAATCCTCGAGCTCAAAGGCGAATGGAAACTGGCTGAAAATTCATACACCGAAAGCGTAAACGCCGGCGGCGGGGTCATGGCGCTGAAAAAATTGGCATTGATCCAGCTGCAGCGCCGGGAATATGACGCGGTGAAAGTCACGATCGCCCGTTTGAAGGAAGAAAATCCGGGGAGTGAGGACGTGATGTTTTATGAAGGTCTTTTGCACCTGATTCTCGGAAATACGGAGGAGGCCGGAACGGTCTTCAGCCGTAATGAAGATTCGCCCCATTCCCACTTCGGGCTCGGGCTTATCGCCCTGGTAAAAGGAGAAAACACCCAAGCATTGAACGAAATGACAATTGCCGGACAGGGCAGCGATCCCGCCATACGCTCTTATGCCGAGACCATCCAAAAAGCATTCAGCGAATTCGCGTTATTTCCGGACGGGCAGGAAATCCATCTGCAAACTTTGCTGGCCCAGGCTCTGGCGCGGATCAACCAGTGCGAAATCGCTTTGCCGATTTTGAACCGGGTGATAGCGGCTCAGGACCGGTATCGCGATGCGTGGATCGTGAAAGGTTTTTGCGAATTCACTTCGGAACGCTCGAGTGACGCTTTGAAATCACTCGAGAAAGCCTACAGTCTCGATCCGGAAAAACCCGAAACCCAGTATTTTTTGGCCCGGACACATGCGGCGCTAGGCGATCCCCAGAACGCCGTAACGTATCTGCAATACGCTCTGCTCAACGGGTTTTCGCCGGAATCCGACGCCCGCGAGCTGCTGGCCGAATACGCCAGGGAACTGGGGAATACCGAGCTGGCACTGGAACAGTACCGGCTGCTTGCCGACGCCAAAGAAAGCAGCCTGGAATCTTTTGAGCGTTATGTAAATCTGGCAATCTCCACGCAAAACCACGCTCTGGACGCTTTGTCGTTGTCAAAAAAAGCCCTGCTAAGGTGGCCGGATGACTCCGAAGCCCTCACCCTCGCCGCAAAAGCCGCCTTCTCAGCCGGTCTACCCGAAGACGCGAAGAAATATATTGAAAAAGCCCTGAAGCTGGATCCGAAGAATCCGAAGGTATTGGAAATAAATGCGATGATCACCAAATCTTCACTCACAAACTAGAAAGTAAAGCAGTGAAAGTTTTGGGAAATTGGTTTTTTAAAAAATTAGTTTATTTGATATAGGCCAGGCGTTCGCGCCTGGCATCAGGTCTGGCGTTCCCGCCCGACCTGAAAATTAATAGCCCATAAGCAAAAAGACCGTTGCCGGTCTTTTTGTTTGTGTGTTCGCCTCCTCGGCTATCAACGATAAATGCGTAAACACAATCGCTGAGCCTTCATACGGAGGGTTCACTAGTGGGGAGAGGAGCCCCAGATCTCTCTGCCTTGCTCTGGTCTCTTCTTTCTCCTCGTGACCGAACGAAGTCCCCGGACCGGTTCGCCGCGCGTGCCCTAGGGGCGACGGGGGAACACTGGGGAGGAAGGGTGTGCACCCCATGAGACTGCACTCTCACTCACAGGGCGACGTTACAGAGCAGAGAGGATCGAGGCCGCGTATGATCCGTCTGGTCCGGCGGACGCGATCCTCTCTACGGATTAGATGTTGTGAAGGATCTTCCTATTCGGGTCTCTTTATTATTTGTATTTGTGGCTCCGGAGCCTTTTTGTTTTTGTTTGCTCTGTTATGTTGGTGATTGATTTCTTTTATTTGAAGAAATCGGGACATCATAACTCCCGTGAAATTATTTGCAACTATCTCCTGTGGCTTTAACTTATAAATATGTTGTAATGAACAAGATATTTATACAATAAAAATTGATGTTTTTGGCTTAGCGTAGTGATTTACATTCAATAATCATCTCCTGTGGTTATTAGCATGTTATCATCTCCCTCAATGAGCAGAATCTTTAAGCTGTACCGGGGAATAGTGGTCCTTTCCGTAGGGCTTCTGATACTCCTCGGGGTGACCGCCATCATTTTGTTTTCCGTAAAAAACTACGATCCGAAGACATTGAGCCTGGCATTCAGAGTGGATGCCGAAAAAACTTTGCTTTTTTTCAGAACCGACGACAAAGCGAGATTTGAAAGGTTTCTGGATTTCGCTGACCCTTATTTGACAGACGCTCCTCGCCCGGATCCAGCGGCTCTCCCCCCTGCAATCAGTTATGAATTCGCTCTTTTAAAATCCGGCTCCGGATCAAAATGGGCGATTTATTCGCACCTTAGAGAAGGAAAACACGTTACCCTGCTCTCCGCAGAAGATCCCCAGATCTTTCTGCCGATCGGCAAAATAGGCGCATCTCTGGCCAAAACGGGTCTTTTCAGCCGGCATATTAATAGTGAATCCAAAAATGTTCTTTGGTTTGACTTCTCTCTCCCGCTCGCCCCACCTTCCGATGCTCTGGCGATAATTTCTTCGGCGCTCGACCGCTATGTCTCGGCATTGGTAATTTTTGACCGTCCGCAGAGCACCGCTTTTCTGGAAAAAAAATCCGCTGTCTCCGGCTACTCCGCCGGGCCGGCACTAAAAACCTTTGTCTGGGCGGACAAGCCTTCCCTGGAAATCAGGAGCCCGAGGCCGGCTCCAAATCTGTCACACCTGGCTAAAGCGCTAAATAAAATTAATCCCGAGCTTTTCGAGGGGCTGAATGGCGTGTTCGAGGAATTTAAAGAGAAACTCTCGGATTTTGATCCTGACCGGAATCCGGATAACTTGTTAAAAAACGGTATCACCGCAGCCGTTTTCCAGGAAAACGAAACAGCTCCCGTTTTGATGGTAAGCGGAACTTTTGGGAACCGTGGTGAAGCGAACCGGTGGTTAAAATCTCTGTCTGAAAGAAACGACTCGGGCGTGATCCGGGAACAGATTTTCATGAATGAGAACGGCAGAACAGACATAATCGCGGGTACCGGAAGCATCCAAAACGAAGCGGCTGCCTTTGGCTGGTCTATCTCAAAAATCCGATATCCGGATGCCAGCTTCGTCATCGCATTAAAGAACAAAAGTTATGTCCTTTCAACCGATGAAGGAAAGCTCAAAAAAATACTGGAGACCCAGGGCAACGGGGAATTCAAAAGAAGTCTCCCGGGCGGAACCATGGATCTGGCATGGCTCCTGGATACCCTTGACCGGGAAATGTCTTTCCTGGCAAAAGACACCGGAATCATCTCAGCCAGAATCTTCGGCACAGAAACCGGGCGGATAAACTGGGAAATATCGGAGGAAAGCCGCGTGACGGAAATAAAGTTGAACCTGGAACCCTAGAATTGGCCTCACTCCCTGCCCCTCTGCCTTTTCCCTCATCCCCGACCCTCCCCACCCCTCTTATTTCCAACTCATACCACTTCGCGTTTAAAACGTTCTTAATCAGACGCGCTGGCGGTATGGAGTTCTTGGCTTGAGTAAACGCTACGCGGTACGA
>Ga0155828_143_pt1 | contig 8430 bp, 10 predicted proteins | sample RifCSPlowO2_01_FD_107482 | JGI IMG/M metagenome (GOLD analysis project Ga0155828, IMG submission 107482) | Candidatus Peribacteria bacterium RIFCSPLOWO2_01_FULL_51_18
TGCTTGAACGACGGGCTCATTGGCTCGTTGAAAAACGGCATATCGTAATCGCGCAAGTCTGCTTGAACGACGGGCTCATTGGCTCGTTGAAAAACGGCATATCGTAATCGCGCAAGTCGAGCACCTCGACCGCGACCCCTTCTTGTTTGCTGATTTCCCCGGCAATCCATACGGCGGCCTTGTCGCTAAAACGGCCTTCGCGGGTGCTGCCGGCAATTACTTTGATGTTGAGTGGCGTGTTGTGTGTCATAAGTTTGTTATAAGTTAATTTGATACATCATAATTCGACGCAATGCAATGTCTGGTGGCGCGTCAGCTAACGCTGACACAAATATCCCATCGGCGCGAAAAGCGGAGGGCGCTCACGTGGCGCCCGCAGGCGCAGGCGGACATTCAATCAGGCTCATCCATCAGCTCCTCAAAATCCCCTTCCCCGCCGTTCATCGCGGCGCGAAGTTTTTTGACAGCTCTGGCTTCGATCTGTCTGATCCGCTCCTTCGTGACCACCATTTTCGCCCCTATCTCTCTCAGACCCATCGGTTCATGACCCGGCTCCAGACCGTATCTATAGTTAATTATTGTACGTTCACGCTCATCCAATGTTTGTAATATTTTGGTTACCTTGTCCTTTCGCATTTTGTCGCGCTCCAGCCGGGCGTCCTCGTCTTCGCATTGTGCCGTCGCTCTCTCAAGCCCTCCATCATAATTCGTGGTAAATCTGCTTTTATGTGTGTATTCCTCCGGGATGGTTCTCGCAAAGTTTTTTGTAATAGCCCATGTGGCATAGGTGCTGAATTTATTCCCGCGGGCAAAATCAAATTTTCTGACAGCTTTTATCAGCGAAAGGTTCGCATCGCTGATCAGCTCGAAGATATCTTTGTCGGGAGTCGCATGGCATTTCGCCAATGAAACAGCCAGACGAAGATTGCTGGAGATGATTAAATTTCTAACAGCTTCCTGCTCCAGAAACCAGGCTTCCACCTGGTCGATGTCACTTTCTTCCGGCCGGGCCGGATCTATGCCTTCGCGCACCTTCGAAGCTTTGTATTTCAGGTAATTCATTTTTCTGAAAGCGTGTTTTTCCTGCCCGGGAGTCAAAAGAGCCACTTCATACAGCGCAGCCAGATATGGCGGCAATCCGCCGGGTAATTTTATTTTTTCCAGTCCTTTGTCCTCCGCCTCCGGAAGCGGCCCTGTGATGCCGGCTTCTTCGTCCGAGTCCGGCTCGATTTTTGAAAAAACTTCATTCGGAATAAATTCGAGATCAAAATCGTAAATTCCCCCAAGCCTGTATTGCAAAACCGCCCGGCGGACAATCGGCTCAGTGAAACCATACTGATCGCTGATTTGTTCGATCGACATATCGCTCTGCCACGCATGTCCTATTGTTTGAATCGTCTGATCAGTTCGCCGAAATAACTGCCCGTAATCCGATTCGGGATTGTTTTCCGCATAAGCGCGCAAGGCAATCTGTATTTTTCCAAGTGTCCGGCCGGTTTCATCTGCGATTTTCTTTGTTATCTCAGCCAACGGGTATCGGACCAGTTCATTTGCTCTTTGACATATCTGAATCTCCGCACCTTTGGTAATATAATGCCTGGCGCGGGGAGCGATTAAAACTTCCGGATTTAATTTCAGGAAGTCGCGCACATTCTCGGCTGAATATACATATTGCTTTCTGCCATCTATTGTTGTTCCGGAAGATTCCAAAGGGGCACGCACGCACGCTCCTTCGCCCGTGCGCCATCGCGCCAATGTGTTCTTGCTTACCCCCAGAATTCGCGAAAGATCTATCCCTGTAATCTGCCTCCCGTCCATGTTTTGCAATTCGGTTGCTGTATCCGCAACTGAAGATTCTAAAGCCTTCGTTTCATCAATGTTTTCGTTCATTTAAAGTTTTTATAATACTATTATATAATCCTGTCAAATTTTACACATAGGAGTATATCCGCAATCCTTATCCTATGCCGAAAATGGATATAGTCGGGCACGGAAAACTTTGCGCGCAGCTTTTAAGCGACATAGCGCATGACAATGTTTCGCATGCCTATCTCTTCGCCGGCGAACCGCATCTCGGCAAATTTACGGTCGCGAAGTGGTTTGCCTTCCGGCTCATAATGGAAGGGCGGGATCCGTCGAGCCAGGAAAAAATTACGGATGAGATTGACCGGTTGATCCATCCCGATTTTTTGACGCTTGACCGCCTCTGGATCGAAGGAGTGAATGAAGACTGGGGCGTCATAAGCAAATTCTCGAATATTCCCCAGCAGAACAGGGCGAAAACCCCCGCCGCAAAAACAGACGTGATTTCCGTCGATGACGTCCGGGTGCTGCTTGACCGGCTGACCGCGACCGGCTCATCCAAATATTTGTGCTGCCTGATCCGCTCCATCGACCGGATGCAGATGGCGTCCGCCAATGCGTTCCTGAAAATACTGGAAGAACCTCCGCCGCGGGTGGTCTTCATCCTCACGACATCCAACCAGAACGTCCTGCTGCCTACGATCGTTTCCAGGACACGAATATTGAATTTTTTCCCGCTCAAGCCCGAGGATCTCCAGTCGCTTACAGCCGGACAGGACGACGAAGACGCCGCGTTCGCGGTACATCTTTCCCGCGGGGCGCCGGGTTCGCTTATCGAACTTCTGAAAAACCCGGATGCGCTGCGGTTAAGCAAACAGATGCATACGCAAGCCAAACATTTCTGGCAGGCCGGATCTCTCCTGGAACGCCTGCAATGGATCATGCCTTTCTCCGAAAAGCGCCAGGACGTCCGCGGACTCCTCCGGCATCTGGGCGATGCGCTCAAGGAACTGCATGACCCCGTATCCAAGGTAAAATACGCCAAAGCCTACTCCGAGCTCGCCGAAGCGCTGCAGACAAACGCGCACCGGGGCCTGCTACTTGAGCGTTTCACTCTGGCAGTGGAGGAGAGAGCGTGCTAGCTTAGATTCCCGCATGACTTACCTGATTGTTTTCATCACCGCTTTTTGCGGCATAGTGCTGCTTCTCACCGGCCGCGCGCTGCTTCGTAATCACGGTATCCGCCGTTTGGTGCGGTCGATGAAAATGCGTTTTCAGACTGCGGAGGATCGCGGCGCTGTCCTGGTCGAGGAAAGAACAGCTCTGAAGCCGCGCAAGAATCCGAGAACATCGGCGATAGAACTGCAAAAAGTGCGACTGTTGATGCGATCAGCCGAAAAGGAAATCGCACTGCAAAACTGGAACGAAGCCGAGCACCTTCTTATCCAGGCTTTGACCATAAACCCGGATACCGTGGAAACCCAGGCCGAGCTGGCCAAGCTTTATCTGACCACCCACCGGGAAGCCAAGGCTGAAGCCCTGTACAAGGAACTGACTTCCAAGCGGGATGATGTTTCTTTTTACGCCAATCTCGGCCTGGCCTATTACATGCAGGGAAAATATGTCGACGCGTGTTTTGCTTATCAAGAAGCCCTGAATCGGGATCCGCAGACCCCCGAGCGCTCGGCGGCGCTGGGCCGGGCATGTATCGCGGCCAGGAGATTCAAGGAGGCGGCGCCGCTGCTGGAAAAAGCCATTTCCCGGCTGGCCCGTGACACGGAGCTTTTGCATCTTTTGGCCGAGTGTTATGTCCAGCTCTCTGAAAACGCCAAAGCCGAAGAAACCTACCGCCGGATTAACCGCATCGAGCCGTACAATGAGGGGGTGAAGCAGAAGATAACTGCGTTATCTGCCAAGGAACAATCGTAAATGAAGTGATACCACTTCGCGTTTAAAACGTTCTTAATCAGACGCGCTGGCGGTATGGAGTTCTTGGCTTGAGTAAACGCTACGCGGTACGAGATGATGCCGTTACGAATGACCGATTAGTTATGTTTTAAATGCAAAATGGTATGACCGAAGTGAAACTTAAGACGCCCCGGCGACCTCGATCCCTTCGGTCACCTATTTTTTTCAAACTTCCAAAAGCTTCACCGTAACATCCCCGCTCACTTTCGCCTGGCATCCCAGCCGCTTGGCGCCATCCGCGCCCATCGTTTCCTCCTGATCGCTCCGGGCGGACAAATTTGCGGCGCCGGAAGCGATCTCGCAAAGGCATGTGTTGCAAAATCCGTTTCCGCCGCAGGCGTGCTCCATCGGGACATTGTTGTCCATGGCGATTTTTAATACTGTTTCCCCTTCTTTGCCGTCGATTTTCTTTGTCGTCCCGTCGGGATATACGAAAGTGATGGCAGGCATGGGGTTCAGATTATTGTTTGTCCGGACGAAAAACAAGTTTGTAATTTTACATTCTACATTTTACATTCTACATTCTGTCCATGCCTCCCCCGCACTTCTCCTTCGCTCAAAGTCTGCGGGTTATTTTTGCCATAGGCTGGTCGGATTTCGTACTCAAATACCGGGGCTCGATACTCGGATATTTTTGGTCTTTTATCGGGCCGCTCACCAAGTTCCTGGTCATCCTCGTGATTTTCGGCCCGTACGTCTCGGCGTCCATCCCGCAGTATCCGCTTTACCTTTTCCTCGGAATCATCGTCTGGGAATACTTCATCCTGACAACCAACGGCTGCATGGTCGTGCTGTATGAAAAGGAGGGGCTAGTGCAGCGCCATCCTTTCCCGAGAATCCTGCTGATCCTCTCGGTGGGCTGGACCAACACGATAATTTTCGCGACGCATCTCTTCATTTTCTTCGTCTTCGCCTGGTTTTTCGGCGCGCCGGTCGATTTCGCCGTACTGCTTTTGCCGGTCGCGGTGTTCCAGCTGACGCTCATTTCGCTTGGAACCGGCATGCTGCTTTCGGCTTATTGCCTGAAATACCGCGATATAAGCCACCTGTGGTCTATCGCCTCGCAGATACTTTTTTGGCTGACTCCGATCATGTATCCGTACCGGGCGGCAAACCCGATGTCGGCAAGCGTCGTTTCATTTTTTTCCAGTCCGGGTTTACATCCTTTTAGAAGAATCCTGGACATGTTCATACACTTCCAGCCGGTTTCGATCGTAATCAACGACTTCCGCCGCCTGACTCTCTATTCGGCTGCATGGGGCGTGCCGACCATGCCGCACCTCATCGCATTCACCCTGATAAGCCTCGGAATATTTTTGGCCGGAAAAAAAATGTTCGATATGAGAAGCCCTTACTTCGCGCAAGAGTATTAAATTGTTAAATGGCTAAATTGTTCGCCAGCCTTCGCTCAATCGCGGTTAAAGCCATTGTTGATGAAGAGCTCTGTCCGGCAAGCAAGCGAAACGTGCGTTGTTGCCTGCTAATACCACTTCGCGTTTAAAACGTTCTTAATCAGACGCGCTGGCGGTATGGAGTTCTTGGCTTGAGTAAACGCTACGCGGTACGAGATGATGCCGTTACGAATGACCGATTAGTTATGTTTTAAATGCAAAATGGTATAAGCAATTTAACAATTTACCAAGGGACACTTTAAGTTAAGATGAAATAGATGCTCCCTATTACCATCGACTGCCAGAACCTCGCCAAAACTTTCCTCCGGGAAAAAATCCCGCTGCGTCTGCTTCAGGACCGGATACTAAAGCGGAAGCTGCATGGCGATATGGTCAGGATCGATGCGCTGAAAAATGTGTCGCTTCAGGCCAGGCGCGGCGAATGGGTGGGTGTATACGGGCCGAACGGATCGGGTAAATCGACTATGCTGAAAATCATCGCCGGAATAATGAAATCCGACCGTGGATCGGTGCAGGTCTCCGGCCGCCTGTCCTGTTTTTTCGAGCTCGGCGTCGGCTTTCACACCGAGCGGCGGGCCGACGAAAACATCTACCTTCACGGCCTGATCCAGGGAATGAGTCGCAGAGAAATATTGAAACTCACCGACAGAATCATCGATAAAGCCGGTGTCCGGTCGCACTTCGAGTTGCCGTTAAAATGTTACTCCACAGGAATGCGCCTGCGCCTGGCCTTCGCGGCCGCGTCGGAAATCAACGCCGATGTTTTTCTTTTTGACGAAATACTGGCCGTCGGGGACGCGGATTTCAAAGCCGGATGCTGGCGGCATCTTTTTGAGATGAAAAAAGCCGGCAAGACCGGCTTGCTCGTGAGCCATGACATGGCCGAGCTGGATCGGATCTGCGACCGCGTAATCATGCTGGAAAAAGGAGTAGTATTAAACCATGGTCAACCGAAAACTTTTGCTTGAAATAAAAAACCTGAAAATTTCGGCGAACCGGAAAATCATAACTCACGGGATAGATTTGAAGGTCAAGCGGGGAGAAATGCATGTAATCATGGGACCAAACGGCTCCGGGAAGTCCACATTGGCATCGACTCTGATGGGGCACCCCGGTTACCGCGTGGAAGAAGGCAAAGTCAGCTTCAACGGAAAAAATCTTTTCGCTCTCACACCCGATGAGCGCGCGAAGGCAGGACTTTTTTTGGCATTTCAATATCCGAAAGAGATTGCCGGCGTCCCGCTTCGGAGCTTTCTCTTCGCGGCTTACGAAGCGCAAATGAGAGTCCGTGAAAAAAATCACCGCAAAATGTCACCGCTAAAATTCCGGAATCTGCTGGCCGAAACAATGCGCAGCCTCAATATGGATCCGGCTCTGGCCGAGCGCCCGGTGAATATCGGCTTCAGCGGAGGAGAAAAGAAAAAAGCTGAAATACTTCAGCTGAAAATTCTCAAGCCGGTGCTGGCGCTGCTCGACGAAACCGACTCGGGGCTGGATATCGACGCGTTGAAGATCGTCGCCGAAGGGATCCGAAGCCTGCGCGGCCCGGGTTTTTCGGCGCTGATCGTGACCCACTACGCGCGGCTTCTGAAATTCCTGAAACCCGACCGGATTTCCGTCATGGTCCGGGGCAGGATTGTGGCAACCGGCGGGCATACGCTCGCGGAAAAACTGGAGCGGGAGGGATACCGGGGATACGGAGCAGAAGGCCAGATGAAGATTTAAAAAATAATTCGGATAATTTATTACGTCTTCCGTCTTACATCTTTCATCTTTTTTAAAGTTTCCTCCTCCCGCTGATCGCCTCTTTCAATGTGGTCTGATCTGCGAATTCGATATCCGCGCCCATCGGCAGTCCGTGGGCCAGGCGCGTGATGGAAGCAACCGTATCCTTCAGTTGTTGCTTGATATAAGCGGCGGTCGCCTCTCCCTCGACATCCAGATTGGTGGCGATGATGACTTCCCGGACTGCGCCGGATTTGCACCGGTCGATCAGCTCTTTAAGCTTCAGCTGCTCCGGACCCATGCCATCTATCGGCGACAGTACTCCGTGTAACACATGATAAAGGCCTTTGTAACCGGATTTTTCGAAAGCCACCACCTCCAGCGGCTCCTCGACCACCAGTACCATCCCGTCTTCACGCGAACTGTCCGAGCAAACACGGCAACGCTTTTCCAAAGTGATCATCTGGCACTGTTCGCAATATTTCAGATCGCTTTTGAGAGCCAGTAGCGCGTTCCCCAGAGTCTTCGGAGAAGCCTTCGACGATCTGAGCAGATGAAACGTCAGCCGCTCGGCGGATTTGGGTCCGATCCCCGGGAGCTTACTGAATTCCTCGATGGCCTTCTGGATTTGCGGCGGCAGCAGGGACATTGAGAATTGAGATTTGAAAAAAATTAAATTTCACCCTGACGAAGCCGTTTGATTATCTCACGTTCCCTGATCTTCTGCCTTTTGTCTATTTTTTTCCGTCCGCGACAGAGTCCCAGCAGAATCTTGATAAACCGGCCCGCGCGCACCTCAAGCGGAACCACAGTCATTCCTTTTTCTTCCGAAGCTTTTTCAAGTTTCTCCAGTTCGACTTTTTTTATGAGGAGCGGCCGGTCTCGTCCGGGATCATAATCCGGCAATTTCCCGGCATATTTATAGGGACTTATTTTCAAATGTTTGATCTTCGGCGCTCCCTGGAAAAAAGAAACGAATGATCCCGAAAGATTCACCTGCCCGAGCCGGCAGGATTTCACTTCCTGCCCGGTGAGCATTATCCCCGCTTCGACCGTTTCCGTGATCTCATAATCGAAGCGTGCCCGGCGGTTACTGGCGACCACTTTCATGGAGAAAGCATAGCATGTGCGGGTTCCGGATTGATCGAACCGCATCAAGGGCAAGAAGGCAAAAGGTTTCTCATTCTTTCACATTTTGCCCTTTTTCCTTTTTGCCCTATTTATGTGCTCTTTTGCCTTCTCTTCGATTGATTTCTAAGGTTGACAACACGTGCCGCTGAATGTACCATGACCATTGCCAACATCGACTTCCCCCGCGAATGCGGGGGGGCACCCTCCTCGTGATAAGTGCAGCAGTCAGGTTGGTAAACCAATTGAGGCTTCGCTGCCGTGGGAGCGGCACTGCTGTCAGGGCAGCGAAGCCTCTGCTTTTTAATTTAATGATGCAACCTACTCAAAAAAGAATTGTTATACCATTTTGCATTTAAAACATAACTAATCGGTCATTCGTAACGGCATCATC
>Ga0155828_145_pt1 | contig 8334 bp, 10 predicted proteins | sample RifCSPlowO2_01_FD_107482 | JGI IMG/M metagenome (GOLD analysis project Ga0155828, IMG submission 107482) | Candidatus Peribacteria bacterium RIFCSPLOWO2_01_FULL_51_18
TCCTCGTCGGCCGAAGCTCCAACAGGAGCGAAAGCTGATTGAGAATGTAAAATGTAAAATGTACAATGAACAATGACTGTCAATTTTACATTCTACATTTTACATTTTACATTCTCCCGTCACCATCGGCCTTGTTCAAATGTCCATGTCCGCGCGCAAGGAGGAAAATCTGGACAAAGCTCTCGGGTTTATCGATGAAGCCGTGAAAAAAGGCGCGAATATCGTTGTGTTGCCGGAGTTGTTTTCGGTTACTTATTTTTGCCGTCTGCCAGCCGATAAATCGGCTTTTGATTTTGCCGAACCGATTCCGGGGCCGACGACAAAAGCATTGAGTGACACAGCAAAAAAAAACGGAATCGTCCTGGTCGGCGGATCTGTTTATGAGACAGCGGAAGGCAAGCATTTCAATACCGCATGCGTCTTCGGATCCGATGGCAAGCAGTTTGATATCTATCGCAAGACACACATCCCGCATGATCAGGGTTTTTTCGAACAGGATTATTTCGCTCCCGGTGACACCGGAATAATCGTTCACGACACGCCTTTTGGAAAAATCTGCGTCCTGATCTGTTATGACCAATGGTTCCCGGAAGCCGCGCGGATAGCGGCGCTAAAGGGCGCGGAGATAATAATTTACCCGACCGCCATCGCCACTTCTCCCGATATCCCGCCGATAGACAAGGAAATAAAAGAAGACTGGAATCTGATGTGGCGTTCGGTGCAGGTCGGCCACGCGGCCGCAAATTGCGTCTACGTCGCAGCCGTCAACCGGGTGGGAACCGAAGGCAATATGAAATTTTGGGGCGGATCGTTCATCGCCGGCCCGGGAGCAAACTTGTTGGTTCTGGGCGACGACAAAGAACGCATCCTCTATGCAACCTGCGATCTCAAATACGTGAAAAAGATGCAGGAAAGCTGGAGATTTCTGAAGGAGAGAAGACCGGAAATGTATGGAGAACTCACGAAAAAGAAAAATTGACAATTGACAGTTGAGAATTGAGAATTCAGCAAGGTAATCGAGGAAATAAATTAATTTTCAATTATCAATTCTCAATTTTTATCGTGACATCGGAAATTCCATCCAAGCTCGGCTTTAGGTTCCCTGCGGAATGGGAGCCCCACGCCGCCACCTGGCTGGCCTGGCCGTATAATTTGAATACCTGGGAAGGTCATCTCGACGGAGCCGAAGCGGCTTTCGTCGAAATGATCAAATCTTTGACGCCGAATGAAAAGGTGAATCTGCTGGTGCCCGATGAAAATGTAAAAAACCGCGCGGAAGAAAAACTTAAATCGGAGAAATTTGACCGAAAAAATCTGGAAATGCATCTGATCGAAAGCGGCGACGTCTGGTTCCGCGACTACGGCCCGATCTTCATAATCAAACCCGATGAGGTGGCTTACACAAAATGGAAATACAACGCCTACGGGCATAAATATCATGATTTGCTGATCAGCAATGAAGTACCGGACGAGATGCCTCTGAAAAAATACCGCAGATTCGAGAGTGACATCGTCCTCGAGGGCGGCTCGATAGATGTAAACGGAAAAGGCACGCTAATCACCACCGAAAGCTGTCTCCTAAGTCCCGACCGGAACCCGCACATGACGAAGGAACAAATCGAAACTGCCTTGAATAAATTTCTCGGTGTAACAAATGTATTGTGGCTTTCCTCGGGCATTGAGGGCGACGACACCACGGGTCACGTAGACGATCTGACCAGATTCGTGGGGCCCGCAATCGTGGTGACCGTGGAGGAAAGTAATCAGAAAGATCCCAATTATGAGCCGCTGATGGAAAATGCCCGGCGGCTGGAGCGCATGGAAAACGAAAAAGGCGAAATGCTTACCGTCATCCCGCTCCACATGCCGGAACCGTTTATCGTCGAAGGCCGGAGAATGGCGGCCACATATGCCAATTTCTACATAGCCAACGGCATCGTCCTGGTACCGATCTACATGCAAAAATCCGATTCGGAAGCGCTTTCTATCCTCCAGGAATGTTTCCCTGATCGGAAAATAATCGGCATCGATTGCCGCGAATTGATCTGGGGCTACGGATCGATCCACTGCGCGACGATGCAGGAACCGGAACCATGATTTACATGATTAAAAGGATAATCATACCACTTCGCGTTTAAAACGTTCTTAATCAGACGCGCTGGCGGTATGGAGTTCTTGGCTTGAGTAAACGCTACGCGGTACGAGATGATGCCGTTACGAATGACCGATTAGTTATGTTTTAAATGCAAAATGGTATCATGATGAGGAATAAGAGGCTTGGAAGACTTTCAGGCCGGGCGTTCTCGCCTGGGCTTGAAACAACGAAATATATTTCTTATGCAGCCTGCCTATATTTTGCTGCAATTCTGGCAACTTCATTTGCCAGTTCTGTATCAGTGATCTGCAGCATCTTAGCCCTTAGCTTCATCCTCTCCATCGTACTCGCTACCAAACTGCCATTCGATTTAGCCCCGGCCATCCTTCGGGATTTTTCATCGCAAAGTACAGCTAAGACTTCATGTTCGGTTAGTTTCGGCGCAATTGTTTTCATGTTGAAGCAGGGTTGGAATTTACATATAGATCATACCTTTAATACATATTTGTCAAGAGTGCCTTTTTTCATAAATCAAAAAAGTGAAACCGAACTTATTTTTTTCATCCATCCCATGCTCTTCCCGGGATATCTCTATCCATTCCTTTTCGCTTATTCCAGGGAAAAAAATATCGCCGGCGAATTCCGAATGCACCCTTGTAATGTAAATCCTCTCTGCCTCGGATAGCGCCTGTGAATAAATCTGGCCGCCGCCGATCACGAAAACTTCCGCGGATTTGTCCGCTTCGGCCTTTTTGAATGCCTCATCAAGCGATCCCACCGTCTCCGCTCCGGGTATGGATTGCGCTTTTCGGCTGACCACGATATTTCTCCTGCCCGGAAGCGGATGTCCGATGGATTCAAAAGTCTTCCGGCCCATTATCATCGTATGTCCCAGCGTCAACTTCCGAAAATGTTTCATATCCTCCGGCAAATACCAAAGCAGCTTGTTTCCGCCGCCGATCACGTTATTTTCATCCGCCGCAACTATCAGAGAAATAACCATGCCTCCAGATTATCACGTTAATTATGAACCTCAGATAAATTGTTAAATGGCTAAATTGTTACGCAAGCGTAATGCACGCTGTTGCATGCAAACAATTTAACAATTTAGCAATATAACAATTTTGTCGGATCACATAAAAACAAGAATTAATTCCGGTGTTTCTTAAACAGCTATCGTCGCCTTTATCCCCGGATGCGGGTCATATCCATCGATTGCAATATCTTCGTAAATATAATCAAAAATTGAAGAACGTTTATTCAGCTTCAGAACCGGCAGCGCCTTCGGCTCGCGTGTCAGCTGGAGTTTCGCCTGTTCCAGATGATTGAGGTACAGATGCGCGTCGCCGAGCGTATGGACGAAATCACCGACTTTTAGATCGCAAACCTGCGCGACCATATGAGTGAGCAGGGCGTAGGAAGCGATATTGAATGGAACTCCCAAAAAGATATCCGCGCTCCGCTGGTAAAGCTGGCAGCTGAGCTTCCCGTTCACCACGTAAAACTGGAAAAAACAATGACACGGGGCCAGGGCCATCTTTGGTATATCCCCGACATTCCAGGCTGATATGATCAGACGGCGGGAATTCGGATTTTTTTTGATCTGGTCGATCACCGAGCTTATCTGATCAAATTCTCCCGTAGCCCCTCTCCATTTCCGCCACTGATGTCCGTACACCGGACCCAAGTTCCCTTCCGCGTCCGCCCACTCGTCCCAGATGCTTACCCCGTTGTCTTTCAAATATTTGATGTTCGTCTCCCCTTTCAAAAACCACAGAAGCTCATAAAAAATCGAGCGGGTATGGAGTTTCTTGGTGGTGACCAATGGAAAACCCGCACTTAAATCAAATCGCATTTGATAGCCGAAAACCGAGAGAGTGCCGATGCCGGTACGGTCGTCTTTTTTCGCGCCGTTTCCCAAAACGTGTTTCATCAAATCGACATATTGCCTCATGGCTCCAGCGTACCATCTTCTGAGCGCCGTTTAAATAAGTTTTCATGCTCCCGGCTAAATCATCTGGATCAAATCATCGAAATCGTCAATCATTTTTTTGGCGGCGGTCAGCGCTTTTTTTCTTTCTTATTTGCACCTTTCCGGCCGCAAACGGTCATTTTTGAAGGCGAGATATGCCGGCGCGTAACCGTTATTCGCGTTCCAGACCGTAAACCCGCAAAAACCGGCGTCATAAACCGCTCTTATTTCATCCGATACGTCTTTGGACTTTACCCCATAACCCTGGATCCACGGCCGGATTTTTTTGGATTGCTCCGGTCCCAGAAGTTCCCTGTACCCCGTTAGAGTCCGGTAAACCAGGAAATAATTCCTAGGACCGGGATCTTCCCCCGGCCGGTAATAAGCGTTTGGCGCAAAAGTCGATGGGTAAGCCATGGGGGAAATTACATCCACCAGAGGGGCAAAACGAACCACGTCCTGCCCCAGGGTTTGCAGGTTGTTTTCATAATTCCAGCCCAGTATCGCGTACGTGGAAATCCCGAGTTTCGTAGCCGGGCCGCAGCGGTCGACGGTATCGCGCGCGGATTTCAGGAATTTTTCGACTCTGTCGGCTTTCTCTTCTCCGGAATACACAGAAAGCGCGCGCCATTCCGCCGTTGAAAACCGTATGTAATCGAGATTGATTTCATCGATTCCCGCTTTAGCCAGTTCGCAAATCACCTGCATGTTGTATTCGATTGCCGTGTCATCCGCGGGGTCGATCCAATCGCGGCTCAATACCCGGCCTGTTTTCGGGTCTTTTATCCGCGTCTCCGGTTTTTTCGCAGTCAACCCGTAATCCTTTATGGCGACGAAGCGTCCGATGGTGTAGATGCCGTTTTCTTCGGCGATTTTCAGTATTTCCGGCAGATCATACGCCGGCCGTATCAAATCCGATTCCTTCGCCAGCGGAGCAGCCGAGTGGAACAAAACCACGCCTCCTTTTACATCGAAAACCAGTGAATCACCGTTGCTTTCAGCAAGTTCAGCTACCGTATCTTTTAGAAATTTTTCTCGCGCCACACTGGCTGCCGTCAGATAAACGCCTTTCCTGTTGTCGGCCCGTTTTGTCTCCGGTTTTTTTAGCGCAGATTGAACCGTCCGGGTCGAAGACGTCCGGCTTGCGCTGCCGGATCCGGAAAACTTTTTGACAGCTTTTTTCTCGATCTGCTTTGGCGGCTGTTTCCTGGGCGCGGCTTTTGGAGCACTCGGAATCAATGCAGCTTTTTGGTCCGCCGATATGTTCACAAAAGTCATTGAGGAAAAAACGACTACGGCCGTGATGCCGGCGGAGAATGTGCCAAGGCCGATTTTTTGTTTTATCCATTGATAAAAGCTCAACCTGAAGAAACCTGATGAATCGCAGGCAGGTTGAAAAAAAAATTCCGGGGGAAGCATGTCCTCCACGGCCTGATGCGTCTTCGAACACAATAATAATATCGCTTCCTCTTCTGTTTTTGTATTAATCATCTTAATATATATTAACACATTTATGATTTTTTTTCAATATTTGATCGGGAATGAAATCACGAATTGGCAGATTTTTTTCCAAAGATGTAAGAATTATCGCATCACCGCGGCCGGGGACGGCCGCTGCTGATGTGAAAGAAGATTTTGTTAATTAGAAACAAAACACTTTAGCAGCGGCTTTCCAAGCCGCGGTGACTCGAGGAAAGAAAAACTGATCAGCCAATTCGTGAGTAATTACTTGATCGGATTGAGGGACTTATTCCAAAAGCTTCTTCAACTCTTCTTCCCCGGGATGTATCACGCTCTTTTCACGTTCGCCCGATGTCCCCACCAAAACAAAAGTGTCCGGAGTTATCACCTGATAATCGAAACGGGAACCAGTACTCGTCGCGAAATCCAGCCGAAAAGTGGATATCTTCGCGGACCCGGAGGAATATAACTTACGAAGCAGAGTATCACTTTGCGCCGAAAACGGATCCTTCGCTTGGGCAAAAAACAACAACGATTTTTTCCCTTTTCCGATGAATTTCGGATTGAAAAGAGTATAAACCGGACGCTCGGGCGGGATGACTGCGGCGGAGGATTTCACGGAAGAGGTTTTGGGAGCGGTCAATGAGGCGACCGATACCTTTTTTCCGCCGCAGCCATAAAGAAATATCAGGCCAAGAACAAAAACGATCCGCAGTTGTCTCATGGGCAAATGTTACCAGACTTTATCGTTTACATCCTGGAAACAAAACCCTGGAAGAGGGGCAAACGAACTTGAAAACACAGCCGGCGCAGCGGGGCGTCCTGGCAATGCAGGTCTTCCTTCCGTGGGCAATCAACAGATTTGAAATATCGCCCCAATTTTTCTTCGGTGTTTTTTCCATCAAATAGATTTCTATTTTTTTCGGATCATCATGCCAAGCCAACCCCAGCCGCATGGAAACCCGTCTGACATGGGTATCGACAGCGATTCCTTCCATGACTTTGTAAGCCGTGGACAGCACCACCGATGCGGTTTTGCGTCCCACGCCCCGAAGCATCAGCATTTCTTTCATCGTCTGAGGCACCTCGCCGCCGTACTTTTCCAATATGGTCCGGCAACTTTCGCAGATCGCCAGAGCTTTTGCGCGGTAAGCGCCGCAGGATCTGATGTCCCTCTGAAGCTCGGAAACCGGAACTTTCAGGTAATCTTCGGGTCGTTTGTACTTTTTAAACAAAAGGGGAGTCGTCATGTTCACCCGGGCATCCGTACATTGTGCTGAAAGAATAGTCGCGACCAAAAGTTCCAGCGGGTTCGACCAATCCAATGTCGTTTTTGCATCAGGATAAAGCCGCCTAAGCTCATTCAAAACGAACGCGACCTTCGGACACTCCATGATGCAATGATAACTCGAAAAAATGAAGAAGTTCGGGTTCTTAAATAGTTATCTCAATTGTCAATTGTCAATTGTCAATTTTCACGTAGCCTTCCGCGAGTCCGATGACACCCCTCCCCCCGTTCACCGTCTTCGATATCGAGACAACCGGGCTCGACAGCCGGAAAGGACACCGCATCATCGAGATCGCCGGCGTGAGGCTGGAAAACGGCATCATCGACCCGGTGAAAACATTTGAATCCTTCGTGAATCCCGAACGGGAAATCCCATGGGAAGCCAGGCAAATTCACAAGATCTCCGATGAAACGGTATGCGGTGCGCCGGGGATAGAAGAAGTGTTGCCAAAGTTTCTGGCGTTTGCGGAAGGGACGATACTGGCCGCACACAACGCCGCTTTCGATATGGGTTTCCTGCATGCGGAAAAAGAGCTCTGCTGGGGTTACCTGGATTTACCGGATTGTCTTTGCACCATGAGGCTGAGCCAGGCTGTTTTCCCGCGGGAATTCGGCCACAGCCTGGAAGCCATCGCCCGGCGTCTGAAGCTGCCCCTGCCGACGGTCCGGCATCGCGCACTGTCCGATGTTCTGCTTACGGCGCAGGCCTTGCTAAAAATGGTCGAACTGAAGGAAGTCGGGTCGTTGGATGAGCTGATGAATCTGGCGGGGCTTAAGATACCAGCTTGAAAAAAAATACATTCCTAAAAATTTGGTACAATTCTTCCGTGGCCGTCCTTCCTATCCTTACCGGCGAAAAAAATCCGGTTCTGCGCGCAAAAACAAAGAAAATCCCGCGAATAACAAAAGGGATACTGAAACTGTTGAAAGATATGGAGGAAACCGCGCAGTCATCCAATGGCGCCGGGCTTGCGGCTACGCAAATCGGACGCTCCGAAAGAATTTGCATCGCCAGAATCGGACAAAAACTCACCGCTCTTATAAATCCTGAAATACCCTGGATCTCCACGACTCTGGAATCGGCCGAGGAAGGCTGCTTAAGCCTGCCAGATATATGGCTTTATATCCCCCGCCCCAGCGAAGTAATCCTCCGCTATATGAGCCTGGAAGGAAAAAAAATCGAACTCAAGCTTTCCGGCTGGGACGCGCGGGTGGTGCAGCATGAGGTGGATCATCTGGATGGGGTGTTGATCGTGGATTACCGGGCGGTAAGTCCAAAAAAAGGGCAGTCGAGAGAAAAGGTTCGTCGGAAAATTTAGAAGATGAAAGATATGAGACGTAAGGGAAGCTCTGATTAACTGCTTTTTATTGTTACCCTGACATAAGAAAATAACTGATACCATTTTGCATTTAAAACATAACCAATCGGTCATTCGTAACGGCATCATCTCGTACCGCGTAGCGTTTACTCAAGCCAAGAACTCCATACCGCCAGCGCGTCTGATTAAGAACGTTTTA
>Ga0155828_138_pt2 | contig 7580 bp, 9 predicted proteins | sample RifCSPlowO2_01_FD_107482 | JGI IMG/M metagenome (GOLD analysis project Ga0155828, IMG submission 107482) | Candidatus Peribacteria bacterium RIFCSPLOWO2_01_FULL_51_18
GATGATGCCGTTACGAATGACCGATTAGTTATGTTTTAAATGCAAAATGGTATTATAGGCTTCGGAAACCTCTGAAAAATGTTAAGTTGCTAAATTGTTAAATTGCTGACAATAAACCCGCGCGGCGCTTGCGACCTTCGACCAGCTCAGGTCGCCCGGAATGACACAGATGATTGTGCCAGATAAGGTCGCCCTGAGTTAATCGAACGGGCGAACAATTTAGCAATTTAACAATTTAACAATTATTTCAGGGTAGTAATAAAAAGCAGTTAATCGGAGCTTCCTAAATCTCAAACACTTGCGTTAAATAAAGGTCCACGATTTTTCCCGCGCTGAAATTTTTCATGCAGGCCTCCCGTATTTTGTCCGGATCCCAAGAGTAATTGAGTGTTTTTTCGATGGCTTCAAGCGCCGAAGCGGGGTTTACCGGTTCAAAGAAAAACCCTGTTTCGCCTGCCAATACCGCGTCCTTCACCCCTTCCAGCTCAGCTGCGACGACGGGCAAGCCCGATATCGCCGCCTCCAGGCATGTGATGCCGAACCCTTCCATGTCGTTTCTGACCGGAATGCAGGGCATTAAAAAAATATCATTCGCGCAAAATTGCTCTATTTTTTCATGTTCGGCAAGATCGCCCAGTATCGAAATGTTCGCCTGGCCGAAATTTCCGGCGGCGTCTTTTATCGCATTCATTTCCGGTCCTGATCCTGCGATTTTGAGACGGGCTTCCGGATATTTCTCCAGTACCAACGGAAAAACTTCTTGCAAAAACCAAACTGTTCCTTTTCTTTTTATTTGGCGGCCGAAAATCAGAAACTTCGGTTCTGAGAGATTTATGTCATTTTTATTCATGAGTTTTTCACCGGAAGGAAATCCGGAAATCGGGCAAGGAATCACTGTTATGGCTTCGGCACTGGCTCCGCGGTTTTCCGCTTCTTTCGCCGTCGCCCGGCTTATCGCGACGGTTTTCCCGGCGAACGGAAGGCAAAAACGCAGAATGTTCTGATAAAAAAACGGGGCGTATTTCAAATCCAGGCCGAAGACCGTGATTGACCTTTTTATTCCCGGACGGAAAAGCCAAATCAACGGCAGAAGCGGGGAAAGAACCGCATCGCCGATATGGATGTATTCTCCGCGGAAAAACAGGCACGAAAAAAATGCCCGGATAAAGAAGAAGGGTAAAAAAACATTCTTCCCGGCGAATCCGGTCACTTTAAGCGAAATGTCTTGCCGGGACTTTAACTCCTCGAAAAGAGTACGAGTGTAGCGCTGCATGCCGCCATGTGCCGGCTGAAGACACCGGGTGATAAATAAAATCCTGGAACGCATGATCCAAGCTTATAATGACCAAATCCCAATGACCAATGACCAACTAATTTTCAAATGACTAAAACGGATCAAATCCAAAACAACGGGAAATAATAATTATGATCAGCAGCGGCCCTCCGTGGCCGCGGAGTAGATAGAAAGGCAACACTTTTGATCTTCCGATATCAGCTCGCGAACATGACACTTCGTTCCGTCCCGGATGCCTCTATACCAAAACGAAACGAATACCAGAATCGCCGCGGCCACGGAGGGCCGCTGCTGAAATGGAAAGAAATGTTTTTTACCTTCCAAAAACCGTGAAATCTATCTTCCATATCTGTCCCTGCCGGCTTACGTAATCCACCCGCATCAGCGGCAGCGGCCAGGCATTGCCGTCAAGCAAATCGGACGCGACGGGGGAAAGAGCCGCACGGATCCGCGAGACGCCGCTCTCAAGCAACGCTGTTTTTATCTCCACCGCAGTCCGGGCCGGCATGTCGCGGACCATTTGGTTCTCGTACCCGTCGGGGTCGGAGGCATACTGCAAAAAGTCCATATAAAGGAAATTTTCGGCGGCCGGCAGGGACATAGGGGCCGAGCTTTCCACGGCCAGGAGAATTTCATCCCGTATATCGCCACTCAGCGCGTCTTTTACCATCATGTCACCGCTGAAGAAAAGAATCTGCAGCAAACGCGCTACCGACTGGTAATTCCCGCTGAGCATGATGCTGCCGCTCAGAGTTTTGATGCTGCCGAAATTCGCCGCATTGTGAGCGAATGAAATCTTCGAAATCGAAACCGGGTCCGCTTTTGTTTTTTTATTCATTGAATTCACGATCTGCTGCAGTACGCGCGCAACCCTCGTGCCGGACGGATTTTCCGGCAATACAAAAATCGCCGCCTGTTCCTCGCGGGATGTCAGCGCGTTTTTCTCGAATATCTGTTCCGCTTCGGTGTTGGCCGCCAGTATCGCCACCCGGGTTTTAAGCTCGGGCAGGATGGTCCCGATCATCACCGCAGTATTTCTCTTTTCTGAAAAAACCCGCGTATGGGCAACCAGCAGGCCGACCGAAGCCACGCACAAAACCAGGCCGCATATAAAAAACGCCAGTCCCCCTCTCCGCCAAAATCCTGGAGATAAGTCAGTCATTTTTCAGATAAATTGAAATTTTGAAAGGCGACCGTGTCCCTCCGTCCGGATCGGAATTTTGCAGGTATTCCGGCTCGGAAACCCGGAGCCCCGCATTCCTGAGGCCGTCGATGAATCTGGTCAATATGTCCTGCGATCTGTTTCCGGTGTCCCGCACTTCTCCGGAAACGACCACTATCCCGGCATCGCCTTGAAATTCCACGCCGGGCAGGGAGATTGGGTCTATCCCTCCGTATATGAAAGTCCGGCGTATCTCATCCACCCTGGAAAGCGCATCCCCGACCGCCAGCCGGTCTTCTTTGATCTTCGATACCTTATGCAGGACGGGGGACCTGTTTGCCTGGTCCAGCATGGCTTTGGTTTCACGCAGCCTGGCTTCCCTGTCCCGCAGGGCTTTCTCTTCGTCCACCAAATCCCCGATCCGGACTGTGCGGTCAGGAAGTCTCACCGGAAACCGGTCCGGTGAAAGCAGAATTTTGAATCCCAGTGAAGAGATGAAGAAAATCGCTCCGAACAAAAAAATCGGCAACCCCGATTTTTCTATCGTCTTTATAATCGCTCCGGCGGAGCGCGCCGTATTTTGCGTTTCAACGACAGTTTGATCAGCCGCATATTTTCGCCAGGTTAAGCCGTTCATAGAATCTCCATATGATAGCAGATTTCATATTTTTCTGCTAGCCTGAAGAAGGATCGGATTGCCCTTTTGCCTTATTGCCCTTTGTCAATTGTTAATTGTCAATTGTCAATTGTTATTTTTCCCCCTTCCCCATGGATGAGCTTATCGCCAAGCTTCATGAGCTGCTGAATGCTCTGAACATGGGCAAGGACTCTCTTTGAGAAACGAAAAATACCGCAGCAGATAGAGGTTCTCGAAAAAGAAGTCTCCGGCCCGGACATCTGGAATGACAGACGGCATGCGGAGGAATTGTTCAACAAAATCAAGGCTCTAAAAAAGCAGTGGCTGCCGATACTGAACCTGCTTGCCGAAACCAAAGACCTTCACGAGCTCGCCACTGCCGGCAGGGCAGAAGACATTCCTGAACTGGAAAAGGAATACAAACTAATCGCCGAGAAGTGGAGTGTCGCCGAAAGGGCTTTGTATCTGGGAGGCAAGTATGACCTCGGCAACGCTTATTTGAGCATAACCAGCGGCGCGGGCGGCACCGAAGCCCAGGACTGGGCCGGGATGATCGGCCGGATGTACTTGAGATACGCCGAAAGAAAAGAATGGAAAACGGAAGTAGTGGAACGCACGGACGGACAAGAAGCTGGAATAAAATCCATGACCATCCATGTAGCCGGGGATGCGGCTTACGGCCATCTCAAATGCGAACGCGGTACGCACCGGCTGGTGAGACTTTCGCCTTTCAACGCAAAAAACCTGAGACAGACTTCATTCGCCCTGGTGGAAGTCCTGCCCGACATGAGCGGCACGAATGAAATCGAAGTCCGGCAGGAAGACCTCCGCATCGACACCTACCGCTCGGGGGGCGCCGGCGGCCAGCACGTCAACAAGACCGACAGCGCCGTCCGGCTGACCCACATCCCGACCGGCATGGTGGTCGCCTGCCAAAACGAGCGCAGTCAGCTGCAGAATCGCGAGCGGGCGATGAACATGCTGAAGGCGAAACTGCTGGAAAAAAAACAGGCGGAAGAGGAAGCCGAGAAAAAAAGGCTGAAGGGCTCGCACGTCAGCGCTGATTTCGGCAGCCAGATCAGAAGCTACGTCCTGCACCCGTATCAGATGGTGAAGGATCTGCGTACGAATTATGAAACCAGCGATACTACAGGGGTGCTCGACGGTGATCTGGACATCCTCATCGAAGCCGAGCTGAAACGCGAGGCGAGGGAGGAGTAACGAAATTGACAATTGAGAATTGACCCCACTTCGTCCAGCCAAAAAAAATCCAGGCTGGACTTCGGGGGGCGGGCAATTGACAATTAAAAATGTGTTCGTCACAAACCTGTTTCAGCAAACCGGCCGGATAGTTACCCCGATTTTGCTTTCGGAATCATTTTTACAAAGCGGACATGAAGAAGCTTGAGAAGCGCTACGAAATCACGGAAGAAAAAGTTTTTGAACACAACGGATACGAGTTGCCGGTGAGCGTAATGGCATTGAAAAAAATAAAGTAAAAATATGTTACGCTTTAACAACTGGAGAGGTGGCCGAGTGGCCTGCCACGAACCGGAGCGAAGCGACTGGTTCATGATCGAAAATATAAATGTCTATGATAGGCTAGGAGTAAGGAGAGGTGGCCGAGTGGCCGAAGGCGCGCGACTCGAAATCGCGTAACCCCCAAAAGGGGTTCGAGGGTTCGAATCCCTCCCTCTCCGCCATGATGTTTTGGGCCTAATGGACCCACATACGTAGGGGAAGCTGCGGTTCTGGGGTGACCCACTCCCTTACTTGATTTATTTTTTGGTGGGGACGCTGGCTCCACAACTCGGCTACGAAAAGGTATATTGTGAGTAATGCACATCAACTGTCATAAATGTCAGAAGGCATTTCAGATCAAAGAGAATGACCTGGCATTCTACGATCATGTCAGTCCGGTCTTTGCTGGGAGGAAATACTCGATTCCGCCTCCGATCAATTGTCCTCATTGCCGACAATGTCATCGTTTGGCATTCCGCAATCAAACGGCATTATTCCCAAGAACAGCCTTTCCGGGAGGCGAAAAAATCTTCTCCATGTATCCGCCGAGTGCCCCATTTCCCGTCATGCGCAATGAAGACTGGTTCAGCGATCGCTGGAATGCACTCGACTATGGCAGGGAATATTCATTTGAAAAATCATTCATGGAACAATTGTATGAACTTCATAAAGTCGTTCCTCGCTACACTGCCATCAACAACATCCGGACGGAGAACTGCGAGTACTGCAATAACGCTTCGGATGACAAGAATTGCTACCTGACATTCAGCATGTCCAATGCCGAGGACTGTCTTTACAGCGAAAGCGTGTGGGGGTCAAAAGATTGCGTAGAAAGTACGCTGACCATTGAATCGGAACTTTGTTACGACTGTACGAATTGCACCCGATCTTTTCGTCTGCAGAGCAGCTTCAACTCCGAAAACTGTAGTGACAGCCTCTTCCTTTTAAACTGCCGCAACTGCCGTGATTGTTTCGGTTGCGTGAATCTGCGAAACAAGAAGTACTGCATTTGGAATGAACAAAAAAGCAAAGAAGAATACGAATTATTCTTGCGCAGCTTCGACGGTAGTTCATTTCAAACGCGAGAAAAATATCGAAAGGAATTTGAAGACATGACGCACCAACATCCACGCCCTCATACCATCATGCATCAAGTAGAAGACTGCACGGGTAATTGTGTCCTTGAATCTCGCAATGTGAAGAATAGTAACTTCATTCAACACGGCGAGAATCTCGACAATTGCTTCAATCTCTACGACAAAACGAACGATTGCCGCGACTATACATTCTTCGGTCGTTCGGCTGAACTTATCTATGATTGCTGCACGTGTGGTAACAATATTTCCCGTTTGATCTTTTGTTATACATGCAGAAATCAGAGTTCTGATTTGTTCTACTGCATTTCCTGTGACGGATGCAAGAACTGTTTTGGGTGCGTTGGCCTCTGGAAAAGGGAATACTGCATTCTGAATAAGCAATACACCAAAGATGAGTACGAAAAAATGGCCACGAGGATTATTGAACACATGCGGACGACGAAGGAATGGGGAGAATTTTTCCCGGTCCGTTTCAATCCCATGCCGTACAATCGCTCGATTGCCTATCGGTACTACCCGATCTCCGAAGAAGAGGCAAAACTCAAGGGATATTCTTGGTATGAAGAAGACATCAAAGATTTTACGGATGCAATCAAAGCAAGTCAACTTCCCGATGGACTTCCGGAAACGGATGCTCCGATTACCGTGAAAAGCGCACTCTCAGGCAGGCCATTCCGCATCACGACTCAGGAAATCGAACGATATCGTGAGCTGAATGTTCCGCTGCCGCGAGAATCCTATGAGGAACGAATGAACAAACGTGCACAGAAACTTGGAAGTCCGCAACTCTACGAGCGCACATGTGCGAAAACCGGCAAAGCAATCCTCACTCCCTATCCACCCGATTCACCTTACATTATTTGGGACAGAAAGGAGTATGAGGATACTTTTCAATAATGGTGCTCACTCTATGAATCTCTGGATGCTCAGGCAACTGTGTGAATCTCGGCATTTTGGGAGCTTCAATGAAAATTTCTTTTGACGTACCCCGTATTTCTGCTACACTGGCTTTGTAACACCTGAGACGGAGTCGTTCGTAGAGTCCGTCTCTTTTAGTATCTGTCGGTATTCTAGGAGAGACCGAAGGTTATCAAGATTTGCGAAATTCGCACCAAAGAGCTTCTTGAGTTCTTTGGCAGTCTTTTTCGGGCTTGCGAGGAGCCAAACCTTCTCTTTCTTTTGAACAAGGTGCTCGAGAAGCCAGAAAAAATCACCGTCCCCCGTCATAAAGACGGCTCGGTCGTATTTATCCTGACAATGCATCGCCTTGAAGGCCATTCGCGCATCGACATCCGCCTTCAGGTACCACTCACCTCGCTCGTTCACGAATCGCTTCACGGGATTGAGGTGCAACTCATAGCCCCACTCTTCCAGTTTCCTATAAATATGAATCTGTGTTCTGTTCCGATCGTCGAGACCTCCAAAATAGAAGACCTTCGACGCGCCAAAACGTTCCTTGAGATATTTGATGAGCTTCTTCAGATCGATCTTCCAAGGATTGGGCTCGCTGTCTCGATAAATGATGTTGGCCGCGTCAACGAAAACGTAGGTGATACCACTTCGCGTTTAAAACGTTCTTAATCAGACGCACTGGCGGTATGGAGTTCTTGGCTTGAGTAAACGCTACGCGGTACGAGATGATGCCGTTACGAATGACCGATTAGTTATGTTTTAAATGCAAAATGGTATACTGGTAGCCGCTTCTGGATCGGGATTTCCATCGGTTGAAAATAGTAGCGGTGTCCTTAAACAATACCAAGTCCATTCATTGACGATCATGCAATATTCGTCTTTTATGGGAAACCTTCTAAAGGAGACACCCCCTGTTGCAGTGTCTCATTTGTCTCTTTTGCCCCTGAAATCTCCCCC
>Ga0155828_142_pt1 | contig 6892 bp, 5 predicted proteins | sample RifCSPlowO2_01_FD_107482 | JGI IMG/M metagenome (GOLD analysis project Ga0155828, IMG submission 107482) | Candidatus Peribacteria bacterium RIFCSPLOWO2_01_FULL_51_18
CTTGGCTTGAGTAAACGCTACGCGGTACGAGATGATGCCGTTACGAATGACCGATTAGTTATGTTTTAAATGCAAAATGGTATAGCAATATGACAATCATTTTTTTATAAAACCTTGTCCATTCATATACGGCCGCAGAACTTCCGGAATCGTAACGGTCCCGTCCCGGTTCTGATAAATCTCCAGAATGGGAATAAGAATCCGGGGTGAAGCGATACAGGTGTTATTCAGCGAATGGCAGAATTTCTTGGTGCCGTCTTTGTCCTGGTATTTGATCCCGAGTCTGCGGCATTGAAATTCATAGAACGTGGAACAGCTGTGCGTCTCGCCATACCATTTGCGGCTCGGCATCCATGTTTCGATGTCATTTTTATAAACCTGCCCCCGGCCCATGTCGCCGGTACAGACAGCGACAATCCGATAGGGGAGCTCCAAAGCCTGAAGGATATCTTCGGCATTTTGGAGGATCTCAGCATGAAGCTCCGCACTCACTTCGGGATCCGCTTCGCATAGAATCACCTGTTCCACCTTCTGAAACTGGTGAATCCGGTAGAGTCCGTGGGCGTCTTTGCCGTAGGTGCCCGCTTCACGACGGAAGCAGTTACTGAGACCCGCATACCGCTTGGGAAGCTCCGATACTTCGAAAGTCTCGCCGCTGTGGTAGCTCGCAACTGATACTTCCGACGTCCCTATCAAATAAGTCTTGTCCGACTCGATCTGCTTCGATTCTTTTTCGCCCAGACCGGCCTGCGGCTCGCGATCGACACCGACAGCGTACGCCTGTTCCTCGCCTCCCGGGAAATAGCTGGTGCCCATCATCGCCGCATAGTTGGCCATCAGCGGAGGCGCAAAAAGCGTGAAGCCTTTCTTCACCAGGCTGTCGACGGTGAACTGGAGTATCGCAAGTTCCAAACGGGCTCCGTCGCCCTTTAGAAAGTAGCTTCTGGACCCCGCGATCTTCACTCCGCGCGGAATATCGATGATGTCGAGGCTCTGGCCGAGGCTCACATGATCCTTCGGCTCGAAAGCGGGCTTCGGAATTTCACCCCACGTCCTGAGCCGCACATTTTCACTGTCATCTTTCCCTATCGGCACAGACTTCAGCGGAACCGAGGGCAAAAGGAGCTGCATTTCCAGCCACTTTTTTTCGAGAACTGCGAGCTCCGCTTCTTTCTTTTTCAGATCCTCGCCCAAGGCTTTCATCCTTTTGATCTCTTTTTCTTTTTCGGCGCCCTTTAGATTCGGAATATTTTTGCTGACCGCGTTCCGCTCAGTCTGCATCTTCTGGACTTCGGCGATCAATTTTTTCCGCTCGTCATCCGTCTTCAAGAATTTCCGGATGTCCAGGGATATATTTTTATTTTTACAGGCCGTCTGGTACAGATCGGGGTCCGCACGAACGAGATCGAGGTCAATCATGGTAAAATAGTCGCACGGTCAAGCAAAAAAATCCAGAGCCCGGTCAAATATCTATGTCCCAAAACCCCATCGCCATCGAAGCCGATCACGTAAGTTTTCGGTTCGGTCCCCGGACCGTGCTCGACAATGTCAGTGCCGCGGTGCCGGAAGGAGAATATGTCGGCATCGTGGGACCGAACGGCGGAGGAAAAACCACCCTGCTTCGGATCATCCTGGGATTGATCGTTCCGACTGCTGGAAAAATCCTGGTCTTTGGAAAGGATCCCAAAATAGCCCGGCGCGGAGGGACTATCGGATATGTTTCCCAGAAAATGTCGGAAAAAGGATTTGTCTTCCCGGCGACCGTCGGGGAGATAGTGCGGAGCGGCCGTACCCCCAGAATCGGTATTGGAAAAAGATTCTCAGGCATAGACATTTCGGCTTGCGATTGGGCTCTGGAACTCGTCGGAGCCTCCGATATGAAGTCCAGAATATTCGGATCGCTCTCCGGCGGCGAGCAGCAAAAAGTATTGATCGCCAAAGCTTTGGCGCGTGAACCCAGGATTTTGATCCTGGATGAGCCCACGACCGGCGTGGACACGCTTTCCCAGGAACAGTTTTTCGGACTCTTGAGAAAATTGAACAAAGAACTGAATCTCACGATTCTTTTCGTGACGCACGACGTCGAAACGATCACCCGCCAGGCCGGGTTCATACTGGAGTTGAACCAGAAAATCCTCTGCCACTGTGCCGCTCATGAGTTTCTGTCCGAAGAAACCCTGAACCGCCTCTATGGCGGGGAAGCCGAAATGCGGCATCACCACATGCACAAATGACTCTGCTTTCCTGGTTATCCACGGGTTCTCTGCCGGCTTACGAAGCCGGAATAATCGTCGGAATCATAGCACCGCTTCTGGGGATTTTTCTGGTCACCCGTCGATACTCGTATCTGGCCGACACGCTGGCGCATGTTTCGCTGGCCGGCGCGGCGATCAGCCTGATCACGGGGATGAGTCTGATACTTAGCGCGCTATGCGTATCGATACTGGCTGCTGTTTCGGTCGAGGAAATCCGGTACAGGCGCAGGGTCTTCGGTGAATCTGCATTGGTTATTTTTCTCTCCGGAGGACTGGCGGTGGCCGCGGTGCTCTTGAGTCTGGCGGAAAAGAACGACTTCGATCTCGAGAGCCTGCTTTTCGGCAACATCGAAAATATAAATTCCGGGGAAGTGGCGATCATCGTCATGCTCGGCGCAGTCGTTTTGGCCACGGTGATACTGCTTTTCAAGGAGCTCGTTTCCATTTCCTTGGACGAGGAAATGGCCGAAGCCGGCGGCCTGCCCGTGCGTATCCTGAATCTGGTTTTCGTCATACTGGCGGCGATAATGGTCTCCGTATCGATCAGGGTAGTCGGTGTCCTTTTGATCGGCGCTTTGATGGTCATACCGGTTTCGGCGGCCATACAGCTTCGGACCGGATTTAAAAAGACCTTGTTTATAGCCATCGGGATTTCCCTTTTTTCGGTGGTAACCGGCTTACTGGTATCTGATTTCCTAGCCATTTCAAGCGGCGGGACTATCGTGCTCGTTGCATTGGGTATTTTTCTTTTGAGTCTGCTTATAAAGCACGAATAATACCACTTCGCGTTTAAAACGTTCTTAATCAGACGCGCTGGCGGTATGGAGTTCTTGGCTTGAGTAAACGCTACGCGGTACGAGATGATGCCGTTACGAATGACCGATTAGTTATGTTTTAAATGCAAAATGGTATAAGCAGGATCATTCTGAAAATGTCGGGAGGCTTTTTAAAAAAATAATCCAGCAGAGGCCTGAGAGGCCGCTGCTGAATCCAAATAATTATTTTGTTTTCATTATTCTGGCATCTTTATTTTCTCCCGACATTATCGGAATGATCCAATAAGCAGATTTAATGCTTAGGCATTTGAATACTCCGGCTCCGGCTGTACAATGCCGAGACTGATGGATAACCGACCGTTTAAGCTCGTGGCTCCGTTCAAACCGACCGGTGACCAGCCGGGCGCGATCGAAAAACTTTTGAAAGGCGTGAAAGCCGGCGAGAGACACCAAACCCTGCTCGGCGCAACCGGCACGGGAAAAACTTTCACGATGGCCAATATCGTGCAGGAGATCCAACGGCCGACGCTGGTTCTGGCTCACAACAAAACACTGGCTGCCCAGCTTTGCTCGGAGTTCCAGGCGTTCTTTCCCGAAAACGCCGTCGGTTACTTCGTTTCCTACTACGACTATTACCAGCCGGAGGCTTATCTGCCGTCGACCGATACGTACATCGAAAAAGATGCCAGCATAAACGAGGAGATAAACAAATTCCGCCACTCCGCGACTCTCAATCTGCTCACCCGCCGCGACGTGCTGATCGTGGCTTCGGTTTCCTGCATCTACGGGCTCGGCAACGTCAGCGATTACGAAGCTCTGGCCGTCAAGCTGCACCGCGGAATGCCGTTCCAAAGAAACCGGTTTCTGAGGCTTCTCACCGACATCCAGTACAAACGGAGCGCCATGCAGTTCAAGCAGGGGATGTTTCACGTGCTGGGCGACACGGTCGAGATTTTTCCGCCGAGCGGCGACACCGTCATCCGGCTCGAGATGCCGTTCGATGAAATCGACGTGATACAGGAAGTGGACAGCTTCACCGGCGAAGTTTTGACCGAGATGCAGGAGGTTACCATCTTTCCCGCCGCGCACAACGTTACGACGAAGGAAAAAATAGACCGATCAACCGACGGCATAAAACAGGATCTGATAATCCGGGAAAAACAGCTTCTCGAAGCCAAAGAATTCGCCAAAGCCGAACGGATCAGACAGCGCACCGAGTATGACCTGGAAATGCTCCGGGAAACCGGCTACTGCACCGGCATCGAAAACTATGTGCGGTATCTGGGAAACCGCGAGCCGGGCGCGCCGCCGGAGACACTGCTCGATTATTTCCCCGAGGATTTCATGTTGTTCGTCGACGAATCGCATATTTCCATCCCGCAGATCGGCGGCATGCACGAGGGCAACCTGCAGCGCAAAAAAACCCTGATCGAATACGGCTTCCGGCTGCCCAGCGCGGCGGATAACCGGCCGCTCAAGTTCCAGGAATTCGAGGAAAGAATCAATCAGGCGATCTATGTCTCCGCGACGCCGGGACCCTATGAATTTAAAAACACCAAAAAGGATTATCTGGTCGAACAGATCATCCGGCCGACCGGACTACTGGATCCAGTGGTCTCGGTCCAGCCGAAGAAGCACCAGATCGATCACTTGACCAAAGAAATAAACGAAACGATCAAGCGCGGCGAGCGGGTGCTGATAACCGCGCTGACGAAAAAATCCGCGGAGGATCTGGCCAAATATTTCCAAAACATGGACTACAAAGTCCGTTATCTGCACAGCGACATCGTGACCATGGAACGGGTGGAAATCCTGAGGTCCCTTCGGACCGGTGAGATAGACATATTGGTGGGGATAAACCTGCTCCGCGAGGGGCTGGACCTGCCGGAAGTGAGTTTCATAGCGATACTGGATGCCGACCAGCAGGGCTTTCTCCGCTCACGCGATGCGTTGATCCAGACCATCGGCCGCGCGGCACGGAATATAAACGGACATGTCATCCTATATGCCGACCGGGAAACCGAAGCGATAAAGGCGGCGATTGCCGAAACCAACCGTCGGCGGGCGATACAGGAGGCCTACAATAAAAAGCACGGCATCACGCCGCAGACGATCATAAAGGCCATCAAGGATATCGCGGAAGAGCACAGCAAGCTCCAGCTGAGCCGGAAGAAGTATGATCACCAGAAGATACCAAAGGACGAGAAGAAGCGGCTCATAGAAGAGCTGAACGCGCAGATGGAGATCGCCGCGGAAAACCTGGAATATGAAAAAGCCGCGGATCTGCGGGATGAGATCGAGCTACTTAAAAGAGAACTATGAAGATCGGATGAATCTGATGACGCGCCTCGGAATATTTATTTTATGTATTTGTCAACCAAGCTCTTTTACCGCCTCGCGGTAACCCTCCGGAGTACCCGTATCGAACCGGCGGCCCTCGAATTCGTAGCCGTAAATATCTATTTTTTTGATCTGCGCCTTTAGCGCATCGATCAGCCGGATCTCCTTGTCTTGATGCGAAGATTCGACTTTGGCCAATTCTTCGATCGTCGATTTCGGAACCAGATACTTGCCGACGATCCCCAGAGTGGAGGGTGCTTCTTCGGGCTTCGGTTTTTCTACCAGCCCGCGGATTTTTTTTATCCGGTTCAAATGTTTATCGGGCGAAATGTCCACGATCCCGTACTTACTGACCAATTTTCGTTCCACGTCCTGAAGGCAAAGCATCGCCGTGTCTTTCGATTCAACTTGTTTGAAGGCGGCCACCAGCTGCTGAAGCCCGTTTTTCTCGAATTTGATCAGATCGTCGCCGAACAAAATGGCGACGGTGTCCGAGCGCACCCAGTTCTTGGCCTGCAGTATTGCATGGCCGTCGCCCTTCATTTCCTCCTGATACACGACGTGAAAATTGACGTTGTTGTATTTCATCAGTTCGGCGAGCAGGTGCAGCTTGCCGCGCTTCTGAAGCTCATGTTCCAGCTGCGGCTGGGCATAGAAAAACTGGGGAATCGCCTCTTTGCCCCGGCTGATGACAAAGCAAATGTCATTTATCCCGACGCTCATACATTCGTCCACCAGCAGCGCGATGATCGGCCGGCTGCCGATGGGCAGGAGCTCCTTCGGCACGACTTTGGTCCACGGCAGAAACCGCGTACCGAATCCGGCGACGGGGAGGATGGCTTGGGAGATCTTCATTGATCGGGATTTTATACGCGTGGCGCGGTGCTGGCTACTTTTAGAACCGTCCTCATCCCCGCCCTTCTCCCGCGCCGCCCAAATAACTCCTCTGTTTAATTTTTCTGCAAATCAATATCCCAGCACGGGCGCCGGAGAAGGGTGACTCATATTATTCTTGTCCCGAGGTTTATCTTCCCTGATCTTTGATAAAACCAAATTTTTCCAATTGCGGAGCTCCTTTCTCCGGCGCCCCACGTGGAATCACTACAAACACGAAACTCAAGTACAAGCAATATATGCACGGCGCTGGAGAGAGGTCGGGAGAGAGGACGGTCAAGGCAAGCGGCCGCCGATTCAGAATTGAGAATTGATTCTCAATTCTCAATTATTTCCCCACTCCCCGTCACTGTCGCTCCGCTCGCGGTTGAATTTATCGTCGCGCCGCTTTCCGTTGATTGGGCTTCGGGGTTCGTCGGCAGCGCGACCGGCCCGGGCATGACTACCGCTTCATATCCCGCCGGCAGATCCAGATACGCCGGCTCGCGATTGTCATTCCAGCTGAACGTGATACCCAGATCCGGCTGCTCCCATTGGTTATCGCCAAGCGCGAACCGGCTGCAGCTCACCGGCGATCCGTCTTCATTCAGCGGAGTAATGTGCCGGATGCAGGCATTCCAGAGAGGA
>Ga0155828_136_pt1 | contig 6587 bp, 6 predicted proteins | sample RifCSPlowO2_01_FD_107482 | JGI IMG/M metagenome (GOLD analysis project Ga0155828, IMG submission 107482) | Candidatus Peribacteria bacterium RIFCSPLOWO2_01_FULL_51_18
CATCATCTCGTACCGCGTAGCGTTTACTCAAGCCAAGAACTCCATACCGCCAGCGCGTCTGATTAAGAACGTTTTAAACGCGAAGTGGTATTAACACTACCTAAGAAAATATCAGTCCGCCCCGGATGAAAGTGAGTATGTAAACCAAAGGAAGCGCGAAGGCACTGAAGTACCAGGCGAGACGCCCTGGGGTTTTGCCGAATGATTCGATCAGCCTGATGAACAATACGAAAGCCATGAACCAGCCGACCAGAAGCCCGGCGCCCGGCCATTCGGGATGGACCAGTTCGGCGCTTCCTCCCGCGCGGTACCACTTGATCCACGATCCCCATTTCATAATGAAAACATGCAGCATGACCAGAATAAATGCGATGCGGATGCCCCAATTTTGAATCCGCCACCATGTTTTTCCCCCGATCATGAGCATGGCCTTTTCATTTGAGATGAAAAAAATAGCGATCAAAAACACAGTCGCGACCAGGCCGAAGATAAACGGCCAGTTGAGCGCACCGATGTATGACGAAAGCGGGAATCTGGCAGGCAGGAAAAAAAGGGACACGACTCCGTGGATTACGGCCAGAATAAACGCGATTATGCCCAGTTCTTTCCGGTAATGAACATAATTGTCCGCGAAAGAAAAAAGCCGGCCGAGCGGACCGAGCAGCAGGACCATCCCAAAAAGTATCGCGGCAACGCCGGCATAAATTTTATTCGAGATATAAAGATCGAAGTAACCGCGCCGGAAAAAAAGGTAAAGCGATAGAGAAATGAAAAGAATGCCGGTTACCCATAACGGGGGTCCGTATTGCCTTGATATGGACGCAGGCGTGTTTTGATTTTCCATGGATCCGGGAGGAATGATTGAAGCCCAGCTTATAGCAACCAATTACAATGAGAACGTGACGTTTTTAAAATGTATGACTTAAACATTTCGCATATGTATACTTGGTTGCGTGGAGAGGTGGCCGAGCGGTTGAAGGCACCACACTGCTAACGTGGCAGGCCGTTAAAAGCCTCGAGGGTTCGAATCCCTCCCTCTCCGCCAGAAGCTTTTGGGGTCAACAGCGAAACTACGCGAAATAATGATGATTATGATCAGCAGCGGCCCTCCGTGGCCGCGGCAACTGCTCGTTGCCTTCGAGTAGTCATTCAGCCAATTCGTGAATAATTACACTGCAGTCTAACAACCCTGAGTAACTGCTCACGAATTGGCTGATCAGTTTTTCTTTCCTCGAGTCACCGCGGCTTGGAAAGCCGCTGCTAAAGTGTTTTGTTTCTAATTAACAAAATCTTCTTTCACATCAGCAGCGGCCGTCCCCGGCCGCGGTGATGTGATAATTCTTACATCTTTGGAAAAAAATCTGCCAATTCGTGAGTAATTACAACCCTGGCGATTGACATATTAACAAGAACGTATAAAATAGCACGCTTTGCAGGTTTCAAAAATCACCCGCCGGCTGGTTTTTTATGCTCTGGGCTTGAGCCTTATGGTCCCGTTCATTGCTTACTCACAAGGGACGGTTATTCCGAGTGAAACGCCGTCAACTCCGCTCGGGGAGTGGTATGCCGGCAAGGGAGATATATTTGTCGTGGATACAAAAGAAAACACGGGTTACCTGGTCAATCAAAACGGGTCATACCTGAAATTTTCCGTCGCTACCGGCCAGCGGCGGGTGGTGCGGTATATCGGAAGGGTTTATGACGCCACAACGCCTACGGGTTATTGGATCGCAAGCTCGAAGGAGAAGAAAGGCGACCGGATCACTTTTGGAAAAGAGGGTACTTTTTTCCGGTTGTTTAAAAATGGCCGGGACCAGACTTCATACGGCATTCATGCCCACGCTTACGGCGCAAAAATGCTCTCGGATGAAGTCAGGTTCAAAAGCATGGGTTGCATAATCGTTTCTTCGGAAATACTTTCCGTACTGGAAATAACATTTGCGCTTAACGACGGACAATTGCCGGTATTCACCGTCTATGGATTATCAAACGATATCGTTACTTATTCGAAAAACATGCAGAGCATGTCGCTAGAAAACAGTATCAGGTATTAAGTATAAAGTATGCGGTATGGATATACTTAAGGAACCTCTGAAAAATTGCTAAATTGTTAAATTGTTATGAATGTATAAAACGTGCGTTACGCTTGCGACCTTCGGCCAGCTCAGGTCGCCCGGAATGACACACATGATTGTGCCAGATAAGGTCGCCCTGAGTTAAGCGAACGGGCGAACAATTTAGCCATTTAACAATTTAACAATTATGTCAGGGTCACAATAAAAAGCAGTTAATCAGAGCTTCCTCAATGAATCGATGATACTTGATACTCGATACTTAATACTCGATACTTAATACCTGATAACCGATACCCGATACTCTTCCCATGCGTGTCGCTGTTTTTTCCTACGACTACTCTCCTCCCATAGGCGGCCTCGGAATCGTGGTGAGCAGCGCTGTGTCCGAGCTTCGCAGATTGTTTCCTGAAAACGATTACATCGTTTTTTCTCCCAGCCCCGGCTCTGATAAAAAAGTTTCTCCGCTTGCGGCAATGCGATGGAAAAAGAGAGGCGGTTGCCCGTTTTTTTCACTGATATTGAATTTTAAAATTAAAAAAATCGTCAAAAAATTCAAGCCTGACGTTTTGCATGCACATTCGGGTTCCGGCGGAGTATTCATACTAAAAAAACCGTCCGTGCCCATGATCGTAACGTCCCACCACACTTATCTTCAGGAAGCGGAAAATGTGTTTTCGAATCCGGTTTTGAAGGTTTGGAAAAAATTTATGGCGATTTTGGAAAAGCGGACATACTCCCTGGCCCAAAAAATCGTTTGCGTATCGCAGGACACCGCCGATTTCATAATACGCAGATACGATCAGCCGGCGACAAAAGTATCGGTCATCGAAAACGGATTGATGATCAAGCCCGTCGCAGGCCGCGTGGAAAAAGAAAAAGGAACGATACTTTTCATCGGCCGGCTGGAAAAAAGAAAAGGTATCTGGGTGCTTCTCGAAGCCTTCAATGAATTGCTAAAAAAAGATCCGGCGCTCAGGCTCAGGATCGCCGGCCAAAACCTTATCGGACGAAAAATAGAACGGTTTATTAGATCAAATCGATTGACTGAAAATGTCTTTTTGATGGGTTTTTTGCAGGAACCTCTTTTGCAGCGCGAGCTGAAACTGGCGACTATTATCGTCATTCCGTCTTTGCTTGAGGGATTCGGCCTTATCGCCGCCGAAGCCATGCTGGCCGGGACGTGCATTGCTGGCAGCGCTGTCCCGGGTCTCCGGAGCATAATAAAACACCGTGAAACGGGATTCTTATTCAAAACAGGGGACAGCCATGCGTGCGCGGAATCGATCGAAGCGCTTTTGAAGGATGAGATGCTGAGGAATAAATTGGCCACCAATGCGAGATCGGAGGCTGAGAGAAGGTTTTCGCTCGCGGACAGAGTGAAGGAAATCCAAGATGTTTATCGAAGTTACAGGTCGGGGACGTAAGGAAGGTAAGGAAGGTAAGGAAAGTAAGGAAAGTAAGGAAAGTAAGGGAGGTGCCTCGTTTATCTTTCTATCGTGACCTTCCTTACCTCCCTTACCTTCCTTACCTTCATTACCTCCCGAACATGCTTTCCCATTCTCCTGTCCTTGTCGATGAATGTCTCCGGCTTTTAAAGCCGGATAAAGCCGACTTGATTTTGGATGCCACGCTGGGACTAGGGGGTCATAGTATCTCATTTTTAAGATCCGGAAACGCGAAACTGATCGGACTGGATGCGGACATCGAAAACCTGAATATCGCGGGAAAAAATCTTGAGTCCTTTTCTGCGCGTACCGTTTTTATAAACGCAAACTTTCGCGGAATTCCGGAAATCCTACCGGAAAAAAACGAGCGGTTTGACATAATATTCGCGGACCTCGGACTTAGTTCGCCACACCTGGATGATCCGGCCAGGGGATTTTCATTCCGTACGGATTCCACGCTGGATATGCGTTACGACCGTACTGGCGGGATGAATGCGGCTATGTTAATAGCTTCGCTTGACCGGGAAAAATTGAAAAAAATATTCGAGGAATACGGGGAATTGCCCCGAGCCGGAAAGCTGGTTTCAGAGATCATTACGCGCCGCGCAGAAAACCCGGTCAGGCGAACGACGGATCTCAATGACCTCGCGCACCGCGTGTTCGGCCGAGATGCCGAAAAATATCTGCCGCAGATTTTTCAGGCGCTGCGCATCGCGGTTAACGATGAGCTCGACTCGTTGAAGCGGTTTCTGGAGTATGCCCCTGGGCTTTTGAAACCGGGCGGAAGACTGGGGATCATCAGTTACCATTCACTCGAGGACCGGCTCGTAAAACAGGCTTTCAAAAAATTATCCTCGGATCTGCCTGATCCGGTCACCGGAAAAACATTGAAAGAGGCGGAGTTTGAACTGCTTACCAAAAAAGCGGTTGTGCCGGAAAAAAAAGAGGTGTTATTAAATCCGCGATCCCGGTCGGCGAGATTGCGTGCAATACGGAGAAAGAATATGTATACTGGCGTCCGCTCTCCAATATGCTGAGTTCGTTTGCGGCAGGCTGGCTTCAGACAACTCCGACGTTCAGGCGCCGGAGCTCTCTTGGCAGGATGATGTCCTCAAGCGCCGTTTTGTTGCTTGTGGTTATCGGCACCCTGATAATCGTCCTCGCTCTTTTGATACTTTTTCATCACAACCACAACGCGACCAAAGGTTACAGATTGAGATCTCTCGAGTATGCCCGCACCCAGCTGCTGCATGAACAGGAGATATTGAACATGCTGATAGCGAAATCCCAGTCGCTTCTGGCGCTGCAGGGCGACCCGCAGATACAGGCGATGCAGAAACCGATGAAGCCGAAGTTCATCAGGAGCGATTTACCGATAGCCGTGCAACCGGTTTTGGCTGAGGCTTACTGAATAAAAGTAAGGAACGTAAGGAAAGTAAGGAAAGTAAGGAAGGTAAGGAAGGTACTTCGTTTTCCTTTGTTTCGTCACCTGCTTTACCTTCCTTACCTCCATTACCTTCCTTACTTGATACCTGATACTTAGTCGATTGTCCTTATTTGTATCGTCATCACCGACCTGGTATCGGTCTGGATATCCGAAACGACCACGATCCGCTGGTCTTTTTTCAGGAATTTCTCCTTACGCGCGAGGTCCAGCGCGGTCAAAAGCGTTTGTTCCCGGTCGAGAGAAAAGGGGATATGGTGCGGGATCACCCCCCAAAGCATCATCATCTGGCGTTCGCGGGTTTCGGTGTCCGTAAATGCGTGAATCGGTATGAGCGGCCGGCAGTTACTCACGGCCATAGCGGTGCCGCCTGTGCGTGTGATCACTAAAATGGCGTCCGCCCTGAGCCTGGCGGCCAGAATGCAGGCGGCCAGAGCCTGCTCTCTTTTTGGATGGTGGATATCATTCAGTCCGGCCGGAGAATGAAAATGATGAAACAGATGTTCGAAGTCCGGCTCGACCCGTTCGGATGCCCGCAGGATTTTGTCCATGGCGGCCACGGCTTTCATCGGATACATGCCGCCGGCCGTTTCGCCGGAGAGCATGGTGGCATCGGCCTGGAGCTTCGCGGCGTAAGCGATGTCCGTGACTTCGGCCCGGGTAGGCATGGGGCTCAGGATCATACTTTCCAGCATGTGCGTGGCGACGATCACCGGTTTGCCCCTCACACGGCATTTGGCGACGATCATTTCCTGCAACCTGGGGACATCCTCGAAAGGCACTTCCGCGCCCAAATCTCCCCGCGCGACCATGATGCCGTCGGCCGCATCTATGATATCGTCGATGTCTTCGACCGCCTGCGGCGTTTCGATCTTGGCGATTATTTCGCCCGTGCTGTTGTTTTTTTTCAAAATATTCCTGAGCTCTGCGATGTCCTTCGCGCTGCGCACGAAAGAAGTCGCGAAAAAATCGGCGTTTTGTTCGATGCCGAATTTTATGTCGGCTAGATCTTTCGGCGTGAATGAAGGCAGGCTGATGTGTGCGCCCGGGAGATTGACATGGCGTCTGGAGCCGATGGAACCGTCCTCCAGCGCGACCGCGATCACCGAGCCGTTTTTCTCGATTTTATCCAGCCGGAATTCGATCGATCCGTTGTCGATCAGGATGCATCTGGCGCTTTGGACATCATCGGCGAATTTATCGTAATCGACGGTTACCGTTTTCAGCTTTTCTTTTCCCGTCGGTTTCGAAGTGAAGATTACCCGGTCGCCTTTCCTGATTTTTATCGCCTGGACGCTGTCGCCTGTCCGCACCTCGGGACCCTTGGTATCGATCATGATGGCGAGTGCCCCGCCTTTGCGGTTGATCGTCCGGATTATTTCGATCGTCTTTTTATGATTTTTGTAATCTCCATGGGAAAAATTGAGACGGCAGATATTCACTCCCAGCTTCGAAAACTGCGTGATGGCTTCGAGTGAATTGCTGGCCGGCCCGATGGTGGCGATTATTTTGGTGAAACGCATGTTTATATATTATACCATTTTGCATTTAAAACATAACTAATCGGTCATTCGTAACGGCATCATCTCGTACCGCGTAGCGTTTACTCAAGCCAAGAACTCC
>Ga0155828_105_pt2 | contig 5882 bp, 8 predicted proteins | sample RifCSPlowO2_01_FD_107482 | JGI IMG/M metagenome (GOLD analysis project Ga0155828, IMG submission 107482) | Candidatus Peribacteria bacterium RIFCSPLOWO2_01_FULL_51_18
GAGATGATGCCGTTACGAATGACCGATTAGTTATGTTTTAAATGCAAAATGGTATGAGCAGTCACAAAGGACTATGGGATTTCCATGATGAAATTCTCAGTCAATAAACCTCCGATCCGAAATCCACAACATGATCGACGACTTTATTTTCTCCGACACACAAAACGTCTATGCGTCCGGGGCCTTCATAGCCATTCTTCAAAACCCACTTGTTCACGGCTTTTCGCATGGCTTGTCTTTTTCTCCGGTCCACCGCGGTGCGTATCGGATACCGGGTGATTTTGGTCCGGGATTTCACTTCGACGAATACCATCATTTTTTCTTTGGGGTCATAGGCGATCATGTCGATCTCCAGCCGCCCAAACCGCACGTTCCGGCCGCGGATCTTGTATCCCAGAGCGGATAAGTATTTGGCGGCGAGATCCTCACCGGATTGGCCGACGAGGCGGGTGTCGGACATGACGAGGTAAGGAAAGTAAGGAAAGTAAGGGAGGTTACAGTATTTTTTTACCTTCCTTACCTACCTTACCTTCCTTACCTTCCTTACTTAAAACATAATTTGTTTCTTTGTCATATCAAATTCTTTGCCAGAAGGTGTACAAAAGTACACCATACTTCCTGTTCCCTCTTAAATTTATGCTTACACAGCTCACCTCCTTCACGACCTTTGGCGTTTCGGCAATCGAGATAGACGTAGAGATAGGCGTCATACCGACTTCCGGTGATCCGCGGTTTTTGATAGTCGGACTCGGCGACACGGCGGTGCAGGAGAGCAAACAACGGGTGATGATGGCGCTCAAATCCACCGGCTACCGGATACCGATGGGACGCATAACGACGGTTAATCTTGCGCCGGCCCACATAAAAAAAGCCGGCTCGGGGTTCGATCTCCCCATAGCCCTGGGGCTGCTTTTTTCCGATAATGTCGTGGATGTCCCGGCCGATGCTCTGACTGACACAGCATTCCTCGGAGAGCTGGCTCTGGACGGCTCGCTCCGGCACGTGACCGGCGTACTGGCCTGCGCGCTCGCATGCCGGAGAATGGGGATAAAACGCCTCGTGCTGCCGGCGGTGAACGGCGCTGAGGCGGCGCTGGTTCCCGGTATCGAGATCATCGCGGTTTCAAACCTGAGGGAAGTCATTTCGTGCTTGCGGGGAGAGATGTCTCCGCCGGAGATCGAACCGCCGGCCTGTGCTCCGATGATTCACACGATGGTTGATTTCGCCGACGTCCGCGGCCAGGCGCAGGCCAAACGCGCGCTTGAGATAGCGGCTGCCGGCGGGCACAACGTGCTCCTAAGCGGCGCGCCGGGGTCGGGAAAAACACTGCTCGCCAACGCGCTGCGCGGGATACTCCCGCCGCTGACCAGAGATGAATCACTGGAAGTCACCGGTATTTATTCGGTAGCCAACCTGCTGCCGGCCAGTACTCCGCTCATCGAGCAGCGACCGCTTCGGGCCGTGCACCACACGGCGAGCGCAGTGGCCATAGTCGGCGGCGGCCAGCACCCGATGCCCGGGGAAATCTCGCTGGCGCACCGGGGTGTGCTTTTTTTGGACGAGCTTTCCGAGTTTCCGTCCCAGGTTTTGGAGGTCCTGAGGCAGCCTCTCGAGGACCGGAAAATCACCATCAACCGCGCGCAGGGGACGGTCACTTTCCCGGCCGATTTCATACTCGTCGGCGCGATGAATCCGCCGAAATACGCTTCGGCCACGGCCGAGAAACTGAAACGCCGGATCTCCGCGCCGCTACTCGACCGCATCGATCTGACCATCTACGTCCAGCCCGTCGAAATAGCCGACCTTCAGCGCAAGCGCGACCCCATGGCCGAGACCAGCGATATGATCCGGCAGAGAGTCTCGTGCGCCAGGAAAAAACAAGGCGAAAGGTTCAAAAACGCGCACATCAGCACCAACAAGGAAATGGGGGTGAAAGACATCGAGTTTTTCTGTGAGCTCGACCAGAAATGCGAAAGGCTTTTGAGGCAGGCGGCCGAGCGTCTCGGCTTTTCCGCCCGCGCCTATCACCGGACCATAAAAGTTTCGCGCACCATCGCCGACCTGGCGCCTGCTGAGAATATCTCGGAGCAGCACGTCGCGGAAGCGCTGCAGTACCGGCAGAGCATAATGGGGTGAGATAAACCTCATTGAATCCTTGAAAAATTATCGATTTTCAAGCCAAAATCCGGTATAATAATCATATGGAATATACTTCGGGATTGGCATGGGTAGCGGATAAAAATACACCGGAGAAAACGTATGTCACCCGCGTTCTGAATCTGGGAACCTGGGAGGAATGGCAGGCCTTGAAGCAATCTGCCTCCAGAGATCAGATCATGGATGCCGTTGAACATCCACTGAAAGGCCAGTGGACAAAAAAGGGCAAATCCTTCGTCGAATGCGTGTTCCATCGCATCCTCCCGGATGAAGCGCTTATCTCCTATGCCTGATCTGCACCTCGATATCCTGCGGCACCCGCAACGAAATCTTTGGGATGTTTTTCAGCGTGAATCTCCGGTCATCCGCTCGCAAGGATTTTACCTCGCAGGTGGCACTGCTTTGGCGCTGCAAATCGGACATCGGCAATCATATGATTTTGATTTCTTTTCGCAGACGGGGAGTGTCGCTCCGATTCGGGCATGGCTCAACGAGAAGTTCGCCGATCTTTTGATACGCGATGCGGACGAAGTGACGGTACACGCTGAGATCTCGGGGACGAAAGTGAGCTTCATCGCCGGATACCGTTATCCGCTTCTCATGCCCCTGGTTACCACAGGCACTCTGGAGCTGGCGGATATAACGGATATCGCACTCATGAAGATGCTGGCGATCACGCATCGGGCGACCATGCGTGATTACATCGATCTTGCCGCCATTTTGCGCGACCGTTGTTCGCTTGGGCATTTGATCGAAAAGAGTAAAGAAAAATTCGGAACGGCATTCAATCCCATGCTCCCGCTGAGGGCAATGGTTCACTTCGATGATCTCGACAAGGAAATGCCCGTCATGCTGGATATTCCGCTTGGGACAGCCTGGAAAGACATTCTTCGCAAGGCGGTGCAAGATGTAATCTGATACCGATAAAAATAGATCGATCGAAAATGTCGGGAAAAAATCTTATTCTTATTTGTCCCATCCCCCGGAAATCGAATCACTGAAATTTTATAGGTCCCAGGCAACGATATGCCGTTTTGCCTTCCAGTTCCCCAAGAATTTCCTCCGCGGCAGCCGGATCGTTCTTCGTCAGCTGGCCGGTTCGGATCACCTTTTTTAAAGCACTTTCTTCGACATCTGCCAAGACACCGTTTGAACCTCTGAAAACCTCATGAATACGGCTTACTACTTCTTCGCCGTACCGGTAAGCGACTGCCCGGTACAAACGATTTGGATGCCTGGCGAGCATTTCGGAAGTTTTATTGAAATGAAAGGAGCCGGACATTTCAGCAGACATGATGAATATTGGGAAAGGCAGGGATTTTGCCCTGCAATGGGTACTTAAGCAAACAAATTCATCGATCCATTAATTCCCCAGCTTTCTTCAGCCGCTCAATCGTTTTATCCTTGCCCAATAATCCCGCCACCTCATAAGCCCCCGGGCTGTATTCGCGGCCGGTCAGCGCCGCCCTGAGCGGCCAGAGCAGCTGACCGCGTTTCAAGTTTTCTTTCACCACGACTGCTTCAATCGCATTTTTCAGGCTGTCCGTATTCCATTCGCTTTCCGGAATATTTTTCAAGGTGACCTGAAGCAGCTCAATGAGTCGAGACAAATCTTTTTCAGTTACTCCCTGTTTGGGATTAACAAGTAAATCTTTTGCCACCTTCGGTTCTTCGTAGAAAAACGAAAGCATATCGACGGCTTCGGGAAAGAATGTGATCCGCGCCTGTATCAATGCGGCTTTTTCGATAAATTTTTCATCATCGGCGGCAGCCGGATACCTGGCAACCACGAGAGGCTTAATCCGCGCGGCAAAATCTTCCGGCGGTATTTTTCGCATCCATTGGCCCTGAACCCAGTCGAGTTTCTTTAGATCGAAAACCGCGCCGGACTTTTGGACGCGATCCAGAGAAAAAGCTTCGACCAATTCCTCGCGGCTGAAGATTTCCTGTTCGGTGCCGGGGTTCCAGCCGAGCAGCGCCAGGAAGTTTATGAGCGCCTCGGGCAGATAACCTTTTTCGATGTAGTGCCCGGCAGCCACGTCGTTTTGGCGCTTACTGAGCTTCGAACGGTCCTGGTTCAAAAGCAGCGGGACATGAGCGTATTTCGGCGGATCCCAACCGAGGAACCGGAACAGGAGCAGATGCTTGGGCAGAGACGACAGCCACTCTTCGCCGCGGATAATCAGATCCATTTTCATCAGATGATCGTCCACGACGTGCGCCAGGTGGTAGGTGGGGAAGCCGTCGGATTTGATCAATACCTGATCATCGACCGTGTGGCCTTTGAAACTCAGTTTTCCGTAAATCCCGTCGTCATATTCGATAGTTTCCTCGCGCGGGATTTTCATCCGGATCACGAACTTCTCACCATTCGCGATTTTGGTTTTTATTTCTTCTGAGGAAAGCTCCAGGCAACTCCGGTCATACATCGGCGCCTGGCGCCGGGCCTCCTGGTCTTTCCTCATTTTCTCCAGCCGCTCGGGAGAGCAGAAACAGTGGTAGGCCTTGCCCGAAAGAACCAGTTCTTTGGCCGATTTCAGGTAATACTCCAGCCGCTTTGACTGGACATAAGGCCCGAAGCCGCCCTTCTCGGCTATTTTTCCGTTTTCCAAAACGACTCCCTCGCCGGGCTTCAGCCCAGCCCAGATCAACGTTTTCAAAATATTTTCAACCGCGCCCGTTACTTCCCGCGCCCGATCCGTATCTTCGATCCTGAGAATGAAAGTCCCTTTTGTTTTTTTTGCCATCAGCCAGGCAAAAAGCGCCGTCCGTACGCCGCCGATATGCAGTAAGCCGGTCGGGGAGGGAGCGAAGCGGGTGCGCAAGGAAAGGTAAGGTAAGGAAAGTAAGGAAGGTAAGGTACGTAAGGAAAGTATATCGTTTCCCTTGTTTCGTCACCTTCCTTACCTTCCTTACCTCTATTACCTTCCTTACCTGATAACTTTCACCGAGAACGTCACCTTCTCTTTCGGCATGTCGCTACTTGGGTCGCGATCGACTCGCGCGATGGCATCCACCACTTCCTGCCCTTCGGTGACGCGCCCGAAAATCGTGTAATTCGGCGGAAGCTGGTAATCCGTGTCCATGATGAAGAACTGGCTGCCGTTGGTATCCGGCCCGGCATTGGCCATGGCCAGAACTCCGGCTTTGTAACCGGTCTGGTACAAATCGTTCTTGAGATCTATCTCATCTTCGAATCTCGCCCCGAAAACCGACTGTCCACCCGTGCCGTTTCCGTTCGGGTCTCCGCCCTGGATCATGAAGCCGGGGATGACCCGGTGAAAGGTAAGGTTGTCATAGTATCCGGAAGCCCCGAGAGCCATAAAATTCGTAACCGTCTTCGGCGCTGCGTCGGCGAACAGCTCCACGGTTATTTTCCCCTTGCTGGTTATGATTTCCGCGCTGTGCTTGCCGCTGACCAGGCTGCCGTCAAATTTCCAGGACGTCTCTGTATCCTCCGAAGCGTCGGCCGAAGAAGATATTTCTGAAGAAGAAGAAGAAGAAGAAGAAGTTGAGTCGTCGTCTCCGGTTCCGGAAGAATCCGGATTGCAGGCTGCAAGCATGGTGACGGTGAAAAAAATACCTGAGAAATAAAAGATTTTGCGCATGGATAAATTGAGGATGGGAGCCGGATTGTAATCCTTTAAAAATCAAAAAACAAAAATTTTTCGATTTTGATAAGTCGGTAGAGACGCCCCGGCGGGGCGTCTCTACAAAATAATTTT
>Ga0155828_128_pt1 | contig 5739 bp, 5 predicted proteins | sample RifCSPlowO2_01_FD_107482 | JGI IMG/M metagenome (GOLD analysis project Ga0155828, IMG submission 107482) | Candidatus Peribacteria bacterium RIFCSPLOWO2_01_FULL_51_18
CGAGGCTGAATCCCCCGCCATCATCAGCCGGTCATCCAGCTGCTCGAACCTGAGTCCCCGGATGCCTCTTCTGGTCGAGGAATGAATTCCCTGGTCTTTATGCCGGATACCGCCGGGCATTCTGGAACCCGTGATCCGTTCCCTTTCTTCGAGTCTTGATGGCTTGTACATATAAGAGGGGGTAATCAGATGACACCATTACATGCCCACCCAGGATCACCGGGGAGAGCTTCAAAACTAATTAGTTTTGAGATAGCCGGAATAATGGCATAAGGAAGCCATGAAAGAGGTTATATCCGGGGATGGAACGGGGGGTCATATCTGCAACTTATCCTTCCCGCTTTCTTTTGGTTGCAAAAGAAAGCGGGGCAAAGAAAACAATTGTCGCCGGTGAAGCCGTGCTTATGCATCTCCGTCTCGCAGAGCTGAAAATCGCAGACTCACCCGCACTTTCTGCGGAAAGATGCGGGTTCAAACATATGCGATTTTCTGCGCTCTGCTTGCCGGATGCATGACAGCACGGCTTCAATGCGACAAAAACGTTGTTTCACTGCACACCCTTTCGCGCCTAATATTTATCGACGCAGAAAACTACCGAGCAAATCATGGTCATCCTTTAATCCATGTGAATCATGGTCACATCTGGAATGCTCTCTCAATCACGCTCTTTAAGTCCACTTCTTCCATCCGCATTTCCTCGATGGGGAAGGAGCGGAAGATCCATTCGGTGGCTTTTGAAAGCTCATTCCTCGGCACACTGATGCGGAAAGTGTGCTCATCGACCTGCTCCAGGTGCCGGTCTTTCACCATCTTCGTGATTTCCTTTATCTGCGATTCCTTCAGCGCATCCTGCCGGAAACGGATCAGACCGCGGCGATCGGGCTCGAGCTTATCGATCAACGAGTCGAAGTTTCCGTTGAAGACGATATTTCCGGCATTGATGATGATCACTTTTTGGCAAAGATTGGCGATGTCGTGGACGTAATGGGAAGTGAGCAGGACGGTGACGTTTTCTTTTTTCTGATAAGTCCGGAGGAATTCCCAGAGGTGGATGCGGGAGATGATGTCGAGGCCGATGGTGGGCTCGTCCAGGAACAGGACTTTCGGCTTGTGCAGAAGCGCGACGATCAATTCGCATTTCATCCTCTCGCCGAGGGAAAGCTGGCGGACGGGGGTGTCCAGCACATGTTCCACCCGTAGCAGCTTGGTGAGAGTCGAGAGTGTGTCGTTCCACTGCGCCCGCGGTATCTCATAAAGGTCGCGGTGCAAAACGAAAGTATCGGTCGGCGGGAGATCCCAGATCAGCTGCGATTTCTGGCCCATAACCAGCGCGATCTGCTTCTTGAACGCGCGCTTGCGGTCGTAGGGGTTATAGCCCAGGACTTTACAACTTCCCGAGGTGGGAGCGAGTATGCCCGAGAGCATCTTCAGAGTCGTGGTTTTGCCGGCGCCGTTTGGTCCCAGGAAACCGACGAAGCTGCCCTCCGGAATGGAGAAGCTGATGTCATTTACGGCATCCACATTTACCCACTTGCGCCAGAAGACGCTTTTCAAGGCCGCAAAAACTCCCGCCCCTGCCTCGTAGTGGCGATAGATCCGCCGGAGATTTTTTACCTCGATGGTTATGGGCATAAATCAGGAGGAGGCGGAGCTATAGGAGTGCAGAAAGAAGCGGAGGAAAAGAAACACGAGGGTCCACATTCCGATGGAGACTAAGAGAAGAATCAGGAGCGAGAGCTTGCCAGTGATCACTTCGAGGGCGAGAGAATACTGCAATACGCCGAAAGAAGCAAGCCATAACATAAAACTCTTACTTCGTCCAACTGGGATAGAACGAGCGTTTTCTAAGTATTCCCATACACTTTCGTATGGATCCCAACGACCCCATCGAATGCTGGGCATGCAAAGAATAAGGATAATGGCCATCTCAATCGTGCTTGCGATTACTGCAGCGATAAAGCTTATAAACCAGAAAGAAACTGGAAAAAACCACAGAATAATACAAGGACCTATGAGGATATGTGGCCAATACCAGACAAGGCCAAGATCCTCAATGATAATCCTCAAAAGGATATTTGGAGGATGAAGAAGCCATTGGTCAAATTCCCCGCTCCACGTTGCACTCCTTAAATTCCTGACAACACCGATCACCGTAGATTGTGCGATGCCTGACGCGAGGAGAGCGATTCCAAAAAATCCAATAGTTTCATTTCGTGTGTAACCGAAGAAATTTCCATTTGCCGACTTGAATATTACATACAGAAATATTAATTGGATTCCAACTGTCAGCCAGATTGTCATAATCCAAATGAAAACATCCGCGCGATATCTGCTCCAGCGGAGGAGATGGAGTTTGAAGGCGCGGGAGAGGAGGGTTAAATGATAGCGCATATAGACTTTGGCATTTGGATGCTGCCCTTATGCCCCCTCACCCTGCCCTCTCCCCCCTTCGGGTGGAGAGGGAAAGAGGGAACGTACCGGACCTGTGCGGCGATTTTCGAATCGCCGCTGCGGAAAATGAGGTTTAATAATGGCCGGGAATCGAGGATGTTAATTGGCTTCATATCAGCCGCCAACGGCGTCATAACGTTTAAGTCCTATTCTCCAGAGAAACATGGCGGCCAAAAGCAGTGCCAGACACCAAAAGATCTGGCCGCCGAAAATCAGCAATATGGAATACTGTCCCGGATTGAGTATCGCTTCAGCGGGCAAAGAAATGGCGTAACGGAGCGGCAGAAAATCGCTTAGCGGCCGGAGCCATGCCGGCAGAAGCTCGAGTGGCAGCAGCCGCCCGCCGAAAAACTCGAGTATCAGCAGGATCAGCGCGAAAACGCTTTCGGTGTGCATGGTCCAGAAAGATATCAAGCCGACAGCGGCAGAGAGTATCCCGAACATGATTATGGAAAAAGGCAGCACCGCGAAGGCGGACATGAGCGATAACTCCGGACTCCGCGAAGGGAAATCCGGGATCATCAGCACTCCGATAAGGATAATGAGCAGGCCGGGGATCAACAGCATCAGTATCCGGGCGAGGATGTGGCTCGCAGCGGTCTCGAAAAAAGAAAGCGGACGGAGCAGCCATTGGCTCAGTGTCCCTTTATGAACCATGGAGCTCATCTCGTAGTTGAAATCTATGCTGGCGAAAAGCGAGATGAAAAACACGATGATGTAATAAGTCGACATCTCGTGCTTGTCCCAGCCCTGGAGCTCGGCGGCTCCGGTGTAATCAAAAAGCGCGCGCCAGGCGAGCAGGGGGACCGCGATGGGCAGGATCCGTCCGACAATGAGCTGGAGCCAGAATTCCCGGTGAAGGAGATTCCGTTGAAGCTGGATCGCCGTGGATGCAATCAAACGGGACAAGTACCTTCGATTCTAAACTATTACTCGATGAAGAATTGACAATTGACAATTGACAATTGACAATTTTTATTAAATTCACGAATTGGTGGCTTTGGTTGTTTTTATTATTGATATCAGTATGCGGTTTATTCATTTCTCCTTCTTTCTTTTGTCAGTGGCGACAAAAGAAAGAAGCAAAGAAAAACGCTCTGCCGCCGATCCCACGGCCCCGGTGCGCCGGGGCGCAGTCCGCAGACCCCCGTGCGGCGGCAGGCCCCCCTTTGGTGCCAAGTATTCATAGCCAACGCAGTTAAAAAACAAAACAAAACAAAACAGCTCCCTTCTCCCGGTACGCCGGGAGAAGGGTTGGGGGATGAGGTCGGATGGCAGATCAATTTTCAATTGTCAATTTACCGACGCTTTCCTGGACCATCCTCAGAAGCGTCTGATATGGCTTGAGATAGACCTGCCTGTGTTCCTTTGCCATGAAAGCGGGGAGGTAGAGCTTTTGGGTATTGTCGAAAAGGATCAGTTGTTTATCCGGGGACAGATATTGGGAGGTTTCCAGATTGTGCAGGCGGTCGGCGAGCTTGATCAAGAGAACGAAGGGATGGAACTCGTTGGCTTTTATAAGTTGTCTGATGTACTTCTTTTCATTCACCGGATCGTGGGCACGGCCGCGGCAGGACGGACGGGTGAGAGCGGCCACCGTCTCCGAAACTTCTTCGCCGAACATGGATTGGATTTCCGCACTGGTGACTTTCGCATCCTCCATCGTGTCGTGGAGAATGGCTGATTTGTAAGCGGCCTCAGGCAAATCCGTGGAAGCGGACTGCAGTATCTGGAGGACGGCCAGGGAATGGGAAATGAAGTCTCCGCCGCTGATACGTAGCTGGCCGGAGTGCGCCTTTCTGGCGAAGGCGATGACGTCCCGGAAATCCAAAAATCTTTCCATAGTGAGCGGCGCTGCAGGCGGGGGAATGAATTCGTTTTCCGCTTCAATACGGATGAAAGTACAGCTTGGAGATCTGAAGCGGATGGCCGGCGAGTGCTGGGAAAACCTTTTCATGTTCCGGGGAGCTGGCATAGTAGCTATAAAAAAAATGATTTAAAGCAATTATTGTTTACGGCTTGTAAAGGCCGCTAAACAGGTTCCATGGAAGTTTGGAACGGGAGATGAAGAATTAAGTGAGGCAATAAGATCTCGATAAGGAATTCGAGAAACCAAAGGAAAATCAACAGCAAAACTGCGAAAAGAAATAATAATCATGATCAGCAGCGGCCCTCCGCGGCCGCGGCGTTAAATCAAAGGCAATGTTGATACATCCCATCGTCCGCTTGCCGAGGACCAGGGATAATCATGAATCCGTTCACAAAGCTTTGCCCGTACGGGATTTTCGTGAATATATTGTAAAACTTTATGCGCATTTTTCGGAATGCGTGTGTCAAATCCCGCTTGCCATAATTTTGGAACATTCAGGTCAAAGGTGAAACCATACCAGAATCGCCGCGGCCGCGGAGGGCCGCTGCTGAGTTGGAAAGAGAGATTTCATGAGAGGAAACCGCAGGTTTCCTTTCATGATTTTCAGGCTCATGTTTCTAAAAAACCGGAATATTGGATCTTTTAATTGTTATTCAGAAGCCAAAAAACCCGGGAATGAGATTGAGGCTTAGGCAAAAATGAGACTTAACACCGGAAATCAGGATTATTGAAGTTTAGCAAATTATGTTAAATAACCTGTACATTGACACCTTCAATCTTTGGCTTGGATATGCGATAAACTTTGACATGGTCACTTATATACGAACGAAATAAAAATATGTTAAAAAAAATTGTCGCGATAAAATATATATATAGGTCAAAATAATGGCTTAAATCAGATAAAAGAGCCTTGGGCTCAAATCGCATGTTTGTGTATGTACTAAAGCTTTCATGTGTGTTATAATATTAACAATATAAAACATATGAGCCTCGGGCTCAAAAAACAAACATGAATTTTCTTCCTCCGGAGAACGGCGGCTTGAGTGAGATTCGTAACTTTTTGGATGCGAATCCGGAGGAGTCCACCGGTGCCGCCAAATCCGATCAGAAAAAAAACTGGATAAAAAAACAGCTGACGGTTTGCCAGTACGAGAGACTCAGCCGGTCCGACAAAGGTCTGGTCCGGAGTTTCATCTTGAAAGTCTCCGGATACTCACGCGCGCAAGTCGCGCGTGAGATCTCGGCGTATCGGGAGGAGCTGGGACGAGCTATGAGCTATGAGCTGAGAGCTGAGAGGAAAGCTGAGAACTCGGAGGTTCCAGCTGTGAGCAGCAGGCCAGACGATGCTGTGAGCTATGACCCTCCTTCGTCCGTTGATGCGGATCAACGGAGGGCAGGGCTGAGAGCTTTGAGCGAAA
>Ga0155828_131_pt1 | contig 5467 bp, 5 predicted proteins | sample RifCSPlowO2_01_FD_107482 | JGI IMG/M metagenome (GOLD analysis project Ga0155828, IMG submission 107482) | Candidatus Peribacteria bacterium RIFCSPLOWO2_01_FULL_51_18
AGAACTTTCCTTAAACTTCCTCCAAAAATCGCGCCGGTCAAGGTGGCGGTATTTCCTCTTTTGAAAAACAAACCAAAATTAGTGGAGAAGGCGAGAGAGATTTACCAAATGCTTAAAAAGGAAATTGACTCGGTGGAGTTTGACGACAACGGCAACATCGGCAAGCGCTATCGCCGGCAGGACGAAATCGGCTCGATTGTGGCAGTGACGGTAGATTTTGAGACGCTAGATAATGATACTGTTACGTTACGAGACCGCGATAGCGGGAAACAAATACGAGTACTAATCTCTCGATTAGCAGAAACTATTTCAGGGATTATCGATGGAAAATCATTTTCAGAACTCCCACTGAAAATTAAATAAGCTCAATGATATCTCGGTCTGTTTGAGTTATGTATCGGCTTACGTCCTCGAATCTTAGGTTAACCAAAGAGCATAACTGCCGCAGAGCTTTCACTGGGATTCTATTTTTCTGCAGTTTCCACGCCGAAAATGTTGCCCTGTGGATCCCTAAAGCAGTCGCAACACTCTTTCCGAGGCCTAGCTTTTCTCTAATTGTAACAAAAATCTTGTCATGCATGGCCTTGCTAAGATACACCATTGTCTTTTCATTGATGTATTGACCCCAGATGTACGGCTTAGTTGAAATACTTATTTTCTTTTGATTTCTTAGAATTCTTAAGTAATAACGGATTGAAGTATATCTCCTTCCGAAATGATGTTCTAGAAAATTCACATCGCAACTTCTCACTTTTTTGAGCAAGAGTAATATTTTCCTCGTGGAAAGCGCCCCATTTTCTTTGATTATGGGCTTAGACTTTTCATCACCGCTAATCCAGCGCAATAGCTTCCATTTCTGAGTATTTGGTTCAAAGTATTTCAACAGTCGGTGATTATTGTTGGGAGCGATAGTATAAATTACATATTCACCGCGCTTGCTTTTAGATAGTGCCCCATGGGCGATTTTGTCGCTGGCCCAGATTTCTTGTATAGCTGTCGCAAAGTTTTTGCTTTTAGAGCTAAAGCTAATCTTGCCCCCCTTAGTTACGCACCCGTCAAACATCAATGCCCCCTTGGCAAAGTCCCGGCGTATCTGCAGAGGCGAACTTTTGATTCTTTCAGGTTCAGTTACGTTATACGTTTTCATACCGCTCTTCATTCCAAAGAATTCTATCAGGTATCTCGCCAGAATTTTATTCGAGAATATTACTCGCCACGCTCTTTTCCCTCTTTTTATATCAAGGGAGGTCGGTTTGACGCCAAATGTCTCGTTTATCCAACGCGCGAAAGCACGCACACTATCTTCATACTCGTCGGTCAATTCAATGACATGGTGGGTTTGAATAAGTATGTTCCGATTGCGCAGTTCATCACAACAGGCAGTGATACTCCTCGTTCGTTCATTTAATTGAATGGCGATATAATATTGTTTTCGCGCAGAGGACCACTGAATCTTTGACGTTTGGATTGCTTTCATCAAATCCATAGGAAGCGTCTCCAAAGTCTGCCTTGCTGATGATGCAAGAATGAATTGGATGCTCAAGCTGCCATCAGCAGCAAACGCCCCGATTATTTTAGCGAGTACTCTAGAAAGGTGGTGCACAGCGATAACCGGTTTTGCTGATGCGGAGTTCACTTTTAACTGGGTAATACTTTTGCGAATCTTGCGATTAAAGTATTTTGGTCGTGAGCTTAACATCAGTAGCTTTTGCAGTATAACAATAGGGTAAAAAGCTGAGCCGCCCTGTAGTACTCTTTTTACTACACCCAGTGCGCACCGCAATTCTTTTGAGAGTTCTCTGCTAAGATGTTCACGCGAGATTTTGCGTTTCTCTAGAATATCTCTTTCGAGCGTTGCAACGATGTTCTTGAGAGTTTCCCCTTGAACACAAATCCACGACCGCGGATGAATATCAGCCGGATTGTGTATTGAGAATAGATTGAATCTTCTACTCATAATATCTATTCTACCACATCTCCGCATCGGAATACTGTGGATAATTTCAAGGTCTCAAGTAGCAATTACCCGACCGCGATACAGGGAAGCAAGAAAGAGTAGCAACAAAAGAACTCACCGCTCATTTTTCCAAACTCTTGACGAAATAATAAATATGTGTATAGTTAGTTAAGATTTTTTGTGAGGGTGGAAAGCGAGTATCTTTATGGTTTCCGATAGCCGTCCTTCTTCCTATCCTCACTTCTGTTTTTGTGGCGGGAGACGAGAATAAAAGTATCTGCGAGGTGCGCGCTGTCTTCCGCCGCAAAAATTTGAGTGGTTGCCGACCGCAAGGATGTTTGCGAGGCCTCGAATGGTAATCGCTTCCATGGAGTGAGACGATGCAACGGTTGTTTACGAAACGCTGTCTGTCTCACCCCCTTTTCAGGGATTGAATTGTTGCGATATATCGTAATAATGTAATTCGTGAAGAGGGCGAGGTGACGACTGTTTACGATTCGGGACATGTCCTCTTTTGAGAGAACGATATTGTTACTGATTGCGAAATCAGAAATGTTCTCTCTTGAATTTCCAGTTCTTTGAAAACTTACGCTAACAATTTCCTCCATTATGGAGGAGGGGTAGGCGAATACTGTGATGATTGCGACTGACTCGTTGTCTACCCCATTTTTTCCGGAGAAATCCGGAGCGAGTTGGTCGATGTAACAACTGGTTCCGATGAGGCCCATGACCAACTCGCGCTCTTTCCTTCTCGCGAAGGGAAAACACCAGCCCGCTTGTTGTGGACAGGTGAACCGAAACACAAACTGAAAAACTCCAAAGCAATTCGCCTACGGCGAATGCTTGAGTAAACCGAAAGGCAAAATGAACACGACAGAAATGACTGAAAACGGCGCGAAGCCATTCGTCGCCAAACGCTGGATTGGCATCCGGCCCAGAGTTAAGCAGACCGTTAATCAGGAAGCGCGGCCGACGCAAGTCGCCATCGCTTCTGCTGACGGCGAAGTCAAGCGTTACGAATTGGAAACCGAACAGGACGAATTAGACTTCATCCTCGGCAAGTGGCCGGTCAATGGGAAGTTCCGCGATGCGAGCGAAAACGAAGACCTCTCGGTTTTCTTTCCGCATCACATCATCAAGGACGACCCAAAAGAGGCCGCAAAGAAAAACCGCCCACTCAAGCCAGACCAAGTGCCAGTTGCTTACGATGGACTCCGCGAAGGAGACCTGGTGGGAATGGCCTTGGGCGGCATGGGCGACAGGATGGCTTATGCCATCTCGCGCACCGGCGAAAAGCGGGGGTTCGCTATTAAGCGCATCCCGCCAATTCGTCTCAAAGAAGCGCGTGGCGAAGCAGACGAAGGGTTTGACTCCGAACTCTTGGCGCGGCTTGTATTGGAAAGTCCAGAGCAGTTCCGGCCTCTTGCCAAACGCGACCGCGCGCTGGTCAAACTGCGCGAGACCAATCGTCTTCGCCGGTTCCTAATGAAAGACCGCATGGCCTGCGAACAGCGCATCCGCGCGAGTTTTCTCGGGGACGTCTTCTGCTCGGAGGAAGGGCAGTATCCGGAGGGCGACATTGAACAGCTCTTTAATTACGCGAAAGCGAGCGACCCGCTGTTCCAGGCAATCTCCGACAAGGAGAAAAAACTCAACAAACAGCTTGCGGCGGCCTGCGCCGAACTTCCGATTTACTCGGAAGTCATTATCAAGGTTAAGGGAGTGAAGCATTCCATCGCGGCGCCGATTATCGGCTCCGTGCAGGATATCGGACTATTCCCGACGGTAGGGAAGTTCAAGAAGTTCTGCGGGCTTCATGTCAACCCGGACGGTTCGTTTCCGCGACAGAGGCGGGGAGAAGAGCTCGGGTTCAATCCCGACGCCAGGCAAGCGTTCTTCATTGCCGGCGATATGTTCGTGAAGTTCGCCGACGGGTTCTGGGGCGTGCGTTTGCGCGAGAACAAAGTTATGTATCGGACGAGGCATCCGTATCCTGTCTTGGTAACGGATGCGGGCGCCGAATATCCGCTCATGGCGGGCAAATGGAAGCAGAACAAAAAGACCGGCGAGTATGAGATTGAAACGGATGCCGGTGTTGTGCACTGCAAAGGAAAACGCAAGTTCACCGATGCCCATCTCCACAAACGCGGCATCTGGCGGACCGTTACCGAGTTCGCCGAGTGGCTCTACTGGAAGTGGCGGACGATGGAAGGATATACCGCGCCGAAACCGAAAGTGGTGCCACCGGAGGATATGGGGGTGGCCTTGCCGGAAATTAAAGTTGTCGGAGGGGCGCCCGAGCCGCCAACCTTTCCGGCCGTGGAAGGTGTTCCTGGTTTAGGACAAACCGCGGAAGCCGTGTTGGCGTAAGATTAAGTCGGTTCGACGGCCAGATTGTTTGCGACAACGCGTCTGAACCGACAACCCCGCACTTTTGCCTAAGGCAAAAGTGCGGGGACACAATTTTTGCTGGTGACGAAGAACCGGGTGTTGGCGAAAGTGCCCCTGTACCAGCAATACCCAGTTGTAGTCTTAAAAAAATTACGGCTGGGCTTTCTTCCCACTAAATCTTCTGGCAAGGTTTGGTGAGAAGAGGGCGTTTAACGAGTTGTTTTCGATCATGATGATGCCCTTATTGCGCCGCTCGCGAGAGCGGGCGGCGCAAAGTTCTTTTTCCGCCGTTAAGGCGGATGCGGGTGTGCGATGTAGCCCTTGTTATCGAAACGCTCGCTGCCACCCGCAATTTTTTCTCGTTCTTGCCATGCAAGAGCGAGTTCGGGAAGGCGATGTAACGAATGGATGATTGCGTGAGCCACGATGCCTTCCCGAAACCCCGTAGTAGAGCAAAGCTCACTACGGGGCAGGTTTTGCGGGCGATGTCAAAAATGTTACGAGGAAAAGTTTGCCTGCGGGGCGGTTTGACTTCGTCAAACCGCCCTTTTTCTATCGGTCGTGAGCAAATTTGCGTTTTGAATTGCTTTAATAATCCTCTTTGTTATTATTACTCCATGATGAGATATCATACCTACAGAACAATAATTGAGCCGGATGGGAAATCTTTCCACGGTTACGCCCCAGCGCTTCCCGGGTGCCATACTTTTGGCAAGACAATCACTGAAACCAAGAAGAATTTAAGGGAGGCAATCAGTGTCTATGTGGAAAGTCTCATTGACGATGGAGAGGCGATTCTAGAGGATGTGAGTTTTGAATCTTTTGAGACAATCTCTTTTCCACTGAAGAAAACCTATGCCTAGACTGCCAGTCGTTAAGCCCAAAGATTTGATTCGTGTCTTAGAGTCAGTTGGGTTTTTTCAGCGTAGAAAAACGGACGGTAGTCATTTAGTCCTTAAACACGAGGATGGCAGGCGAACAGTAGTTCCCGTGCATTCCAAAGATATCCCCCAGGGCACCCTCCTCGCAATTCTCAAAGACTCTAAAATTTCAAAAGAGGATTTTCTTAGACTCCTATAATATTTTATGAATTTCTCTAAAAAAGTCCTGCCAAACGGC
>Ga0155828_103_pt1 | contig 4613 bp, 2 predicted proteins | sample RifCSPlowO2_01_FD_107482 | JGI IMG/M metagenome (GOLD analysis project Ga0155828, IMG submission 107482) | Candidatus Peribacteria bacterium RIFCSPLOWO2_01_FULL_51_18
TCTCTCCCCCATCGGGAGAGAGGTGGCGTCGCAGCGCCGGAGTGAGGGCGAATGGCCGCAAGGTCAGTGAGCACTTACCCATTTTCCACTTTCAAACCATTGCCTTCTAAGGTATAATACCTTGATTTGAACACACAAAAATAAATGATTTCAATAACCAGATCGACACCGGAGGCCCTGCCAAATCCGGAGAACGCGCCGGATACGGGGTTGAAAGTGAAACGAAACGTGGAAGGCTTCAGGGACTATACGCGCGACAGGATCCGCGCCGCGGCCCCGGAAGCCACAGCTGAAGAAGCCAGGAAGGCAGCGGACAAAGCCGCCGAGGAAGCGGAAAAAACAGAAGAGCAGAAAAAAGCCGAGGCGGCCAAAGGCAAAACCGACCAAGCGCCCAAGCCTACACCGGAGACGACCCGGGCGTCCGAGACGACTCCTGAGCCTAAACGGAATATTATCGTCCGTGGTATCAGCTGGACCTGGAATAAACTGAAACAGGGAACGAAGCTGGGAGCGGGACTTGGCGCCGCCGGCGCACTCAGCGCATCAGGCTCGTCTCTCGCAAGCTGGCCGTTACTTGGAAAAATCCCCTACCTGCCGCAAGCCCTGGGCTGGCTCCAGGGCTCGATCACCGGGGTCACCAACTCTCTTGGCATCGGCACCGGCCCTTTGGCCACTCATTCCGTACTTCAAACCTGGCCGTCATGGTTATGGCAAATCGGCGGCTCTACGATGCCAGCCTGGCTCGGCCCGGCTCTGACCGGAGCCGTAGTGATACCCGGTGCGCTTTGGAGCATCGGCAAAATGAAATCATTGATCACAGGAACCGAGTACTCTGGATTCGTACAGCCAATAAAAGAAGCGCTCAAGCTGCCGTTCCAAACCGCAGCCGCGCCGTTCAAGCTGGGATACAAGGGTCTTCTGAAGTTGCGGGAGGGCACTGTGTTCACCGGCAAAAAAATCGGCGATCTCGGAAAAGGAATTGTTAAATACGGGGTGACCGAGCCACTTAAATTCCTGAATGAAAAACTCGTAAAAGGCGTCATCGCTCCGATGCTCAAGCCCACCGGATGGGGAGTCGGCGGCGCTGTCGCCGCCGGTTTATTGATGGGTTCGAATCCCGGCTTTCTGACTGCGATAGGACTCGGATATCTGATCCCCAATCTGATAAAAAACAAAGGGTGGCTGATCGGAGGAGGCGGTACTGGTTCTTCTTCTCCGACTGGCAGTCATGCATAATCCTGCATCCCCTCTCCGGCATGGCTCAGACCGGGAAAACCGGCTGTTAAATTTCGCCGAACAGAGCAGGTGGCAAAAATTTACGAATTGGGCCGAGAACAAAGTCCACGATACGTTTGAAAATTACATGGCTCCCGATGCCGCGCGCGAGCGCAGCCTGATCGGCGACAGGGAAGCCATAGCGGCTTATTCCCTTCCGGGACTTTTCACCCGGACTGACAAAGAATTCACGGCGAACATGCAGGCTGACCGTTTATTGGCCATGAAACCCGAGCGGCGGCTGCAGGAATTTCAGCGTTACGTCGACCGCAATTTCACCGGCGCAATACGGAACCGCGAAGAACTGGCTTATCTCTTCGCGCCTGAGCTGAATGCTCTGGATCTCGAAAATTACAAAAATGATGAGCGGAGTAACCGCATCGCCACGTTGCTTCGGGCGCTCAAGATTTTATCCGGCGAAGATATTCCGCAGTCGGATGATCCGATCGCTTTCCTGCTGGCGCGGGAGTGCCTGCAAAACCGTAACAACACGGCGGCGGCTCCGGGCGGCGTCTATAACCTTTATAAAAAGTGGCTGGATGAAAATCCTCAGCTCGGCCGGACCGATGCCACGACGCCGGAAACACTTCTGAAACCGGACAGCGGAATACCGGACAAGCTCCGCGGAGCGCTTCTTAATCTGATCGAACCTATAGCTCAAGCTACGTTCCTGCGGGAAATGTATGAGACTTACACCGATAAAAACACCGACACCCGGCTTGAACGCGCGCAGCAGACCGTCGATTTCCTGAAGCTCAACAAAAGCGTCCAGGAGACCAATCTGCGCCGCGAATCCGCGGACTTCCTGACCAATTTCCAGAATGCCGACGGCAAGGTCCAGCTGCTTACCGTGGCCGCCGGCCTTTTCCTTGGTTACAAAGCCTTCAATGCCAAAAATCCGCTCGGCCGGCTCATGATCTGGGGCGGCTTCGGCTGGTGGGCTTATGACCGGTTCATAAACGGAAATGAAAACGCGCTAAACGACATGACGACGGGCATGAAGCGAGTCGCGCAGTTCAGCGGAGAAAAATTCAAAGACGCCATCCGGGCCACGGGGCTGCCTGTTTTCCGGCGACCGCTGGACAAGCTTGGCGCGATGGGCGATTTCCTGGAGAAAAACAAGCTGCCGGTCGGCCCGGCCATGACCGGCATGGCGACGATGTCCGGAGTGAAACTGAAAACCATCGCCGATGCGTTCGTCCCGTTCGACGAGGGGGAGACACTCGGCGGCACGCTTTCGATTGATCGCGGCGACCGTATGGGAATGGAACAAGAGGCGGATCCGGCGGGCAATATGCTCGCGCGCGAGCTGAAAGCCGCCATGGACAAGATGGGACTCAAAAGCACGGAAAAAGAAGCCACTTTCCGATACCTCCTGGAACACAATCGGTCGGTGAGCGAGGGTGTCGGCCACGTATTTTACCTGCTGGCCGCCTCAGAAACGCACAACATAAAGACGGCGGACGAGATCGGCAAACAGATCGACGACGCCGGTTCTTATGACAAACTGCCGGCCGGCCTGAAAAAAAGGTATCAGCAGATGGTGATCGAAGGCCGCCAGATCGCGATCGACAGACATGCAAACCAGTCGCTGGTGGAGATCGTCGACCAGCTCAATGCGCGCGCGAAAAGGGAAAAAGAAAAAGCCCAGGACACGGCGGTGCTGATCTCAAACCCCAGGCAGGTCAAAGGCCGGGAAAACGAATGGAAGCTGCTCGGCCAGACCGCCGCTATGACAGCGGACAAGATTTCGGATGAAAAGCTGACGGACACAGACGGGCTGCTCGAAAAGGACATCGATGAATTCCTGCGGAACTGCAAAGATTCGGATCTGCTCACCCCGGACGGCAGTGAAGAGCTGAAACGGAAGTTTGACATAATCAGGGGAAGCGACAGTCCTCTCACCGACAGAATGCAGGCGGTGGAAAAACTGAAATATGCAGTGACGGTGACCGCGGCCGCGGAAGAAAATCCACTCGACCGGGACAAGATCATCCAGATGACCGGACCGGATGACCGGACGCCAAAAGCCTATCTGGCGCAGGCCGAGGGTTACATCAGCCGTTATCTGCTCTCGGTCCCCCGCTCCTTTCATTCGGTAAATTCGCTCGGCGATATCCGATCGATGCTCTCTGAGCCCTGGCTTGGCGAAGGGCCGGTAACCAGCGGCGGCGAAGGTTTCAAAGAATTGAAGAAGGAACTGGATACCGAGGAAGCGGAGCTCAAAGAACATCGGAATCAGGACAAGCTGGTAAAAGATCTGGCCGATGCATTGCCCCAGGGCGTCACAACAATATTCAAGGGCAAGGATAAATTGATGGAAGCTCTGGCGCCGATTATCAGCGCGAGCAATTTCAAAACCAGGCTCGATCATGCCGAAGCGAACCTGAGCCAGCGAATGGCTCTGGCTCTGGCCCGCAGCCAGCGGCTGAATGCCACTGCCGGGGGTTACGGGCGGAGATACAAACCGGGCATCACGCCGAATGAGAAATCCAATCTGGTGCATGAATTCCGGGCATTATTCGATGACATCGTCGGCCGCGACCAGCACCGGCAAGCCATGTGGGGGGCAGTCGAGGACATCGAGGCAAATAATCTGCACGATCTCGACTCGCTGAATCCGAAATCATTCGATTACACGCAGGAACCCAACCGGCTGGAGGCAATCGGTTTTTCCAGAAATATCACCCTGGTCTATCTGCTCCGCCTGCTCGGCGGCCGCGCGGATGCGGAGCTGAAGAAATCCGCAGGGGAAAGGGTGAAGCTGATTTACGCGAATATTTTCCGGGAACGAGACGACCTGATTAAATCAAAGATGGAAGAAATCCTGTACGCGGATACCGCCGAAAAAAAGATGGATACTGTCGAAGAAAAGAACCGCAAGTCCAAGGCCAACAGCGATAACGTGCAACTCATCGAGAACATGCCGTCGTTTAAAAACGGCCTGCCGGAGCTTTATGACATTTTGATTATTCTGGAAATGACGGGAGGAATGGATGAATTGACGGATTTCAAAAATCCAAAAGACAGTAATTTTAAGAAAGACCGCGAGAAATATTTTCCGAAGATAGAAGAACCCCAAAAGGAAAACCCAGCAGAAGACGAAGAAAAAGATGAAAAAGATAAGCCAGAGAATGACATGGGTGGAGGAGCTAAAGCCAAACCGGGTGCAAAGACGGAATCAGAGAAGAAACCAAAGGGTGACATGGGCGGTGCTAAGCCAAAATCGCCTGAAAAGAAACCTGGGCCAGAAAAAGACAAACCGGGGGAAGACATGGGTGGAGGAGCTAAAGCCAAACCGGGTGAAAAGAAAGAACCCGAGGAAAAACCGAAGGGCG
>Ga0155828_136_pt2 | contig 3591 bp, 3 predicted proteins | sample RifCSPlowO2_01_FD_107482 | JGI IMG/M metagenome (GOLD analysis project Ga0155828, IMG submission 107482) | Candidatus Peribacteria bacterium RIFCSPLOWO2_01_FULL_51_18
TAGCGTTTACTCAAGCCAAGAACTCCATACCGCCAGCGCGTCTGATTAAGAACGTTTTAAACGCGAAGTGGTATCCCAACCCAAACCCGAACTCCAACCCTATTTCTCTCGCGGCGTCACCAACGTGCTGTTTGAAGAGCATTCCACGCACTTGATTTCCCAGAGAGGAAACAGATCGCGTGCTTTTACCTGGTCGTTATTGAGCGGCTCGTAATATGTAAACGGTCGCATAAATTGAAATGATGCGAAGATCAAAAGTCCGAGGAATGTCATCAGGAGCAGTCTGCGATTCTCGGATAAAACGAAACCGCCGATGCGCGGTAGATTGCCGATCAAAATGCCGAATATGATGTAGCTGAAAATCAGCGGGACGAAATAATGGTACAGGTACATGACTCGGTGTATCTGCAGCACGGCGATCAGGTAACCGGCATAGAGAGCCAGGAAAATTCCAAGCAAGCCGTAATTCTTTAGCCGCTCTTTTGTCTGGAAGAAGAACGGCCCGAGGTACGCAATCGTTCCGATGATCAGCGCGAGCGCACCGAGCCCCCATGCGGCGGCATTCGGAACGAGATATAGATAACGGTACTGGCTGTCCGATTTTTCCCATCGGTAATCGATTGTCCGGCCGCCAAAAGGCCAGAAATACGCCGGGCTGCCGTTTTCATCGGATTTGCACAGATCCAGGCGTGGGACGCCCGAGTTGTAATGGCCGACGAATTTCAGCGAATTCCAGAGCATGACGGGAAAAGCTTTGAGCGAGCCGTTTTCGCGCCGGGCCAAAATTTGCTTGATCGGTTTGTATTTATCGCCGCCCTGTTTGTCGTCCTGGAAATAATAGTAATAACCGTTGTCCGGCAGTTCGGGCAGAACTTTGTTGCCGCGAGAGAAATGGATCTGCCAGACGCTTACGAAAACAAGCAGAAAGCCCGCGAAGAAAAACACAACCGAGAGAATTATTTTTTTGTAGTTGGGGAAAAATCGCCATAAAACGGCTGGCAGAAGCAGTATCAAAATCAAGCCAACGACTTTCGTGGTTACAGCCAGGCCGAATGATGCGCCGAAAAGGAATGAAAGCAGGACATACCGCCAGACGTCTTTCAGCCTGGCCGATTTGTAAAGCGCCAGAAACACAAGGATGGTCAGCGCGGTAAAAAACGTGAGCGACGAGTCCAGCATCGCGGCCCGGCTGTGGAGTATCTGGGCGTTGTCGAAGATGTATAGAAATGAGAGCAACGCGGACAACGGAGGACTCTGCGTCAGCATCACGAAAATCAAAAACAAAACCGGCGCGGTGAGCCAGCCGAGTATGGTCGGAAAAAGCCGGTATCCCGTGAAATCGAAAGGGGTCGGCATGTTGCGCGCGTAATCGGTATTTATGAACTTACTTTCGTTCGGATCGCTCTTCGTTATTTTCTCGCCGAGGGCGATCAGGAGCTTGCCGAGCGGCGGATGTTGCTCCATGAAATACACGCCGTTCAGATACTTCTGCGCGGCCGCCACGTGATACGGCTCATCCCAAAAAGGGTAAGGCGGGTAGTTGTAGTGGAAAACATAAGTGAAAAAACCGGTGAGGATCACGAAGAAAAGATATATCCACAGTCCGGAACCCTTCTTTTTTACGTTTGGTTCTTTTGCTTTCATTGAGGTTAAGTTTATTTATTTGTGAGGCGTCTGTGAAGACTCATTAAATTGTTAAATTGCTAAATTGTTAAATTGTTTGCATGCAATAGGTGCGTTTCGCTTGCGTAACAATTTAGCAATTTAACAATTTAACAATGTTATCCCCAAGGTGATAATCTGACAGCGTGACCGGCAAAGAATCTTTCGTCCGCATCGGCCTCGGCATATTGATCGGCTTGGCGCTGGCGATTTTGATGCTGCAGACGGGGGCGCCGCGATGAGAAAAATTATTTTGATAAATCCGATTTCGCCAGAAGGTTTTTTGAAAGAATCAAAAAACATAATCCAGCAGCGGCCTTTCAGGCCGCGGTCACACGTCAAAGGATGATTTTATTCCATCATTGAGGTTTCCCATTTGCCCGATGCCGAAGACCAGGGATAAACGTTCGCTGATTCAACGATACCCGCCTTTACCGGATTTTCGTGAATATAGCGAAGAGTCTGATGCGGTTTTTCCGGAATCCGCAAATCGAATCTGGGTTGCCAAAAGGCGCCTATTCCAAGATTAAACGTAAGACTGGTTTTATAAAGATTCATAAGTTTCGAAATTGTATAAGGAGCGGGTATCTGCAGGAGAAAATGGTTGTGGTCAGGCATTATTACAAATCCGAATAACAGAAAAGGATGATCTTGCTGGATACGGTAAAGAGATTCAATAGCTTCCCTGGCGAACGCGGGATCTTTGAACACCGGTTTTCGGTGCAAAGTGTTTGTTGTCACAAACATCGTTACATCGTTTTTGATCGGATGCCTTTGAAACACTCAATGGATGGTATCTCCGTCGCTTTCCCCGGACAACCCGCGGCCTGAAAGGCCGCTGCTGAATCCAAATTATTATTTTCTTTTATTTTTTTAATTTTTCTACAAATTCGGAATGATCCAATAAATTTTTCCATGGCAGTGAACCCTTTAGTTGAGGTAGACTCTTTTTTAAATGGCTCTTCGCGCAGACGTCTCCAGAATATTCATCGGGATCGCGCTCGGTTTTTTCCTGGGTTTGGTTTTGTATGATGCTTCCTATCTGAAGCTACGTGGCTTGAAGCAGCGCGATTTGGGGTCTCAGCTAATTGGTTTACCGCTGATTGGCAGCGGTCCATATTGCCCCAACGGCAGGACCATTACGTGTGATCAGGGCCAAGAGTGTTGTGGTGCTCCGGATACATCAGGGACCATTCAACTTGTTTGTAAGGACTCTTGCTGTGACTGCGGCACCAACAATGGGGGTTGTGCCAAAGGCGAGAGGTGTAGCGGTGAGTTCACCGCTCCTCCGCAACCGACCTGTTCCTGTATTCCTCTGTGTTCAGTTGGAACTTGGTGCGGTCCGGCTGGTGGCGTTATCCCCGGTGGCACACAAGGAGTTTGTTGTGCGGCTGTGATCGGAGAAATCTGTTGCAGCGAAACTGTTGGAAATACAACAAGTTATTACTGCGCCATCGGAAATTCAACCGGAGCCACGGTATGCGGGGGAAACGGGTCAGGTGGAAACGGTGCAGGCGATGGCTCCGGTGGAAATGGGGCCGCGGGCGCCGGAGCGGCAGGGGCAGGGTCTGGAAACGGTGCCGGAAATGGCGCGGGTTCCGGTGCGGCGGGAGCCGGTTCAGGGGCTGCTGGAGCTGGTTCCGGGGCTGCTGGAGCCGGTTCGGGGGCGGCGGGAGCCGGTTCGGGCGCAGGATCCGGCGCAGGTTCGGGCGCAGGATCAGGTTCCGGATCAGGAAGTGGATCAGGATCAGGCAGCGGCTCAGGCTCGGGTAGTGGATCTGGTTCAGGTTCAGGTTCCGGCGCTGGTTCGGGGTCTGGATCAGGTTCCGGATCAGGATCAGGCAGCGGGTCAGGCTCGGGGTCTGGATCAGGTTCAGGTTCAGGAAGTGGATCAGGATCGGGAAGCGGTTCTGGTTCGGGTTCAGGATC
>Ga0155828_126_pt1 | contig 3134 bp, 3 predicted proteins | sample RifCSPlowO2_01_FD_107482 | JGI IMG/M metagenome (GOLD analysis project Ga0155828, IMG submission 107482) | Candidatus Peribacteria bacterium RIFCSPLOWO2_01_FULL_51_18
CCAAACTTCGCGCAGCGAAGTTTGCCCCGCGTAGCCCAAAGGGCGAAGTGGGGCACACTTCGACTTGGGCTGCGCTACGCTTGGCAAGCCATGTAGGTTTCAACATACTCGATGATCTGGTTCCAAGAATTTCGTATCAGCTCCACCATTCGACTCGTCCAGTTCACTGCGGTGAATAGGACTCGCTCATGGTAAACCATCCGATTCCAAACAAGTCGAATAACCCTGAAATGATGACTATGAAACGAACTGCGACAGGTTTGAAAAAGCCTCCATGCCGGGATACACGGCATCCTTTCCAAGTTCTTCTTCAATCCTCATGATCTGGTTGTACTTCGCCAGCCGTTCCCCGCGCGAAGCGGAGCCTGTCTTGATCATTCCCGTGGAGAGACCGACGGCCATGTCGGCAATCGTCGTATCGTCGGTTTCACCTGAGCGATGCGAAAAGACCGCGGTCCATCCGGCAGCGCGGACCAGATTTACCGCTTCCACGGTTTCCGTGACGGTTCCGATCTGATTCAGTTTGATGAGCGAGGAGTTAGCGAGCTTCTCCTTGACAGCCCTCTTCAGAATGGCCGGATTTGTGACGAAGATGTCGTCTCCCATGATCTGAACTTTATGCCCGAGTCGCGCATTGAGTTTTATCCAGTTCCCCCAATCGTCCTCGGCCAGTCCGTCTTCGATTGAGATAATCGGGTACTTATTTGTCCACTCTTCCCAAAGATCAATCATTCCTGCAGCATTTACGGTTCGATTGTCTCGTTTCAATTGGTATCGTTCTTTTTCGTAGCAGGAACTTGTCGCCGGATCGAGAGCCAAGTGGAAATCCCGTCCCGGCTTGTATCCCGCTTTTTCAATGGCGTTCAAAATGATCCGCACGTATTCCTCGTTTGAGCCGAGCGGGGGAGCGAAGCCGCCCTCGTCACCGACGGTTGTCGGCAGATGGCTATCGTGCAGGATTTTTTTAAGCGCATGGAAGACCTCCGCGCTCCACCGCAGCGCCTCTTTGAACGTCGCAGCACCAGTCGCGACGATCTTGTATTCCTGAAAATCCGAAGACCCTTCGGCATGGACGCCGCCATTCAGTACATTGAGCATCGGGAGCGGAAGAATATATGAGCCGCCCGGGTGATACTTTTCCTTGATGTATCGATAGAGCGGCGCGCCTTCAAAAGCCGCAGCCGCCCTGAGGACGGCAAGCGATACGCCGAGGATGGCGTTTGCGCCGAGCCTCCCCTTGTTCGGCGTCCCATCGAGATCGATGAGTTTTTGGTCGATCTGTTCCTGTTCTGCCGGATTCATGCCTCGGAGCGCTTTTACTATTTCCCCGTTCACATTCTCCACTGCCTTCATGACCCCCAGACCCCCGTAACGCTTCTTGTCGCCATCGCGTAACTCAACGGCTTCCCGCTTGCCCGTTGAAGCGCCGGAAGGAACGGCGGCCCTCGCGCGATGACCGCTTGCGAGCATCAAATCGACTTCGACGGTGGGATTGCCGCGCGAGTCGAGGATTTCACGGGCGTGGATGGTGGATATTTTGGACATACGGCTGAAAGGGTAAGGAGAGATTATTAGATTGTCTGGCGGAGAAAGATCACGGGAGGAATGATGTGAGAAAAATGGTGTTCACAAATACTCATCAATCCTCTGGTCTCCGATGAATATCCGATCCGATGGTTTCACTTCCCGGTCCAGGGCTTTTTTCAGGCCGATCCGCTCGATAACATCCATGAACCTTTTTCTGCCGCCAATCTGGTTGAAATTTGTCATTTTTGTGAACTGTTCAACGCGTTTTCCGATTACTCTGACAATTTCACCGGTCTTTTCTATCTTGTAAGCGCCCATTTTCTTGGAAAGCAGATGTGGCCGCAGCACCGGCAATTCTTCCGGCGAATTTACATCAGCCTCCGGCGTCTGTCTCATTTCTTTTTCCTTCAAAACTTCCGGCAGAAGCGCCTTCATCAATTGATCCGTCCCATGATGCGTGGCGGCCGAAATACCGGCAAATACCTTTATCTTTTCTTTTTTCAAGGCGGACATCCACGGACTTGCGTCCATCCCCGCCAGATCCAATTTATTCAGTACCACGAATTCCTTCTTTTTTCCCAGAGCAGGGGAGTAGGCTTTCAGTTCCTTCCTTATATTCCTGTAGTCGGAGATTATGTCATCCCGGCTTAAGTCCAGCAGATGGATCAGTACCCCGCAGCGTTCGATGTGCTTCAAAAATTTATCACCCAGGCCCTTTCCCTCGCTGGCGCCTTCGATGAGTCCCGGTACGTCGCACAGAACGAATTCACGGTCTGAAACCCGCACGACTCCCAGATTCGGTATCAAAGTCGTAAAAGGATAATCGGCGATTTTCGGGCGTGCTTTCGATACCGCGGCGATGAGGGATGATTTGCCGACACTCGGATAGCCGATTATCCCGATGTCGGCCACCAGTTTCAGCTCCAGTTTCAGGTTGCGTTCCTCTCCCGGCTCCCCGAGCTCGGCGAAGTCCGGCGCCTGCCTGGTCGCGGTTTTGAAATGAGCGTTTCCGAAGCCGCCTTTTCCACCCCGGGCCACCACCACCTGTTCACCCTTGTGGCTGAGATCCGCTATTACAACGGGTTTTTCTGCATCGTCGGTAATGTCCATCACCACTGTCCCGGGAGGCACGAGCAAATACTTGTCCTCCCCCGCGCGGCCGTGCCTGTTTTGCCCGCTCCCGGCTTCGCCGTTTACCGCTTGGAATTTTTTGCGGCTTTGGTAATCCGAAAGCGTATCGGAGTTTGCATCGGCTATTACGATCACATTCCCTCCGTTCCCGCCGTCCCCGCCATTCGGCCCGCCGTATGGAACATATTTTTCCCGTCGCCATGAAACACAGCCTTTTCCGCCGTTTCCGCCGATGACTTTGATGGTTGCTTCATCTAAAAACATGATTGTTTGCGATATACAAAAGCAAAACTGACTTATGAGTTAAGAATACATTGACACGTTTAAACGATAAAGAGACTATGTATACGTATGCCCTTGACGCCTGATGAGCGGAATACATACGAGCAGTTGCGCCGAATCAATAAAGCGGCGAATTCAAGTATGGAACTGGCTTTGGGATTAGTTTTAGAAGAAGACGACGAATATGTATCAAA
>Ga0155828_138_pt1 | contig 2964 bp, 2 predicted proteins | sample RifCSPlowO2_01_FD_107482 | JGI IMG/M metagenome (GOLD analysis project Ga0155828, IMG submission 107482) | Candidatus Peribacteria bacterium RIFCSPLOWO2_01_FULL_51_18
CTCTTCTCAATCATCCCTCCTCCTCAAAATGGTATGCTGTGAGCATTCCCCCGGTCGTTCAGTCTCATTATTGAATGAGAAAAGACTGAGCAGTCTACTGACCCGCGGATTCTGGCCATTGGCAACCGAATAACGCAAAGGACAAAACATAAAGCCCCTCCGCTCCGGCTGGCTTCAGGCAAGGATCCTGCAGCAAAGACTGGACCTCCGGCGGGTAATATGTGCGGAAAACATCGGTCGCGTAGAAATACGTCCCGGCCGGATATTTATCGAAAAATTCCAGCCGCTCGCCATGATTACCGAAAAGGAATTTCTTCCAATCGTCGAGCGGCAGGGAATCAAAAATACCGGGTCCGCTGACTTTCGCATCCGGCAAAAAACCCACCACCCACGGCGTCATATTGTCCAAAACCACCACGGACGAACCGGGCGTGACGGCATCCGCAAGTAAAGCGAACTCTTTCAAAGTCCGCGCTTCAACATGCGGATCGATTGTCCGCATTTGATACAACAACAAACCCCCCTGCGCGGCCAGAACGATGATGGCCAATACATTCACCGCCCGTTTTTTATGCCGCCACATCCAGACCAAAGACATCGCCGCCGGCGGAATCAGGAAAAAATCCAGCGGCAATATGAATCTCCGGTAAAAGAAAAACATGCTTATTACCGCGAGTCCCGGCCATATCGCCGCGAAGACCCAGGGACTGCCGGGGTTTTGGCGGAAGAACAAGCCGAGCCCGAAAATCCCGAGTAAAAGAAGCGGCGACGACAGACGCAAATAATCTTCGACCGAAAGAAACGCGCCGGGATCGGTGGAGCGGGACTTCGCCAGAAAATTCGCGACAGACGACGGTGCATTGCCGGAAAAAGGCAGCAAAAGGAGCAGGAATCCGACGACGATGCAGCCCGCCAAAATCCACCATTTCACATTGGCGGAGATCAGGAAGGAAATCATTATCAGTACTCCGAAAGCCAAAACCGCGAATATCCCGAGACCCACCGCCGGACGCGAAAGGAGCGGCAAAATCGATCCGATCGACTCGGAATAATTTGGCAAATACCAGAGCATGCCCAGCACACCGGAAACCAGAAAAAGTCCGAAGTCCTTCAGCGCCGGCCACGGTTTTTTTTGGGTGACGGCTTTGACGATTATTGAAGAAACAATCGCCAATCCGAAAATCAGTCCGATCTGCTGGTGTGTGGCCACCGTGAGCATCCCGAATAAAATCCAAAGCGGCGAACGGCGTTCGTAACTGAAAAAAGCGAATGTGCACCAGAGCAGGGCGGCAAAAACTTTCCAATAAATCATCAGGAATCCCTGATACTGAACCACCGAGACCAGCGCAACCAGAAGTACGGCTGCGCCCATCCATCTGCCGGCGGATTTATAAAAAACCCAGGAAAGGGCACCTGCGAGCAAAATCGGGAAGAGATTCCAAAACCAGCCGATAAGCGCGTCCGCCGGCACTCCGAGCTTCAGGGCGATCGATGAAAAGAAGAACAAGCCCAAAGGGTGAACAGCCGCCCATGGCGGCAGGGCGGCAAGATCGAAGGGCGGAAAACCTCGGGCGTGGGTGATAAACAGGTAACGATAGATCCCGGCGTCATAGCCGAAAGGAACGCCGGGGAACTCGAAGTAAGACCAGAAATATTTTGCGAAAAGGAGCAGCGCAAACGCGATGTACACGGGGACGAGACAGCGCTTAAGAAGGGGCTTCATACTTACTGGCAAGTTTAGAGATACCCTTAAAGATTGTTAAATTGCTAAATTGTTAAATTGTTTGCATGCATGAAGCGATGTAGAGACGCCCCGGCGGGGCGTCTCTTCTAAACGATGGAATTATAAATCTCAATGTAGGATTTGATTTCGCCTTCATCGTCAAAACGTTCCCGGTCCGCCCGACAACCCGCATGCAGCCTTTCCCAAAGCATTTCATCGGAAAGTGCCAATCTGATCGCCGCCGCCAAGGTTTCCGGCTCCGCTTTGGTCAGAAGGCCGGTTTCCCAGTTTTTTACCGTGGTGCGTAGACCCGCGACATTCGAAGCCACCACGGGCGTCCCGGCGGCGATTGATTGCGCGGCACTCAAACCGAAACCTTCCAGACGGGACGGACAAACCGTGAGCCGGCTTTCACCGACGATTTTCCGGAGGCTTTCATCGGTGATTTTTCCAAGGTAACGGATGCCCGGAACCGGTCCGGCATCGAATCCGACGACTTCCAAAACCGCATCGGGGTTCGAGACCAGAACTTTCGGCCAGGCGCTCATGAGTATGTCCCAGCCTTTGCGCTTGTCTGGCCGCCCGATGAAAACGACAGAAAGTTTCCTCATGTCCGGCTCGAGATCGGATCCTGCCCAGAGTTCGAGCGGAAAGCCGCAGGGTATCACGGAAATTTTTTCGCGCGGTATCCCGTAATCGGCCCCGACCGCCGCCGCGGTGTCGGAAGAAATAGAAATCACGCGATCGGCGCAAGCGTATGTAATTCTCTCGAAAGGAATCAATGACCTTTTCCAGTTTTCACCCGGAAGCCGCGATTGGCGGCTGTAAGTATGATTCGCCGTGACGACTGTCGGTATCCCGGCGGCATCAAAAAGAAGAACGCCTCCGGGCCCGGTGTGGACATGGAGGACATCGATTAAGTTTTGTTTGATCCATTTCCTCAGACGAAATTTTAGCGTCAATGAAAATCCCAGATTGCGGCATCGGAATGTTTTTATATCTTTCCCTGACAATACCGAGACATTGAGCCCTCTGGACCGAAGGCCGGTAACCAGATTTTTCACATGGCGGCCCATCCCGCCGATCGGGGGATCGTAGTCCCAGGAAACCATGCCGATATGGAGACCGGAAAGATCCACGAAGATAGGTTATACCACTTCGCGTTTAAAACGTTCTTAATCAGACGCGCTGGCGGTATGGAGTTCTTGGCTTGAGTAAACGCTACGCGGTACGAGATGATG
>Ga0155828_114_pt1 | contig 1740 bp, 2 predicted proteins | sample RifCSPlowO2_01_FD_107482 | JGI IMG/M metagenome (GOLD analysis project Ga0155828, IMG submission 107482) | Candidatus Peribacteria bacterium RIFCSPLOWO2_01_FULL_51_18
AAACGCTACGCGGTACGAGATGATGCCGTTACGAATGACCGATTAGTTATGTTTTAAATGCAAAATGGTATAAGGTTCAGCGATTCTGCAAATCGATCGCGTACAGTTTCTTTTCATCCAACACATAGAGTCTCGTGTCTTCCGGATCGACGTACAGATCCTTCAGTTTCCCGACCTGTTCAGAATCCAGTATGTACTGTTTCAGGTACAGGGAATCACCCAGGTCCCCGTCGCCGGTGGTGACGACTATCCGTTTGTTCTCGGAATCCAAAAAGTAAAAATTTCCATTGGGTGCCGATTTGAAAATTTTGGTTACCCCGTTCAGCGCGTCGGGCGGGAGATTGCGCAGATTGAATGACTGTTTCTCGCCGTGCAGCAGCTTCACCACGTCTCTCGCCCCCTGTTTTCCGTCCACGGAAGTATCCCGGAGGATGTAAATCGGCCCGGTGATGGTCATGTCTATGGCTCCGGTCAGGTCTCCGTTTACATTGTATTCGGCAGGCGGGCCGTACTTCCCTGCCAGGTGCTCGTATTTGTAGATCTGTTTCCTTTCAGGAGAAAGGATGTAAACGTAGCGCAAGTAAGTTTTCAGATCGGCTCCGGTCACCCAGCCGGCCGGATCCTCGGTTTTTACGGTTTGAGGCTGGCCGCCGGCCAGCTCTATGACGCTGTTGCCGGTAGTCAGGAAGACCTTGCTCTGAAACCGATCCAGGGAAACCCCGTCCAGTATCAATTCGCCTACGCCCAGCTTGTCGAGTATTTCGACCGTATTGGTGTTCGAGGAAACCCGGTAAAGGTTTTGGCGGTCGTATACAATGAATTCGCCGTTGGGTTGGCCTATCAAACCCTGAGCGAGGATGTCGGTTTTTTTCGCTCCCAGGTTCGCCGCCACGCGCGGAGTAACCAACCGGATGACGCGGTTTATTTCTTCGCGTTTGGATTTGATCCTGTCCAAAAGTTCCAAAGCTTCGCTGCGGAACAGCCGGTTTTCGTTGGACATGACCTGGCGGGCCCGGTCCTCCGCGCGGGCCAGTATGGCATTGGCGCTGTCACTGTCCCCGGCGAGCTGGCGGTTATCCGCTGTCTGGATGTCGGTATTGATTTGTTTCACCAGATCGGCAAGCTCGCCCCGGGTCTGATTGCGCTGGCTCGAGAGAGACAGCTGGACCAGCATCCATATGACCAGGAACAATGCCGCGCTGCCGGCGAGAAGAAGCAGGTGCGCCCGCCGCTTCCTTTCCGGATCATACAGATCTCCCAGGAAGCCCTGGAATTTCTCCTTTATTTTACTGAAGATTGTTTGGGGCTTACTGCGCTTCGGACGGAGCATGGTAATAATTCCGGAAAAATCCAGGTTGCGGAAAAAACCGCCGAAGGCGGCCGCGAAACTGCGGCTCTTTGGGCGGGAACGGGGCAGTAGGCGGCCCAGCGGAGCAGCTTTCGCTTCGCGTAATTCCTGCGTCGGCTCCGGTCCACCCAGAACATGCATATGAATGAGGCAGGCGACCTCTTTTTCGGCGCTGAGTTTCGAGATAATGTTCTGGACGACGCCGTCTCCGGCGTGCTGAACCGTCTGGGAAAGTTGCGCCGGCGTAATCGACCGGAGCAGCCGCTGCGTGCTTATCAGGAAATGATCGCGCTCCTGTACCGGGCCGGAAGCGATATGCATGAATACCGAAGGCGGCTTGCCGCGGGAATATTCCGTGATCTGAGTCGCCACCCCTTCGCGGATTATATAAC
>Ga0155828_133_pt1 | contig 1483 bp, 3 predicted proteins | sample RifCSPlowO2_01_FD_107482 | JGI IMG/M metagenome (GOLD analysis project Ga0155828, IMG submission 107482) | Candidatus Peribacteria bacterium RIFCSPLOWO2_01_FULL_51_18
GTTACCTCCAAAAGCATTGACCAACCTATTTAATCAGTTTAAAAAGGTACCCCGTCTTTTCCGCATTGTTCTCAGTATGTGTTCACGTATTTTGGCTTAAACAAGCCAAATAAATTTCAGGAACACTTTCGAATCCGATTTGCAAGAGATTATTGGCTTGCCCTAGCCAATTTGACTGGTAGATTGAAGCACGTTTTCTATATTTTCCCCCAATCCCCAATGTCCAAGCAGGACCTCATTGCTGCGATTGCGGATGCTGCAGGCATCACCAAGCGCGCCGCCTCCGATTCACTCGAGGCTCTTATTTCCACCGTCACCAAAGAGCTGAAGAAGGGTCACAACGTCACCGTGACTGGATTTGGCACCTTCCGCATTTCGAAGAGGCAGGCTCGCATGGGCGTAAACCCGAGGAACCCGACTCAGAAGATTTCCATTCCGGCGATGAAGGTCCCGTCCTTCAAGGCCGGCAAGACCCTCAAGGACGCCGTGCGCTAATTAAAGGAAACTTAAACAGTAAACAAAAGAGGCCTCCGTAAAGGGGCCTCTTTAAAATTGACAATTAACAATTGACAATTCCCCCGACATTTCGCTCCCGACCCAACTGGTTCACGTGATTAAAATTCTTTAAAAGATCTCCTATGTCATACCATTTTGCATTTAAAACATAACTAATCGGTCATTCGTAACGGCATCATCTCGTACCGCGTAGCGTTTACTCAAGCCAAGAACTCCATACCGCCAGCGCGTCTGATTAAGAACGTTTTAAACGCGAAGTGGTATCAGTTCCATAAATTTGAATTATTTTTTTTATTTTTTAATTGTCAATTGTTAATTCGTCCCGCTATCCTTCCTCTCACATGGATTCCCTGATTATCGAGACTCTCGGCCAGCTGCTTCAGACGCTAAAGATTCCGTTTGATACGATAAATGTCCGCTACGACGGAGACGTGATCCGCGTCGACGTGATCAGCCCGGAGCCGAGCCGGCTGATCGGCTGGCATGGGGAAACTTTGAACGCGGCGCAGCACCTGCTCAAGTCCATGCTACGGACAGTGAAGAAACTGGAACGCGCGCCTTTCATCGTGCTGGATGTCGACGGCTACCGTCTGATGCAGGAGGAAAAAGTGAAGAAGATCGCCGAGGCCAAGGCCGACTTTGTCCGGCGCACCGGCGCCCGGGTCACGCTTTCGCCGATGAGCCCGTATTTCCGCCGCGTCGTTCACATGCATATTTCTTCTTCGCCGGCCCTCGGCGACCTCACAACCGAGAGCGTCGGCGAAGGGGATTACCGCCAGGTGGTCATCCGGCTGAAAGAAGAAGGCAAGCTGGCCTCAAATGAAGAGCTTTCGCCGGTCATCGAAAATGATGACGGGTTGGATAATCTGGATGTGTGATACCATTTTGCATTTAAAACATAACTAATCGGTCATTCGTAACGGCATCATCTCGTACCGCGTAGCGTTTACTCAAGCCAAGAACTCCA